>Ga0098061_1001459_pt1 | contig 11435 bp, 12 predicted proteins | sample 22_taG_FD_92579 | JGI IMG/M metagenome (GOLD analysis project Ga0098061, IMG submission 92579) | Marine viral communities from the Subarctic Pacific Ocean - 22_ETSP_OMZ_AT15343 metaG | ecosystem: Environmental > Aquatic > Marine > Oceanic | place: Subarctic Pacific Ocean | collected 2015-01-20 | reverse complement strand
TTATTCTAGGTTCCTTTAGGGGGGGATGCACTAATCCAGCAGCCATAAACTATAATCCAGAAGCAACTTTAGATGATGGGGGATGTATTTTTACTACTAATGCTGTTCAAGTTGTTAATCAACATTTACCTGGGCCCGGATGTACTAATCCCGCAGCAAGTAATTATAATCCTGAATCAATTTTTGATGACGGAGGATGCATTTTTGATTTTGGGGGCGAGGAAGTAAATGATACTGTCCTTTTAGCAGACTCAGGGGGGCTTAAAGAAGGTAATGAATATATAGCAGTTGGGGGAGGATCACATGACTCAGAGGATACGAGGCTTGGTACAGAACTTAATTTTGGGAGCTATAGATCAGAAGCGAAGTTATCTAGAGTTGAATTAACTAAAAATAATCCTAAGGTAAAAACTCTAACACCCGGTATTAGGGGGTTTAATATTGATTCCGAAAATAGACTCAGACTTAAAGACTCTGAACAAGACTATTTAAAGGTATCTCCTAGTATTATACATAATACTCTTCGCGGTGTTAATTCGGGGCTCTTTAGGGGGGTTCATAATAATGTACAACGAGAAGTATTCTCTAATTTAGTTCATGATTCTTTAAAAACTTTGATGGGTTCTCATAATGTTAGGAGTTATGATACTTCTATAAAGGAGGATATTACATCAACAAGAGTTTGGGATAGTTTGAATCAAAGATTTAGAACTACTCTAAAAAACTTTGTAACCTACTTAGGGGAGGTAGTGCCCTTTAAAACTTTTGGTGCTGGGATTCTTCGTAGGGCTCTTACTAATGATTTATCTACATTAAGAAATAAGGATGTAGTATCTTTATTTAAAACATCTAAGATGGATGAATTAGTAGCTAGACTAAGCAAGCTAAATCCAACAGAAAGAGAGGTAATTTCTTTTGCTATAGAAAATAAGTTATCTTTAGATCCAAATAATTCAGATAACTCAGGAAGAGGAAAGTATATTGTAGAGAATAGCTGGGCTCGTCCAACAGAGTTATTAGAAAAAGTTTCTGTTTTAGATCGTTTTGGCAATTCAACCTCTATCTCTATTTCTGATTCTGGAAATATTGTAGGTGGGGTTTACCTAAATAATAATCATGCTTTTGAAGTTTATAAGGTAGATGGAACGGTAATTACCATACCTACTGAGAATAATTTAGAGAATACTTATACCCATAATAATATAAATAAAGGTATTTTATTAAATTGGTTGGGGCATACTGATTCTGTAATCTTAAATAGTGAATCTTCCGAGACCCTATTTGAGTTTGAATATGATTTAACTCAAGCTCCAAAAAATTATTATGTTTTTAAATTAGATAAAACTAGCACCTCTTCTACTATGCTTGCTTCTAATAAAAATAAAGGGTTGTTTAGTAAAAAATTAGTAAAGCAGGTAGACGCTGTATATGATTATGTTGAAGATCCTACTTCAGATGAGTTTAATACATATATTAGGCACCAAGCTATGCCCTGGAAAATATTTTATGTTTCTGAGAGGGACCCTATTTTGGGTTATTTATCTGATGAGTCTACTACAAATACTTTATCGTTTAAAAACTTTACTTTAGAGAAGTTATTATTAGAGTTGGGATACCCTGCATTTTCATCACAACTTCCCTCATATATAATAATAATTCCTACGAATAAGTTCTCATTTAATCCTGAGTATCAATTTTCAAAATTACAGGTTGATGGCTCCAATTTTAATAAAAGAAAAATTATATTTAAGCCTTCTTATAATGGAGGATTAATGTCTACAGGGCTAACTACTCCACTTAATAGTGAGTACTCCTTTAATTTAGGGAATACTGATATTAGAGGTGAATCAAATACTCAGGCAATAGAGTTTAATTTTGATCCGAATACCCCCCTGTTTAAAGATACTGTTAATTTTACTGATGGTATACCCGATTCTTTAACTGAGCCTGGAGTAAGAGAATTTTATGATGTTGTAGCTTCTCTTGATGATACCTATGATTTAAGTAGCAGCGGATTCTTAACAACTAAAGATGTATATCATAGAATGTCACCTACTGGGTTTTATTCTCTAACGCTAACAATACAAAATACTGATATATTAGATAATATATTAGCCTTGTTCGGGTTAGAATGGAGGACTATTTTACAACGAGACACAGTAACTACTGGAATAGGGGAATTAAAAGTTGAGGGAGAAGACCTCCCACTAGTAAATAATATACCTGACCCAGAACCCCCAGCAGGATTAATATAAAAGGAAAAATATACTAATGGCATTAGTTGCAAGAGGAGATGGAAGTGCTACAGTGGACATGGACCATGGGAATTCGCAGTCCAGTCAGTCTAGCCCATGTGGTGCTGCCGGTACATCTACCTCAAATTTATGTTCGTCGGATGTTTTTGTGGTAGATATTGGGGTGGTTAGGATAGGTGATGCTATGACGAGTCACCCTACTCCTGCATGCCCTGCTCATGCTCCTGCTTGCAACTCTTCCTCACTTACTGTTTTTGCCAATAGCAAAGGAGTCGCTAGGATAGGTGATACTTACGCAACATTAGTGCATGATATAATTGCAGTGGCGCAAAGCACTGTTTACGCTGGTGACTAAGTAAACAAAAATTAAAATAAATCTTTATTTTTCTTTGGGATAGCTAAATAAAGAAGAGGAAACTATTCCCTCAATTACTTAAGGAGTAAAAAATATGTCATTAGAAGTTACTAAGAATTTTGTAGATTCAATTATTAATGAATCAGCTTGGGCTAGAGTGGGCGTTTCCCCACTAAAAGAAGAGGTAGAGGTTGTTGAAGACTCTACTAAAACTGAAGAGGCTCCCCAGGAAGCAAAAGAAGTTGTTGAAGAGGAAGTTGAGACTTTCTGCTGTCCTCTTTGTGAATCTACTCTAAAAGAGGAAATTTCTGACGAGCTTCTTTCAGAGCATATCAGCAAGGTTATGGACGCAGTTTCAAAAGCCTCTGATGTACTTGAAGAAGACTCTGACGAAGACTCTGACGAAGAAGAGAAGTGAAAAGTTTAGGTTCTATTGCCGAAGATCTAATTCTTCAGGATATAGACGCTATTACTGAGGGCAAAAAACCTAGTCCTAATATTAACGCTATGTCCTCAAATGAGGATCCAAGTATACCTGATCTTAGTAAAGTTGAGGTTTCTTCTGATTTTATTTCCTCTATTTCTGAGGGGAGAACTCCTGCCGTATCAGTAGAAGAGCCTCAATCTATAGAGGCCCCACAACCTACAGAAGACAGGTTAGAGAAATTAATAGGGGAATTATCAACCCTCCTTAAAGAAGCAAAATCTCTATTAGTAGAAATGACTGGGGTAGGTGCTATCGGAGTAAACATGGCAGGAGGAGAGAACCAGGAGGAAGAGGAAAAGCCTAAAAAGAAATCTAAAAAGAAATCCAAAAAGAAACTTGATATACCTCCTACATGTTTAGATATTGATGAGCAAACAAATCATTTAGTAGAAGCATATATTAATAATATAAAAAATAGGAAAAGATGTGGATCTAATTAATACTATTAAGGCTTTAGAGGAAGCAAAGGACCCCGACAGCGAAAAGACTGAAAAAGTTAAGTCTAAGAAATCTAGGGTTAGAATTTATGACACTATTGCTGATGCTTTGAAGGCTGGATCTTATGGACAGATCTTTTCCACAAAGGGGGCTGATAGGCTGTATGTCATTACCAAGCCTACTTGGGGAAGTAAAAGTCGCGCTGGGGGCAATACTAAGGTAGCAAAGGGCTTCACCCCAGGAAGCTCAACACCGTCCTCTAAGTGGGGCAGCGTTAAGAGTTATGCTGTTAGAACCATGAAAAAGCACGGCAAACAAAAAAGGGCCGTATCTACCAAAAAGCGGTCGAAGAAAGATAATTAATACAAGGAGCATAAGTAATGTTGTTAACAGATACATTTATTATTGAGAATTTACAAGTATTGTCAGAATCTAAATCTGCCGGTACAATGAAGATTAGTGGAGTATTTCAAAGAGCAAACGAAGCTAATAATAATGGAAGAATTTATTCTAAGCCCTTATTACAGCGCGAATTATCTAATCTAACCGAGGCTATTAAGAATCGTCGCCTCATGGGGGAGTTAGATCATCCAACTAATGAGACCGTAAGGTTGTCTAATGTTTCCCATCTAGTTACCAATCTTTATATGAAGGGGGATGAGGTTCTGGGAGAATCAGAACTTCTTAATACTCCTGCTGGTCTTACTGCTCAAGCTCTTATTAAAGCTGGTGTTAATGTAGGTATTTCTTCAAGAGGAATGGGAACTTTAACAGAGATTGAAGATGGTTCTAAGCATGTTAATGAGGATTTTAAATTAGTAACATTTGATTTGGTTGCTGACCCATCAACTAGAGGAGCTTTTCCTGCGCTATCAGAATCTACTCAAAGTACTGTAGATGATATTATAAAAAAGGTTTATCCTAAAGCACAAAAGGAGCGTTTATTTATAACTCTTCTTAAGGAGGCTATTAATGTATCGGAGGAAGAGGAACCAGATCACGATAAATTAAAGCAGGCCGATGACGAACAACTCGCTAAAGCAAAAAAGAAAACTAATAAACTTCTTAGAAAGCACGGTAGGGGTTCAGAGGCAGATGCCAGAGAAAAAGAGGGTGCTAAGGCACCAACCGAGAACTCATCAACTCTTTACTTAGTGGCGGGGAAGCTTCTAAAAGAAACCCAGTTGGATACGGAGCGACTAAAGAGGCGTGAGGCAGGGGAAGACCCACATCCTAACGATAGGAGAGGGGGCCAACTTACTACAGAGCCTTTAAAGAAGAAGCCTAAAACAACCAGAGGAGGGGTTCCAGGAGGAAGAAAAATTCCTGGGTCTGCTCAAAGGGCGGCTGAAGTTCCTGGACCAAACCAAACCTAACAAAAAGAATAAAAAAACACCCTTATTTTTTTTTAAATAATACATAATAATACCCGGAGGCATATATGTCAAAAAAAATGAATGATTTAGCCAGTTTACTCCCAGAAGGACTTTCTGAGTCTGCTATCACTGAGGTTGCAGAGTTAGTAAGTTCCGTTATTGAGGAGCAAGTTGGAGCTAAAGTGAAAGAATTAGAAGCTAAAGTTCATGGTTTTCTAAGATTTAAAATTGATGAGGTTAAAGATCATGCTTTATCTGAACTTCAGTTAGAGAACGAAACTTTTAAGAATGCTCAAATGTTTGAATCAATTAAAACTTTAATGACACTAGAACTTAATCAAAAAGATGAGGATAGTGCTGTGTCTGAAGTAGTTAAAGATAACAATGAGCTAGTAGAAGAAGTTAGTGTTTTAACTGATGAATTACGCAAAGCACTAGTTGAGTCTACTACTTTAGAAAATCAAGTAAAAGTTCTTTCTGATAAGATTAATTCTATCGGTGAAGAAAAAGAATCACTTTTAGAGCAGGTTTCTGCTTTAGAAGAATCCCAGGAGAAGCCATTTAAATCATCTGAGAAGGCTATCATGGTATCCGAAGTCTCAGAAAAAAATGAAAAAACTCATGTACCTAATGAGTTTTTAACCGAAGAGGTCATGAAGTTCATGCCCTTTAACAACTAAAACAGGTATATAAATAAAATGGAATATATTGATAATAGTTTAGTCGAAAAGTGGGCTCCTGTTCTTGATGGTCTTACTGATGATTATTCACGGCGCATGACTGCCCAACTTCTTGAAAACCAAGCAAAAAGTATTATTGCTGAAAAACTTGGTGATATGAATGAAGCTGGCGAAGGCACAACTACCGTAGGTAGGCTCGGAGCCTTCCAGAAATTCGCTTTCCCCCTAGTTCGGAGAATTTATCCCCAACTAATTGCAAATAGTCTAGTTGCTGTTCAGCCGATGAGTGGCCCAGTATCTCAGATCTTCTATCTTGGTCATAACAGACAGCATGGCCCCGAAGTCCAAAATGTCTTCAGTAAGTATAATCTTACTTACAGGGGCATGGAAACATCTAGTGTTGGAGGCTCAGGTATTGATCTAGATACTGATGATGTAGATACTTCATCTCTACTTAGTTCTTCTGTCGGATCACCATCAACTACGATGGGTGGCCAAATTGCTGCGTACCCAGAGGCATCCTCAATATTCGGTTGGAGTGTTTCTGCTGGTGAGGGTAAAACTGGTTCTGGTATTCCAGAGATTAATATTGAGATCCAACAGCAGCCTGTAGCGGCTCGTACTCGCAAGATGCGGGCTCTATGGACCCTAGAAGCGGCACAGGATCTTCGTGCTTATCATAACCTTGATCTAGAGCGCGAACTTACTGACCTTCTTGGTAGTGAGCTAAAGTTAGAGATTGATCGTGAACTAGTTGAAGATCTTCGCATGATTGCTTATGATGTCTCTACGGCAGCTACGGGTACTTTTGGTGGATTTAACCGGGATATGCTTGATCAGGCTAACAGTAATAAATTTGCTCTTAATCCTGATATGGCTAATGCATCAGCATTTACTTTTGATCAGAGTGCTAACATAGCGGGGAACCCTAAAGGCGAGCGCCATTTGTCGAATGTTTTCCTAGTTGATTTTGATTCTTCTTCTCTTGGTCTTTCTCCTCGCCATGTTGGTCAGGCTTATGCTAATCTCCTAGCTGCAATTAATTTTGCTAGTCAGGACATTTATAAGTCTACTTTCCGTGGTCCTGGTAGCTGGATCCTTTGTGCGCCTATCGTTGCAGCTATGCTTGAGTCTGCTGTAAAGCTTGAGGGAGGTATTCGCCCAGGCGATGGCCCAACCAACATGTCCAAAGGCGGAATTGAATTTAAAGGCAAGTTCGCTGGTCGTTACGATCTGTTTGTTGACCCAATGTATCCTGAGGACGAAATCCTTATGGGCTACAAAGGCAACAACCCCATGGATGCTGGTTATGTATATGCACCTTATATTCCTCTCCAGCAACTACCCACCATCACGGACCCCCTTACCTTCCAGCCCAGGAAAGGTATTCTTACCCGCTATGGTAAGGCTGCTGTAACTCCTGAGTCTCGGTTCTATCGGGTACTCCGCATTGTTGGTGCTACTTCCCCACTACTAACCCCCTTCGCTAATCCAGCGGTAGATAGTGGCGGTTACTAGACTCTAACTAATAACTAAGAAATAAAAGGGGCTTGGAGTTTTTTGCTCCAAGCCCCTTTTCTTTTACCCTATATAAAATAGCTATGTATAAATATAAAAGCACTTGTAGATTTAAAATGCTAATATTTGTTAATAACAATATATTAGAGATTAGACCTAATCAAATTATTACTAGGGAAACCCCCCTTAGACATGAATTATTAAGAGAAGTAAAGGGGCCAAGTGAAAAATCTAAAATAGTTCAGCCTAAAAAAAAGAAGAGGGTTAGTATAGACTCTTCTCCCAAAAAGTCACATATACCCCTATCTGATTTAACAATAGTTAGCAGTAATGACAACGCCAATTAAGCCACAATTAAGTACCTTTGGAGACTCCTTTACCTCTCCAGAAAAATATTCCAGTAAGAGTAATGTCCTTGGGGCTACAGATACCGCAGGAGAAATTAAAGACTCTAAGCTAAATGTAGCCTCCCCCGCAGACGCGATAGAGTTTACAAAGTTTGAGGAGTCTGCAAAGAATTTTATTTTATCCAGACTAGGATTTCCTGTAGTTAGGGTAGAACTAACCCCCTATCAGCTTAAGTCCGCTATTGATGAAGCAACCTCTAAATTTGCTTATCATGCGCCTTTATGGACAAAGCAGATGGCGGTAATGAAGATTACTGCTGGTACTAATATTTACGAGTTGCCTGCACATATTTTAAATAATTTAGAATATGTTGTTTATAAAAAATCTTTACTTTCAATTCAAGCTCAGGCAGGAACCTTAGAGTTTGATTTCTTTATTAAATATTTCCAAGATAACTTCTTATTTAATGATTTTGCTGTGGGAGACTTTTTATTACTACAGCAACACCTTGAGCAGATTAGAAAAGTTTTAGGTCAAGAGGGTACTTGGGATATTGTTAATAATAAATATTTACAACTCTATCCTGTACCTCAAATGGCAGATGATCTTATCCTAGAGTATAGGGCTGTAGATTCTGACACCATCCACCCAGAGTATAGAAACTGGATACATAAGTATGCTTTAGCAATTTCTAAGGGGATTTTAGGTGAGGTTAGGGGGAAGTATTCCACGCTACCATCCCCTGGTGGCGGAGCTACTCTAAACGGGGCTACCCTAATTCAACAATGTACTGAAGAAAAAAAACAACTAGAGGAATCCTTGTTTACTGAGATGGAGGAGCCTCCAGCATTCACAATGTTCTAAGTTATGAGAAAAAATTATAAAGTTACTACTAATGTTCCTCCGATCCCAGAATTAGATGGGGTAGTAGATAGCGAACTAAACCTTTTTGATCCTAACAACCCAGATATTGCGCTATTTAATTTAGTGGATGATGAGCAGATTAGATTAAGTGGATCTAAAATCTTACTTTATAAGTATTATCAAAGTGAGGATTTTGATCCTGTATATATGGAGGCTAGAAATAAGCCTATCGCTAAAGAACCCGTTGTAGTTTATGGACACTACGAACCAAAAGTATTAGAAGAAAATTTAACCCAGTTTGGAATTGAGTTAACTAATGACCAGCTATTTATTTTTAATAAAAGTTATATTGAGAGGGTCGCAGGTAGGGGCCTAATCCCCGGAGATGTAGTGATGCCCAAATTCCAAAATCAGAAGTATGAAATTTTTCAAGTACAGGAAGATAGTTTTGAGGCATATGGAGTATATCATCTAGCTTGTTCCGCTAGGCTACTTAGAGATTCTGAGGATGTTCAAGACACTTTATTAACCAAAAAAGCCGATGATTTAGACCCGTATTTAGAGAGGGATGTTAGATGACTAATAACTTTATTGAATCCAGTACAAGTAAAAATATAGACGATTTCTCCGCACAATCTAAGTATATTGGAACCATTAGAGCCAGAGAGTTAATTATTTCTGCTACTAGAAAAAAGAATTTTATTAGTTCTGTTTATAGGGAGACATTAAAATCAATAATTCAAATATTTAGTGATTATTCTTATCTAAATTCTGAGGGTAAGTCCGTCCCTATTAAATGTATTCATTCAAATCCAGAACGAACTATTGCAAAACTAAAGCAAGAGACTAATATTATACTGCCAATAATCTCTGTTAGCCAAACTACCTCTAATAGCCAACTAGAGCGTAGAAAGTATGACGCTTTAATTATTCAAGAGAAGGTCTGGGATGAAAAAAAACAGAGGGCTTATAGGGTTGTAAGTTTAGCCCCAAAAGAGGTAACTATTATTTATACCATTAATGTGTGGTCTAAATATAAATCTGATTTAGATCAAATAACAGAACAAATTAGATTAGAGTTTAATCCTGCTAAAAGGGTGGCCACCCCATTTAATCAATACACTAAAGCCTTTTTAGCTGATGAGGCTGATGACTCAACCTCAGTAGTTTCTGATAGAGAGGAAAGATTATTAAGAAAAGTCTTTACTGTTGAGGTTGAAACATATATCCCAACCCCTAAATTCCTAATGACCTCTACGGGGAAAATAGAAGAGTGGAACTATGAGGTTATTTCAGCTAAATAGCTACTTTTCCCAAAAAATATTCTCAAAAACCGTTTTGATTACGGGTACATACTTATAGTTAGTGAGCAAAATAATGAAATTAATCAAAAACGAAAGTTTACAAGGCATTCATGTATGTCTTTTAACTCCTGGCGGCTCAAGATTTTCTTGGTTAAAGCCTCAGGAGCGGGTAGTAGTCCCAAATAATGCAGTCTCAAAGCAAGCCCAAACCCTTCATCGGCGCAAAAGACTAAAAATAACTAACTATTAATAGGAGAATAATATGCCAACATATGTAAGCCCAGGTGTATATGTAGTAGAAAACGATATTTCGGATTATGCAGTATCAATTAACTCGTCGGTTGTTGGTATTGTAGGTTTTGGTTCTAAAGGCCCAGTAAACAAAGCAACCCTAATTACTTCTCCACAAAGACTTGTTGAGACTTTTGGAGAGCCCTCTGAATCCCTTTATGGTCAAGGTCTTGAGGGTGCTATGGAGATTTTAGAAACCACAAACTCACTTTACTTTGTTCGTGCTGCATCCTCAACAGCAACTGAGGCTTCAGCTTTGGTTAGTATGGGCGCTTGCCCAGCCATAGAACTTGCAGATGTTAGTGCTGGCATGACAAGCAGCCTCTATCTTGAGGTTCAGGTAAAAGATAATGATGGTACAAATAAGTATACTTCACCAAAAGCTTTTACTATTCCATCTGGTACAGTACCAACCTCTTTAGGGGCCTCTGGCCAATCATATGCTATGCTAAAGGGTATTGGGTCTGGAGAATTGGCAAGTGATCATTTTGGTGTAGTTACTAATGGGACTACCAACTGGTTAGTTGGTTCATATGCTGGAGAAAATGCTACCTTGGAAGTATCTGCTTGGGGTACTAATGGTGGTGATACCTCTGCTATCCTAGGAGAAGTGGCTCCTAGCTCCTTGACTGCTCTTGCTGATGCTACTGGTGTAGCTGCTAGAGGTACTACTTTTGCTGGGGCTGCCACTTCTGGTATTGGATATTTGGCTGAATCTCTTTGGCCTGGAGAGGGTTACAATTTAAGTACTTTAGCCTCTGGTAGGGTAGTAGGAAACTCAGTTGAGATTGATAATATTGGGGGACCACACTCTAATCTTACTGTAAATGATGGTGGGGCAGCAGGCGAAGTATTTAAGGTATCTTTCCTAGACGGAATTGGAACCTATATTGAGGATCAGATTAGTACTGGAACTACCAACGCTAAATCTGATACGATTATGGGGCATTTAGTTTCTGGTGCTAGCATGGCTGATTTTACTAACAGTAAGCTTTCCACTTATGATAGTTATTTAGATCAAATGCATGCTGGATTAGACATTTCTGGTTCCTTTGGAGGTACAGATACATCTTGTTCTCATGCTAGATTTATTAAGCTTGTAAATGGCTCTTACTCTCTTGCTGATGGTGATAATGGAATGGGTACTGGGTCTGTAGGTGATGATGGGGTTACTGACAATGATAGCCTGCTTATAGGAAATGCCGCCACAGAACCTAAAGAAGGTCTTTATGCTTTAGACGATGATCTACTTAATATTTCTGTTGCTTTAGTCCCAGGTGTCCCAGAACAAAATGTTCAAAATGCTCTTGTTACTTTGGCAGAAGCAAGCCAGAACTTTATTGCACTAGTAGCTCCTCCTGAAGGGGTTGGTAATGCCCAAAACGCTATTGATTGGAGTAATGGACTTGATGAAAGTAGAACGGCTGCTATTAATAGTTCTTATGCTGCTATTTACTGGCCTTGGGTAAAGACCTATAGTGTTTGGGATAAGATTGATAGGTACTTAGATCCTGCAATT
>Ga0098061_1001456_pt1 | contig 11447 bp, 6 predicted proteins | sample 22_taG_FD_92579 | JGI IMG/M metagenome (GOLD analysis project Ga0098061, IMG submission 92579) | Marine viral communities from the Subarctic Pacific Ocean - 22_ETSP_OMZ_AT15343 metaG | ecosystem: Environmental > Aquatic > Marine > Oceanic | place: Subarctic Pacific Ocean | collected 2015-01-20 | reverse complement strand
CAACACCTTGGCGAAGCGCTGTCCGAATGGCAGGGGTAGATCTTTCCATAGCCTCCGTAACACCAGTGGCCGCTGAAGCCAATTGGCCAGTCAGCGCCTCCGACTCCGCCGCCTTAAAAAAGGGAGACCCCTCTGAGGCAGGCATCGAAGGAGTAAGCCCGAGAGCCAGCTTATCGTACTGCTCATCTAATGCTTTTAGGCCTGCGTTATAGAGCCCTTCGCTAATCGTGCCATCCTCTAATTGTTTATCCAGCTTTGCTTTGTCTTCTTCGTACTGCTTGTCCAGCTCTTCTGATGTTGCCATGAAATACTCCGCTTCCTAGCCCCGTAGGTGTTTCTTGCAAATAAGATATACGAAATTACCGCCATAACCAACTGCAATATCGGAAGGTTGTCCGTAACATGTTGCAACCCCGTCCTCTACTGACTCAACCGTGATTTCAATTGCATCGCCCGCAGAGTCTTGCAGGTAGAAAGTGGTGGCATTTAAAACTACTATTTTAAAATAGCTATTTCTGACTGCGGGCACAGTAATGATAGTACTATCAAAAGATATAGTATCGCCTGTTTCAAAATTATGGGCTGCGGTTGTTGTAAACACTCCAGGATCTGCAACCGTTATGCCATTTACTGTAGCGGTGACGTTGGGGACAACCGCCATGCGGACTTCGATATATTGCTCCATCCCTTTAACCGCAGACAGGGCGTCGCTCCTGTCATTGTCGTCGGAGATGTCAGATCTTAGACCCGTTCCCATGTATCGGAACGCCTCGCCCATGAAGATAGGAGCGCCTTGGACACCGCGAGTCCCCGGTACCCCATTGCCCCAAAACCCTTTTCCTACTTGAGCGCCTGCCCACAACGGAACAGAAATAAGCGCCTGTTCGAAAGGCTTCTTATGTGCGAGGTCCCCAGGCTTAAGAGCACTCATGCGCATATCAACGGTATCGATCAGATACGGAGAGCCGTACTGGGTGTCCAGGAGTTCGATTGAAGGATCATAATCAACATACGCAAGTTGCTGATAGTCCATGTTATCCGCCGCATGCCCCGTAACTAAAGCCACGCCGATTTGATATCTGAATAAGGACTTAGTACCGCGCACCTGAGGAAATTGCCCGTCTGAGTACGTGACGACAGAGGAGTTCCTCGGAGAAGACGGCACCACCGTGACCGGAGGAGAATAGGAACTACTGGTAGCCGTCACAGACGTAGCCACCTTCGCGCCCAAAAAATTAAGGCACGACGTTGCGTGATGTAAAGTCAGAGGCGACGTAAGAGGAATAATTCTTCTGTCAATATACGCCTCCCCTGCGCCTGTACCGTACGCTAAAGAAGACCACGATTCCGCAGGAACAAGCTGGTTACCCGGAAAGCCCTGCATCAGAGGAACCGTGATAACTTCGTATCCTGCATCCTCTTTAAGATGCTCAAACGGGTATGTCCCGCCAAAGCCGTCATATCCGCCGACCAGTTTATCTTCAAAAACCTTGTCGATAGTTTGGATTCGGGTTGAGGTGCCAGACGCAGTATCCGCAGTAATGTTAGTGCCCTGCGAGGGTGCGACGTCCGAAAGGCCCTGCGACGTCTTATCACCGTCGTGGGTGGGCATGTTTTGAACAGCCGTGTCCCCGTCGTTTTGGATGTCCCGGCTATCCATCTCCATTTTGAAGTTCAGCGTTACCCAAACAGACAGAAGGGCAAGGTGCTCGTTAAGCCGAAAGGATTTATCTGAAACAGAGTGGCTCGCCCACTCTACTTCTAGGTCTTGTTTAGTCGATAGTGTTGTAGAAGAACTATGACAGTCGCGGTCATCGTGGAGTCCCGGAGCGTGAATCGCTAAGACGTAGGTTTTAAAGGGGCTAAACGCTTTGTTAATGTCTGTAATCGTCAGAGGGTTTAGGCCAGGGGAGGCAAAGTTCCCTCCAGGTATCTCGTAAGATATGACCTCGTCCATTACCTCTGACGTGGGGGAGTGCTGGCTTACCTTAAAGTAAGACCCTTGATCGGTGTGCGTAGTAGAAACATCTACTGCTATCTTGAACATAGTGCTCATGAGCACCGCCGTGACGCGGTGAAGACCGTTGATGTTCCCCGGCGCAGAATCCCCGTTATATAGATAAATAAGGTCGCCCACCGCCAAGAGATGACCCGCCGTGGTCGTGATGTTTGCGCCCCCTGCGCCATCGCTGGCTAAAGTGTCAACTGCTTTGGCTCCGGACTCTGCAGAATCGTCTAAGCTGAAGTACACCTGAGGTTTGCTATACACGCTCAGTTTGATGTCCAGCCCGTCTAGCCTGTTGTACGCCAGAAACCCCTCGTACGGGTTGGGCTCAAATTGCGCATGCTGGTCAGTGTAGTGATAGTGCTCTGTGTCGATGGCGTTGTTGCTGCCATCTAGGGAGATCTTGCTCGTCCCATACCAATGAGAAACAGTGGCCGCTGGGGCGTCCCTTTGGTCAAACGAAAAACTGAGGCTCTCTAAGATAGGCATCTTGGTGGCCGGGTTTGTCGTATCCCCATTAAACGCTTCCGTCGTGTCGGCAGGAAACAAGTCTTGGACAGGAGGCAAACAAAACGACATGTAATACGGGGCGTTACCCTTAGGATCGTTGTCGAAAAAATACTTAGACTCAAGCCAAGGAAAGTTTAGGCTGACAGAAAACGTGGAGTACGCCGTCTCCCGCTGATCAACAGCCACTTGGGCATTGTTTAGCGATTTACTAACGGCGTCCGCAGGCGAGGCAAGATGTTCTGGAAGCAGCTCTGTGCCCCGCGCTAATCTTTTTCTGGGTCCTATCTTCGCCATCAGTCCTTAACCTCCTCTAAAACCGTCAAACAACCATTAAGGCACCAATCAAACATTGGTTCCGGTCGCTTAACTGCCCACCCGCCTTGGTCTACATACCCCGTAACAGCAGAGCCCCTAAAAACAAACCCAACAAGATCAGCAGCGCCGCTGCCATCCCCCGACGTACTCGTATCTACCGCAACCGTAAACGTATCGGCTCCGGTAACAGTGATCGTCTTAGACGTATTTTGGAGTTCTTTCGCGGGATCGTCGCCCGCAGGATCTACGTGAATTGAACTATCGAACGTAACTTCGTCCCCGCTAACAAAATAGTGAGATCCAACGGTAGTTACTGTTGTTGGGTTCCCCTTAGTAACGGTACAAGCAAATTTTTGCTGGCCCACAGACGGCCAAAGACCCCCTGTATACGGGCTAAACCGAGCAGTACACAACCACGGGATGATGATAGCTAGGCGAACGTTAGATCCTGGCGGAATAGGAATGTTCAAATCTCGCAACCGCACAATCGGCCCCTGAAGAATCTTGTCTACAGAATTCGTCCCCGTGGTAACGTTCGGCAGCATGTCCCCCACATAACCTCGTTGGCCAGACGTCGTTAATTCGTACGGGGAATACATTATATCTTTGAGTTTCACCTGGTGCTGCATTACCACAACATTATTCAAGCGCCTATCGTTCCTATTCAGCGGGTTATCCACTGTGATTTGAACGATAAGATGGTCTGCATCCCCGAAAGCACCCGATTTATAGCCTTCTTCTTTTTGAAATGTACCGGAAGCATCTGTAAACGTCGCAGCGTACGTCGAGTCGGTACGGAGAAAAACCATAAGATCGTCTAGGATGATAGAATCCTCAAACGACCAAGCGTGCGACCACGCAAACTGGTACTGATTCTCTATTGCCATAAACCCAACGGTCACTGCCTCACCCGTAACAGAGGCACCGCCTTTCCATCTCTCGCTCCCACTAGAGCCGTTATTGATTAGGAAATGCGCTGCGGCAGAGGCATCGATAGCAACCAAATCGCCGTCAGAAGACTGCCCAAAATCTACTGCCGCTATGTCCGCACTGCTGGACCACCAAGCCTTCCACCAAGGGCTAATCCACGGTCCTTTATTTAAGGCAGTTTCTGTATACGCATCCCCCGCTGTCGTTAGCTTTTCCGCATCAAATCGCTCTACGCCCTGAAGGCTGTCCATGTACGTGCCTTTGTATCGAAACCTATTCCCATAGTCTTCAGCACGATACTCGTAGTTGTCTGTTTTATTGGCATCCGCACCCGGTTGAGGATCAACAGTCGTGTGTTCGTTGTTCGTAATAAACGTCCAAGGAAACCGCGTGAAACTACGCCTGTACGTAGTACTCGACGAATCAGAAGCTCGCGTGTCTGCATAGGGATACCGATGTGGCTGATACCCAAACACGTATTGCTTCTGGGTGAACCGCGTAGACAGATCTCCCTTCTCAACATTGTTGACCCGGTCCTCTACGTCATCCATAGCCGCGTCTAGGCGCGTCCCGTCAATAGTTGTGCCCTCAGAAAACTGCTCGTCCGTAATGTTCCGAAGACTCTTTTTATGTGTATAGTCTGTCATCAGATACACCCCGTTTTCGTGACAAAGTCATCCCCGGCTAAGTTTGTATACGCCGCCCCCGTGGGGGCCCTGCTACACCCAATGAGTTGAACGTTTGTCGCGCCTGAGAACCTAGACACCGTGCCATCTATGTTACCCGCCACTACCTTTGCCTCCGCTGGGAGCGTGCCCGCACTGGCCACGTTAAGAGGAATCGTAAAATTAGTAGCGTTAATTTTTGTCACGACTTGAGTGCCGTTTATGCCGCCTGACGGGGTAGTAGTGGCGTCCGAGCCATGGATGTAGGCGTAATCTCCAGTAGTAAGCCCGTGAGATGTAGTAGTCGTTATCTGAGCATTAGACCCAGTACCTATTGCAGAAATGACATGCCCCGTAACGTCAAAGCCCGTAGCCTGAAAACGGGCGTTAGACGCCGCACTGCTTACGGTAAAGACACCGGGGACGCCTGAGTGAATGGTCGTTCTGGTAATGTACACCGAGTCCCCAACTGCCAGATTGTGTTCCCCATCGACCGTTACCGTAGCCGGGCTGCCTGCAGTAAGACCCGTGATCGTTTTTGCGTAGTCCCCCAGCACTCGAATCATGGCGTCTTCTTCAGACGTCTCTGCGCCATTGGAAAGGCTAATGAACCTACAACCCAGAAACACCGCTCTAGCGCCATCCGACACCTCAACGAAGGGGTAGGTGCCGTGTCCTTGGTGACGAACAAAGGTACAGCCTTCGAACACGACATGAGGAACTTCTGCGTCTTTAGTGCCTTGCACCTGGCCCTTCACTACGACACGGGGATTAACATAAATGTTAGAGCTCTCGAAGGTGACATTGGAGAAAGCAGCCGACGTCTTTATAACCACTTGGCGCGTGCAGGACAGCCTGTAGTTTATGCCAAGCACCTTATTGTGATTTTTCTCAAATGCGGGCACGAGCGAGGAGTCCCCCGCCACTACAAAATCGTTAAGCGAGTTCTGCGTTTCCTTAAGAAGGTCATTGCCCGAAGACACCTGAAGCGCCCGAAGGTCGCTCTCTGTTTCCTCCTGTTGCCTAGATCTGCTATCTTGGAGCAGTGTGCCAAAAGGACGCCGGAAAGATCTAACGGCCATTCCGTCTTCTCCCCAGCGGCAAGACCCTAAGGACCGCTTTAACGCTTTCTATGACCAGTTTTTCCGCTTTGTTTTGGAGAAAGCCGAATAGCATGTAAGAGACGCTATCGCCTTTAACGCTATCGCTTACCGAGATAGTATTTATCTCCTCGTCATCAATAATATAGGCAGACGAATTAGAGGCGTGCCCTGCAGTCGTGCTGCCATAAATAGGACCACTGCTCGAGGCAAACGTCTTGTCTACCAGCGCTCCCGCGCTGTTTTTGTATCTAGTGCGTATGGTAGCGGCCCCTTGGGGGGTAGTCACCGCTACTGCTTGCCCGTCGTTGGCGGCTTCTGCGACACTGGGGGCCACGTCTGTGATCTGAGAAGTCCACCCCTTCATGTCTGACCCAATCGCCATGTTGAACAAGCCGTACTTGCTTGTCCAATCTGTAACGACCCGGTTAGCTGTGTCTGCAACACCGTGCGACAAAATACGAGAATGAAGACCCCGGGCCCTAACCCGAACATCCTCGTTTATCCCGATGTTGTCGCTTTTGTAAACCCAATCGATGGCCTGCGCTTTGTTGTTGTCCTTGTGCTCCTCTGTCCCCAGCCTGGCCTGTTCCCACACCACGGAGCGTGCCTCCGCGCCCGTATCCTTAGTAGCGTCGTCAAACACATAAGAGCGGGTAACAGAGATACCCATACCTACAGTATAGTGCGAAGTCTCTGGGGCAAACGGGAGGTACATCAGCCGAGTCAGAACGCCCTTTTGGGAATTGATGTACGGGTGGTGAGACCAAGCCGTTGACACAACTAGAGCAGAGGCCGCGCCCACGTCGTATAGAGGATCGTACGTAATCTGCAGAGTGTTGCCCGTAGCGTCTATAGCGCCCGCGCCGCTGTTGTCCCCCGCAGGAGTATCCGAATAAACAGTTATCTTTCTGCCACGATAGTACTGGGTAGCGTGATGCGTGCCTGCCGTTAGCGCCCCCCACCCCGTCCTCCCTGCTTCCCTCTCGGGCGGGAAAAAGACATAGGGGATGTTGTCCGAGTAGTAGATCGGGGTCCACCTCGTGTTATCAAACTCGAAGGTAAGTTCCATCCGCGCTATCTGTGTAAAACTGGTGCCTTGCGTACCCCCAGCGTCATACGATTGTTGGTCACCCGTCACAATGCCGATAGGCAGCCAGACTGACCCCTCCACCGTGTCCGACACGTTGCCCACGTTAGATCCTGTTGGAATAGGTATGGGCTTTCCGATCACAACAACGTGTGCCTTGCCGTTAGACTCCCTGACAGAGCCCTGCTCTATCCAACCGCCTGTTACGACACGCTGGTCTTCCCCCGCCTCTATGCTTCTGTCTACAGAACCGCCCCTGCCGTATTTAAGAATATAATACGACTTATTAGTCAGGTCTCTCGTTGTATCCGCCGACCCATCCCCCGAATCGACACCGGCAAATCTCGTGTTGTTCGTCAGTACCCCAGATCCCTCTACGCCCCCTATTAAATAAAGAGAGTCCTCGTTCCCCACGAGATACGGGTTAGCGATGTTGCTCTTTCTGCTAACCGCAGGTTTTTTAAAAGAGCCCACACCGTCGGACACCGAAGATACGTTTTTCGCAATCTTGAAAGTGGTTGCGTTAGGGACCTCTGTAACAGTTTGAGCACCGTTAATGCTCTCAGACGTAGTGGTGTCCTGTATGTAAACGACATCCCCTACGGCCAACTGATGAGCAGCGGTCGTTGTGATCACAGTCGGGTTGGCTGTAGAGACCCCCGAGATGCTACCGGAATGCAGATACGCCGCGCTCTCTGTGGACCAAAAAGACCACTGCTCGACCTCTTCGTGCCAAACTAGGATTGTCTGCTCGTTAGGTACAGTAAAGAGAACAAGTCTCTTTTCCGGCCATTGGCGAACCGTCACGTCTGTAGGATCTAGGCGAATAGACGTTCGCGGCTGGTCTAGCATCTTAGAGCCAGAGATAAGTATCTGGCCGCTGTCCGTAAAGTAGTGGTGGAGCGGGTTGGTTACTTGATCAGTAAAGAACGGGGAGATCGCCTCCGATATAGCCTGGAGATCCGCACCGCCAGAGGCGCGGTAGCACCCGTTCTTATCCATCCAATAAACACTTCCGTAACCTGCACCCTCCGCAACACTCGACTGGCTCAAGCACCCAATAGAGTCCGAGACCTTGACCAACTGAGCCCCTGCTGACGAATCCACGTGAAGGTAGCCAGAAGAAGGAGTGAAATACCAGGTAGATGACGCCGTCCATATCAAAAGACTCGACCCCTGCTGCTTTATCGCAGTGATCTTTTCGTCTATCGGCAGATTCATGTAGTTGTCGGAAGGAATCGCAGTAGGGTTGCCGGATTCAGAAAAGTAAATGGTGTTACTGGAATCCACCATCACCAAAGAGCCGCCTGACCCCTCTACGTAAGTAGTAACAGCCACAGGCTTAGGGAAATTTGTTTGATCCAAGAACGCACGGTTCGCCGTGTCAGAAAAACTAACCGGCGCTGCCCGCATGACAATCGCGCTCTCCCCATAAGGAGTGCCCCAAGACTTTGCAGCAACCGTGTCTACCTGCGGAGACCGGAGAACCCGAGGCAACTTCGCATCGCTACTGTTGACCTTACTGTGCCGGAATGTAGTAGGCACGTAGACCAAAAGGCCCGTCTCTTCGTTGCCGAAATACAAAATGTCTTGGAACTCGGCAAAGTAGACCGGGTCCTCCGATGTGGCAACTACCCACCTTTGGTGGTCCTTCTCGTTACTTGTCTCATAATGAGAATGCCAGAACTGCATGTCCCGGCCCTCTGCAATACCCTCTGATATCTCAGAGGTGTGTTGGTATATCGGCTCCTCCCACCGGCTACTTGTCGTCAGATCGTAAACGCTGACGACGTAAACAGGGAGGAAGTAGTTGAACCGAGAAGCCCTTCCGGTCTTTGCTATGTTGCTGGTTCGCACATCCGCAACAAAGACAGAGACGATCTGGTCGTGCCCAAAGACGGTGCGAATGAGTTGCGACCCTAGATGCTTTCTGTATCCCCAGTCGAGCGAGGGCGGATTGTCGCTATTAAAGGCCGCCATGCCCGTATCTAGCTGGACAACCTGGCCAAAACCCTTGCGCACTTTCCACGCGCCGTTTTCAAAAAGCATGTTCTGTACGTACTGCCCATCACTGGGCGTGCGTAGTTTACAGCCTCCGCGAAGAAGTTCTTCCTCTTGAGATCTTACAGCCATCCGAAGTCATCCCACCCTACTCTTGCAACGTAAGAAGAACCCTCTAGATGTCGCGAGTACACAAACTCTCGCAATTCTCCTACCCTTTGGTTGAGTTGTCTCAGAACCGGCTGGCTCTCCGCCCCGTCGCGCATCGCATATTGAGAATACGCAAACAACGCCACCACGTCGTGAAACATGGTCATGTTATCTAACTGGTTGGTTGCCTCTGTCCAGGTAACACTAGCCTCAGGCAAGTAGGTCATCCGTATGGTTTCCGTAACTTGGGCCCCGAACTTAATCTCCTCTCCCTGCAAGGAGTAGGAAAATCGCATGTAGTTCCTAGCCGACATGTTCGACACCGGCTGGTACTCGTACACAACCTCGCCATCCGTGTTGACGGCCTCTAGCGATATAAGCTGCATCAAGCGGTTGCCCGCCGTGACCGAGTTCCCAAAGACGCTGGCAGACGCGCCTGAAGTATCCGTGATGCTTGTGAGGTCTACAGACCTAGAAGAAGTCACAGAGAACTCTACCTTCTTGGCAAACACGAGAGGGTCGATGCTAGATATCTCTCGGCGGAACTGGGCATAGCCCACATTAAGATACCGCTGGACTTGGGCATCGCTGAGAAACGTCTCATCCGGCTCATCCACTAGGTCCCGGAAATAGCTTTTGATCTCAGAAGGTGTCACTGCCCGCCTCCCTGTAACATCTGGGCTAAGGCTGCTGCCGCTGCCGGGTCAGGCGCTTGGCCTGCTTGGTTAATGGCTCCCATCTGGGCGGACTGTTCCGCCAACTCGCCGGCAACCTGCGTCTGTGCGGCAGAAGACTCAGGCGCAATGGCCAGACTCGCCTTACGCGCATCCGTCGTATTGGGAGCCGGTTTTCTCGGGAAGACTTTATCCATGCGCATCGCAGCGGAGTACTCTTCCTCAGGCAGGTTGGCAGTAGATACCGACAGGAACACGTCTCGTATGTAGTCCTGTATTTCCATAGGCAGCGCGTAATAATCCCGCGTCCGCATGAACTCTCCGAAGACCTTAACGAAGGCTTCGATGTCGTCGGACCGGAATATCTCCACCTCGTAGCCACGCTTGCACGCCTCGAGGATGTCTCGGGCGTGTGCGATAGATGCAATCCTTTCTGTAATAAAGGCGTTGCCTGTGCGGAAAGATAGCTCTTGGATGGCGTCTTCTTTCTCGATGAGCCCCATCTCGGCCATCTGCAAGATCTTCGCATCCCTATCCTGCGCCTCGTCACGGAACAGCGAGCCTGCCTGCAAGAAGATTTCGGGATCGTCTACGATACTGGCCTGCTCTATTTGATCGAAGATTACTTGGCCTAAAGAATCCATCATCCGAACCATTTTGGGCTCAGTATAATACGTCTTCATTAGCAGCAAGGCCGTCTTGGCCATCTGCTGAACACCCACCTCGATACTAAGTTGGGTTACCTGCAACTGAGACGAGTCTTGCTGAGCCAGCGCGTTGATAGCCTTACCGCTCGTAACGCCAATCTCACGCTTGCCCAAGCTGATATTATGGACGCCCGACACGTCGAGCAGCTCTACCTGCAGACGCTGAATGTTATCCATTACGTATCCCGGCATGGGGACAGATTGGATTTGGTGGGGTTTGCCGCCTGCGGCGTTATAGAAGACTTTCTCGCCAGGTCGGTTTGTGATCGAGTTCTTGCTGACTCCCGCAGTCTTCGGGATAAGCCATTTCGGATTGGCCATCAGTTCAACGTTGTTGAGAATCTGAGACCGCGATTTATTGTACAGCCACTGTAGGTCAATCAAGGGAGTAAGAAGGCTGAGCCCCCATAGCCTGTACGGGATATTTGTGTATTTAAACACGTGAACAGGAAACTCGCGGATAGGATACGCATCGTCCTGGTATATGTACGTGTCTCCCACAAATAGAGCGTGCTTGCCGTCCCGCCAGTAGATCTCAAAAAGCTCCACCCGGGAGTCGGGGGCGTCTTGGTTGTTCTCGCGCTGGCTTACGCCCGACCCCTCGATCTCGTCGGCAAAGTCCGGGTAGATCTCCGCAAGCTCCTCTTTGACCTCGTATGTGCGAATGGCTACCCACTGGCTCTCGTCTACAGAAAGCACGTCAGGCTCGAAAAACAAATCGTACGGCCCAACGGGCTTGGCGATAATTTTCTCTTTTTCGGGGTCGTAATACGTATGAATCGCTGCCGTACCGCACGTAATCAACCACTCAATTACCTTGCCCAAAACCTCTTTTACCTGAGCCTGCTCCCAAAAGTAACGAAGCGCAGTCTCGGATGCCTTGGCCTTGGTTATGTCCTCCGTAGAAGGACTCGCCGGAAGGACTACAATCCCCGGATAAGACAAGCGAAGTTTGGCGAGAATGTTCCGGTAAACGTTCAAAAGAAGATTGACCGTCGCCTTCGTTCCGCCGTTTTGGCTGGACTTATTAGTGACGTGCTGCGCCAGATTCCTGTCGTACGTAAGCCACTGACGCCCCTCTAGGAACTTAAGACATAAGTCCCACATCCGCGTTTCACCGGATTTTTGCTGCTGAGATCTCTGCAGCAACGAACCCATGTCTTCAGGAAAATCTGCCATTACGTTAACAACCTGCCAGCCCTGTGACGTCGTGTGCTAGGGGCCCCGGAAGTGTCGGAAGACTCCCCACGTACAGAAGAAAACGTAGGTACCTTATTGCCAGCCGAGGTCGCCGCCGCCT
>Ga0098061_1001451_pt1 | contig 11466 bp, 31 predicted proteins | sample 22_taG_FD_92579 | JGI IMG/M metagenome (GOLD analysis project Ga0098061, IMG submission 92579) | Marine viral communities from the Subarctic Pacific Ocean - 22_ETSP_OMZ_AT15343 metaG | ecosystem: Environmental > Aquatic > Marine > Oceanic | place: Subarctic Pacific Ocean | collected 2015-01-20 | reverse complement strand
TAGCAAGCTCCTAAGAACTCACTCCCTATTACTCTCGTCATTGTTTCCTCCGTTTTTTAGCCAATTACAAATCATTATTGCATCAGCATTTATAAGTGTAACTTTAATATCTTCTGCGATTTTTTTTGCATGGTCTTTCAATATATTTTTTCTTGATTTCTTTAACTTTGGCAGCTTTAGTTCTTTTTGCCATTTAGATGGTAAGACTTCAATGTAAGGGAGACCTGCCATAGATAATGCTGATATCCATGCACCATAATTAGTGCCAAACTTAAACGCTGACCTAACTGCATTGTTTGGTTGAGCCCATACTTTTTCTATTGCAATAACAGGTTCAAAGTCTCCTTCTTTAACCATTTCCAGAAGTATAAGAACAATATCTGGTATTTCATTTAGTTCTTTAGGACAATTGATTACCTTCCATCCATCGATGTCATCTCTATATAAAGCAATTGCACCACTAAATCCAGGGTCTATACCTGCATATATTTTTCTTAATCCCATGTTAACCTACCTTTTTTTATGGCTAGTTTATATTTTTTACTACCAGTTCCTTTTGTACCATAATGTTCTCTAATAGCACACTTTCTACAAATAGTAAAACTATCTTTTCTAAAAGCTGATTTGTAATGAAATACAAAACTATCTAATTTACCACCACACATATAACATTCAAATTCATTATATATTTTCTCTTTTTTGGTTATTTGTGGCAGCACTTAAAGCAGCTTCTTCCTGTGTATAAAAGAATTTACAACGATTGCCATTAAATCCACATTCATATCTGCCTATCTTACCATATCTTGTTTTAGCAGTTATAACTTCTGAACCATATCTGCTATTTTCTTCAGAATTAAAGTTATATGGATAATATACAAATAAGGCTGACTCAGCTGTTTGTTCTATTACCCCACTTTCTGCATAGTCTGACATCATTGGTCTTGGATTAAATCTTTTTTCAATTTCTCTGTTTAGTTGAGAAACAAGTATTGCATGACAATCATGTTCTTTGCAAGCCCATTTATATTGAGTTAATATTTCTTCAATTTCAAAACGCCTGTCTCTATTTTTAAGACCATTTACTTTAATTAATTGAATATAGTCATCAATAATTACATCAGGTTTATGTCTTCCTATTTCAATTAGAGTATCTTCTAGTGTTCTTATATGGTCAACAATAATACAATTTTCTTCTGTATATTTTTTGTAACATTTATGAACTATATTTCCAAGTTCTTTCTTTTCATTATCAGTAAATTCTGAATGTCTTATTTTGCCATAAGTTACACCTGAAAATTCAGGATATGCTTCCATAGCAAATACCCTTTTCATTGTTTCTTCAAGAGTCATTTCTCTGTTAATAAGCATTACTTTAACACCTGATTCTACTAATCCTTTAAGGATGTTAACAGCAAATACAGATTTACCATGTCCAGGTCTTCCGCCCAATACTGTAAGTTCTTTCCTTGTCATACCACCAGCAAATGAATCAAGTATTTTATTATTAAACTTAATAATATTTGCGGATTTTAATATTGCTTCTTCTGCTTTATCTATTATCTCATGCATTGGTTTAACACTTGTAGGTTGCAAGTTTTCTAATTCATTTATTAATGATTTATGTTCCTGTAAGACCTCATTTGTTTTGCTGAACTCTTTTGTAGTTACTCCATATAATCTCTGAGCAGATTTAGCTGCTTCTCTTTGTATGTATTTTTCCCAAACAATTTTAGAATATTCTTCCACCGATTGTGTTGTTGGTAAATTTTCTGATAAGCTTGACAACCAATAAGCTGATATTTTTTCTCTACCATATTCATCTTTTGCTAAAGCAGATACAGTTACTAAGTCAATTGCTTTTTTATTTTTATATAATTTATCTATAACTTTCCAAACTTTTTTATGGTCTTCACTATAAAAAGCATTTTCTTCTCTTATCCACCCTTTTGCTTTTTCATAAATTTCTTTACCTCCTAACAAACAACATCCAAGAACAGTGCTTTCAGCCATTGTATTAGTAGGTAATTTAGTTATGTCATCCCAATTTGTTATTTTTGCCATTAGTTCTCCTTTCCTAATTTCCACATCCTATTTATTTGTTTTAATGTATATCCTCTTGCATTATATATTTTTCTTCTTGTCATATATGTCATACAAGAGGATTTTATATTTAATTCTCTTCCATGTATATCAACGCGGAAGGTTTCATTAAGCCATTCATCTTTATTCATTTATAAAAATGATATTTGACTATTTTTATTTGGTTCATAATTCGTTATTACTAATTCCTCATGTTCGACTCTATTTGCATGCTTTGTAGCTCCAGAATAGTAAATAGGTATTGAATTAACAGTATAGTTTTCATACAGCTGCTTAATGAAATCGACTCCATCATAGGATAACATAAACTTTCCTCCTTCTGCATCTATTTTATTGCATAATTCGAGTAGTTTGTCATGACTGTCCTGTTCAAAAGTATGCCTATAGTATTCTTTTCTTTTTGTTGCTACAACATATGGTGGGTCAAGATATACAAAGTCACCTTCTCTTATTGTATATCGTTCAAATAATTTAAAGATATCAAGGTTTTCAATTACTGAACCATCAAGTCTGTCTCTTGAGAGCCTTAAATCTGATAGCATTGATATTTTCCAACTTTTTCCATCCATACCTAATGTTCCAAATGCTTGTTTATTAAATGCATTTTTTACCATATAAAAATATAAGGCAGCGCGTCTATAATTAGGTAGTTCTTCTCTTTTAATTTCTTTACCGCACTCCTCTTTGGCTATCTCAAAAATGTCTCGTGACTTTGGAAGCCAGTAAGCTTCATTTATTAATTTATCAACATTTTCAGACACACAAATATACATATTTATTATGTCTCTATCAATGTCATTAAGTATGTTTTCTTTTACTTTTGGCTTGCGGAAGTAGACACTTAAACCACCTGCAAACGGTTCAAAATACCTCGTATGAGGCGGCATCATTGGAATTAATTTTCTACTTAATTCGTATTTACCGCCCCAATATGGTATAACTGTTGGACATTCTAACTTTGCGCCTTTAATGCCCACGATTTTACTGTTGGATATACTTTCGTTTCCCATTTGTGTGTGCTCTCCCAGTTACGATTCATGATATGTGTTGCTAAGTATGTAGCTACATTTATTAAATCCCAATATGTATTCATCTTTTGACCTGATAACAGTTTTGCTACAACATCATCTGAAACATATTCAGGTAACATCTTAATAAACTTTGCTTTATCACTTGATTTAGCAGTCGTTTCTATTAGTTTTGGAAAGTCTTTATCAAATATTTCTATAGTTTTATCTATTGATTTTTGAACAGCTTGAGCAAAGTTATCAGGTGTCAAATTGTTATTACCAATTAAATGTCTAAAGTTATAATTTGATATCATGTGCCCTATTACAAGACCATTACTGCAGATTAATCGAAAACATCCAGATAATAAATTAACTTGATGTGTTCCATCATAACTGTTCCACATATCAATATGAGGATGTAAAACATCTTCTTTAGTTACTTTAACTTTTATATCTGGAAATGTAAATTTATATTTAGTTCTTGCTCCGTTACCAAAGTTTTTTACTTCTGTTAATAATCCACCTTTTTCTTTTACTATTGGACTTGCAATATTAAATATCTCTTTATTTTCAACAAGTTTATAATCATTAGTCATACAACTTAGAACTTCATTAGTATCTTCTCTTACAATGAATTTATAACCTGTGTTACTGAAATCATTTTTACCTGTTTTATCCACATAATCCCAGTTTAATCTAACTGCTTCCATTTCTTTAACTGGAAAGAATGTATCATTTGGTTTGTATGTTTTTAATTTTTTCATTTTATCTCCTTATTTTTAAGGCTTATCCCATATCTAAATCCAAAAACAATATCGTTATTATTGTTATTTATTTGAACTATTTTACGTGCAATATCAAGATAAGCCTTATTAACATTAAAGGATGGAGCCATAACATAGGACTCTAGAATTATTACGGCTTCTACCTACTGGCAATACCCATCCTTATTAATATTTATTAACAAATTTCAAATCCACCGCTTTGTAAACAAAATATAGCAAAATCTTTTACATTTCCTTTATCAAATGGATAATCTGAAGCCCACTGTTTCTTTGTATACTCTTTATGCCATCTAGATTTAAATGGTTCAGGGTAATGAGCAGGTACAATATTATTATCTCCTAATGCATTTTTACATTCTCTGTCAATTTTATCTAATTGTTCCTGCACTATTTCATTGTGAGCTTTGGATTTTGCCACTTTTAATGCTTCTTCTCTATCAACCTTATCAACTGTTCCATCTGCAATTAGTTTAGATAATCTTTTACCTATTCTTGTTGCTTTTGTTTTACTTATTGAATGACCATCGTTATAACTTCCATGTTCCATGTCTTTATCTGTTAAAATATCATAACATGATGTGCAAACAAACTTCCATAATGGTCTCCACCACCAGACATTATTTCTAAAATAATCACCCGGATTATCATTTTCGTATTGTTGTTTTATTTCAAAATAATCTTCTTTTATATTTTCTGGTATATCTTTAGACCAATCTAAAAATCCACCATTACCATATTTTTTCATCATTTTATCATATCTTTTTGGATATTTTTTATTTATTGTTGGATTCATACCATATAAATCAAATCCCATATTTTACTCCTTTACTTTTATAATTGGTGGGTTTGAGCCCATCATCTTTTTCTCATTTTTTTTTGCTTTTTCTTTATCATGAGATTCACTATTAATCATTGTAAAAAGATAATCAAATCCATATCCTTTTAAATGTAATTTTCTTCCCATAAATGTTTTAATTATTTTATATATATAATCATCAGAAACGTCTTGAATTTTTGTTAAGAATTGTAATTCTTTTTCATCTTTATTATCGTTTAACCTATTATTTCTTATATGAGCACATACAGATGCAATAGCCATTCTTAATTCAACATGACGAGTTTTTAATAAATCCGCTTTAGTTTTATCACTTATCCTGTTAGTTCTTGTTGAATAACCACATTTAGGACATTTACCTATCATCATACTTTTTTAACCTCCGTATTATTACTCCATCTGTTCCTTCCTAAATAATAACCGCTATATTCTGTTCCTTCTTTAACATCATAAACTATAACTGTTGTTGAACCTGATTGATGCTCAAGTACTAATGCCTTTTGTATATTACTTTGTGTAGTTACTTTTGTACCCGGCTCTATATCCTTTATATATTTATATCCTTTAGCAGGTCCAAACTTTGGTTTATCTTTTAATGCTTTTGAAACAATTCTTTTAATCTTCGCATTTATTGCAGTTCGGCTCGGCATTATACGTTTCTTTCTTTTTGTCAATGTTAACCTCTCTTTCTTTTTCATTAATATCATTTAATATTATATTGAAATCATTTTCTAATTTTTTCCAATTCATATGTCCTTCTTTGTCTTCTAACATTCTATTAATTAAAAAATTCATTATACCAAAGGCATTTATACAACTTATTATTTCTGATTTACTAAATTTAACTGTAACGCTATTTAATTTTATTTTTTCACTTTTCATTTTATACCTTAAAAAATTTATAGGGACAAGGCAGCTTCCGCCAGCCACATTCACTTATCAACCGTTTAACACCTAATAAAAGATAAAAAACGAGCAAAGCACTTTTGTCCCTAATTTACAGGGTGGAAGAGAGAGCCAATAGAAGACAAGCCGGACTCTCCCACCCATGTTAACATAGAACTCCGACTTACCTAACAGATGTTATAAATGGTGGATGCTTAGAAAGGAACATCTGAATTTAGCTCAGTTTTTGATAATTTATCTCCGTCTTCCCATGGTAACAAGGCATCAACTTGTATTTTCTTTTTTTCTTCTCCATCATTAGTTTTATATGATACATCTGTTAATTTTACAAAAACAGGATGTCCACATATATCATCTTCTTCTACCATTGATAATTCTAAATTACCTTTTTCATCTGCAGATTCAAAATCTACTCCACATTCATTAAACCATTGATGATAATATTTATTTCTCCATTCTTCACCTTCAGCAGGGTTGGGGTTTAACCATATTCCTCTACTGCTATATTCTTTTCCAACCATCCATTTAAACTCAGGCTTTATATCCTTAACTTCATCTGCTATTTTTACAGTTGTATTAAATACATAACTGCCATTATACTCATAATTTCTTAATCCTATAATATGAGCAGGGTATATTCCCGGTTCAAATGTAGCACCAGATTTTTTAGAATGTTTTGTATCATATTTTAAACCAGTTGGTTTCATTATTATTTCTCCTTGGTATTTGTTTTTATTGTAGCAAACTCTTCAATCAACGTATCTATCTTAGTCTTTAAATCAGCCATCTTTTTGGAATATGTTTGTCCTTTTAATCCTTGATAATAGAACTGAGGGCTTACCCATGTTCCAGTAGCAGTTTTCATGAATCGTTTTTTGCTTGTTTTTCTTGTTGCAACTAATCCTTCTGTTTGAAGTTTAGCTACGTCATCAGTAGTTAATGCACCAGCATCAATTAATGCCTGTGTATCCTTTTGACTTATTTTAGCCATTATTTTCTCCTTTTTCATATTCTAGTATAAAAGTATGAAAGCTTTGATTTATTGTAAGTTGTTGATTCTTATTTGTAACAAATCTTAATACTTTCTTTCCATACATTTGAGCAGAACCAACATATGCAACCTTCTCAAAAGTTACACCATCATTAGTTCCTATTGTATATTCTACACCTTCAACTAGAATGTTATCATTGTAAGATTCTTTTTTATTTAAGTCTTGTAATCTCATTTCTTTCCTAATCTTTCTAATTTCTTTAATGATGCTTCATAATTAACATGGGTAATCTTTTTTGTTTTTAACATTTCCATTACATCAACCTCTTTATTATTAGCACCAGCTTTTATTAAAGTTTTAATTTGTTCATCTGTTAATTCTTCTACATAAGGAAGGTCTTCACCAGCATATATATATAAACCCAATCCATGCAAGGCTATTGCTTTAGCTAAACATCTTTGTATTGATGTATTTACTTGAAATGCATTTGGTTTTTCTATAGTTTGATTACGATTATCTAATACTGGATGTACTTGGGTTCTATCTATACCATTAACTGTTACAGTAACCTGAACAAAACATCCTGCTTCTGTTTGCATATATGGTTGACAACTTACACCATCATAACCAAATTGGTGTATTTCCCATGTAGCATCTGGAGACACTTTTAATAATTCTCTTACTGCCCAAGACCAGCTAAGATAAGTAAATTGACCTTTCTTTTCTGTGTATTCATTAACATTGATACTATCTAATTTTTCAAATATGCTTTTACTCATTTTTTTCTCCTTTAATTTGTTGATGACATATGGTTTTCCAATTACAATAGTTACATTCCCAACTTTGAAAAGGAATACCTTCATCTAATTTTGGCATAATTGTAGTTTCATCTTTTATTTGTTCTATAAACTCACCAGCACTATTCCAATAATCTATTGCATCAATAATAAAATATTCAGGGACTATCTGTTCTCTCATTTTGCTTGTATCTTTATTATACCATACTAAAAACATTTCAACATCATCATAGTGTTTGATTGTTTTTATTGTTTCTGTTAGACCAATTGCATAAGTAGCAACTTGCAAACCATAATTTGTATGATGGAATTCACTACTATTTCTTCCAAATGTCTTTTTCCATGAATAAGAAGCTGCTGTTTTATAATCCCATACATAGGCTTCACTTCTTTCTTTATGCACTACTGAACAATCTAAATGTCCAATAACGTTTAAATCGTTTATTACGACTGCTTGTTCTGTGTTAATAATAAAATTATCATCTTCTTTATTTTCTATATGATAATTAACAGCTTTTTCAAAGTCTTCATGAACTAATGTTCCAACTCTCATTTTTCTCATTGACTCATCATTTGGAGGGTCTGATTCTTGTATATCATTAACTTTATACCATTGTTTTTTTAAACAAGAACCTGCACTTGAAGCAGAGAACCAATCAATATAATCTTTATTTTTCTCCCGATATTCCCTGCTTTTCTTTTTTAAATAATTGGAATATATGTTTTCAAAATCCATATATTTCCTCCTTTATTTTCCTATAAATATAACAATAACTTAACTTATAGTCAACTTAAAAATGTGTACTGTCCGTCCTTATCAGTATGTAACAGTTTGTATCTTGCATAATTTGTATTTGTACCTTTCACACTTTTGCTTTCTATACTATAACCTTCTTCTTTTAATGAATAAATAACGGCAGCTAGCCTTGTGCATCTAAATAAATCAATTGCTTCCATTGATGTTATTGTTCTGCCAGATTTTAAATGAGTTAATATTTTTTGTTTTTTTGTCATACTCCCATTCTCCCTCTTAGTTTTTCAACTATAGAATCTATTTCATCTAATTTCTTTGACATCCTTATTACTTCTCTAGCTAAAATATTAATTGTTGGCTCTTCTTTTGCAGGAACAGCTTTGGGTTTAGAACTTTTCTTAGTTGATTTTTTCATTGATATTCTCCTTATTGTTTTACGATTCAAACATTAACATTATTTCATTAATTTTCATTTTATATTTTGCATCTATATTTATAATACTTTGTTCAAGTTGTTCTATTTTATCAATTAATTGTGATACACTTAATTCTAATTCTTCTTTATTTTCTAACTCTGTATTAATTGTAAAATTATCATTCTTAAGTATATCAATTACTTCTTCACTTCTCATTCCATCATCACCCACAGCTATATCTACAGCTTGTTTTATTTGTGGTAATGTATATGTTTCTAACATTTTATTACTCCTTATCTAATATCTTATAAACAACTAATCCAACCATTGCACCAGAGAACATTCCGATAAAAAATGCAAACAGATATAATATATGTTCCATTTTATCCTCCTGTAGCACAATCATATGAGCAACAATCATAACCATTTGTTTTAAATGGCTCCTTACATACTCTACATTTTGTAAATTCATTCTTTGGAGGTGGATACATTGATACATAACTCCAAGGACTTGCACCTTTAATTAAATCAGACATTTCTTCATAATAATCATTCATATCATAATCTATTTCTTGTTTTCCTGATTTTTCCATTATAATTATTCTCCTTTAAAAATTGTTTACCTGACCATAAATCAATTGGTCTTTTACTTGGTGGTACTAATTGCCACCCCCACCACCATCCATTACCATTCTTTGCAAAAAACTTTTTTCTGTCTTTTACATACTGAGGGTCACTACATGGATTGTTTTTACCTTTATATTTCCAGTGGTATGTACGTTGATTCTTCCAATTATATTTCTTTTCATATGCAGTCATATCAAAAATCCATATCATTATATTGTTTAGTATTCTTTTCTTTTTGTGGATAATATTCTTCGCAATAATCATAATATATCTTTGTTGCTATCTTTTCTATTTTTTGTGAATTACCAACATTATTATTAGATAGTGTATCAGATATTATTTGGTATAAGTCTCTCCCTTTTTGCATTGTTCCTCTCCTTTTTTATTTGTATATCCTAATATTCTTTTAATTTCCTCCATGTCTTCGCCTACTATCTCTTTTTGACCTTGTGGAAGATTATCATATAAATTTACTATATTATCAAGTAATTCCTTTGCTTTTCCCATAACTTCTCCTTTTTATTTCTGAGTATAATTCACTTCCAATAACCCATATAAAGAATAATGATATTGTTATTAGAACCAATGATATACCTAATATTAATAAATTAGCAATAAATGAAGCTATTTGTATCATATTGCCTCCTTATCTTAATTTTAATAATTTAAATAACTTATATATCCAAAACTTATTTCTATATTTATCGAAAGCAATTTCTAATACATACTTTCTTATTTTTGCTTCGTTTTTATATCTTTCTTCTCCGAGGGTTTGACATATCATAAGCTAACTCCTTATTTGCTTGGATTTTTTTCGTATTCAGTAATAATCTCATAGTCAACATTTTTATTTAATTGATTATTATGAAATATTAATTTGACTTGATTCGTATTATCAGCTCTTGCAGCATACACATTTTCTACAGTTACTGTACACCCATTGTGTATATGATTTGCTTTCAAGAATGATTTAGGTATTGTTATTCTACCTTTATTATCAATTATACATTGTGCTATTCTCATCATAATTGTTCTCCTTTATTTTGTATTCCTCTAAATATTAATATCACCCACAATATAAACGCTGCAGTAATTAAAATCCATCCTAAATCAATTGGGTAAAACATATTAATCTCCTTTAAATTATTCTCCGCCTACTCGCAATACGAGAGGAGGTACCAAAAGAAATGGTGCTTTCAGCGGAGATATTTGAGAATGTGCATGGTATTTCTGTCAGTTCCACACCAAGATGGTCTCTATGGTTAACATGGACTGCATCTCCATTCTCTTTAATCATCTGTATTCCACGCCTCTCATCATCATGAAATAATCTCTATGTTTATCAACTTTACGATTGTCAATATATTCAGAACAATCTAATTCTTTATGTCTATCTATTGGCACAAATCCTCTTTTCTTTTTCTTTACTTCACCATTCTCTACACAATAATATCTTCTACAATCATTACATAAACATTTATAGTTATGAACAATACCGCTGGAAGGTGGTAATCCGACATCTTTTTCATAGGTAGTTGATTGTTTCTGAACAGTTTTTTGTTTTTGTTGCTGTTCTTGATTTATATTTATTTCTTGTGTTAATAATGTCTTCATGGTATCTATATGTTAAATAGATAGAGCATTATAATCCAAGGTAATAAAATAAATAATAATGCAAGAGACTCTTTTATATAGAATAACATATCTTTTCCTCTCTTTTTCTCACCATTCATAATAATCTTTCATTAAACCCGTATACTTAATTCTACAGGTATCCATGATTATTACTGGCTTACCGCCTTGTGTATCTACTCTGACTACCTTGTCTTTGTATTTATCACAGACTTCTTTAATATTTAATGACTCTAATACCCAACTGTGGTCTGGTTCTTTGCTCATGGTATGTGTTCCTCTCTTCTAATTGATTAGATAATCCCTATTTCTTTTAGGGCTTTCAATATATCTTTTGGCAGCAATCTTCTCATTCTTACGCTTACGCCACTCTTTATCCGTCATATTCTTTTTATGATGTTTTGTTCTAGGCATGATATACTCCTCTCTTAAGTTATTAAATAAATAATATATCTTCACCAAATGCTTTATTACATGGTTTACATATTCTATATCCTTGCAATATAACAGATGATGCATTGCTTGATAAACAGTCTCTATCACAACTACCACATATAAACAATATTTCTTTATTATCGCTGTAGTAGTATATATGTTTACTGTCCCATCCAT
>Ga0098061_1001449_pt1 | contig 11470 bp, 8 predicted proteins | sample 22_taG_FD_92579 | JGI IMG/M metagenome (GOLD analysis project Ga0098061, IMG submission 92579) | Marine viral communities from the Subarctic Pacific Ocean - 22_ETSP_OMZ_AT15343 metaG | ecosystem: Environmental > Aquatic > Marine > Oceanic | place: Subarctic Pacific Ocean | collected 2015-01-20 | reverse complement strand
GAAATAACTATCGTCAGATCTTATGATCGTATAGTCAGAACCGTCACTAAAGGTATACTCTACACGGCCCGTAGGCTGGGCTGTTAGCTTAGGCTTATCTGGCCCATCAGGTATTATATCTACTGCCTGACCATTTAGAAGAATAGGTATACCTAAACTAGAATTAGCTGGATTAGTATTTGTCCAGCCAATAGACGTAGGGAAGTTAGTGCCTGGTATAAAGTTGGTATTTGATGGCTTTATAGGCTGATTCTCTACTAACATTTGTGACCTAAAATGCTGCACATTAAAGATACTATAATCAGGATTTGGATCAACGTTAGGATTAGAATCAGTGGGAGGAATAAGACGACCCGCACTTGAAACTACAATATTTGACCCTAAACGAAGAAATGTTGCGGGACCAATGGAAGGTAGATTCCTTACAAGAGGAGCAACTGTCTCATCTTTAACTGCATATAGTTGTTTTATTCTTGAACCATCAGAAAAGTCAATAAAGTTGTCACTAACGGCCCGCACTATTTCTGATGTCTTAGTCTTCTTCGAAAAGAAATTGCCACCTCTATAGAGTTTTGCAGTACCAAAACGATATTCTCTATTCACAGGAAGCTGATAAATTCCATAATACTCTATCTTATTGGAGACAGTAGTCGAAGTTATGTCACTACCTCCAGTTATCGCAGTAAAGTTAAACTGATCTTGAGTACTTTCAGCAAATCTAATAGTACTATCTATACCTAATTTTGGAGTATCTACCGGACTAATAGGAACCATGTCAGTTTTCAAATTTCCTACAGAATCAGATAGACCTATAAAATAATCAATATTTGTATCTGTCGGAACTTCTTCAGTAGTAGTGAGACTTACTGCGGCTATAGGTGTATTTTCTATACCGTTAGGTCGCAAAGGTTTTGAAGACATAAGAGCAGTTTTAGGTCTTCCTACACGGTAGAAGGATATATTGGATATATTAAAGTTATATAGATACCTATTGGCTATGTCGCTATTACTGACCAATCCAAAAGCTTTAGATTCTGACTTTGAAAGAGCCGTATCTTTAGATAGTAAAGTCTTTTTTGTATCTGCATTAGAGATAACAGGATTAGTAACGGTGTCTGCTCTATTTGAAATAGGAGACTTAGATAGTTCTACATCAGGCTCTTCCTTAAAGAACTCAAATCTAATGTACTTAACCTGGCTTTCAGGAAAATCCCAAGCTACCTTGCTCGCATCAGAGCTCAATCTTTTATCTGGGCTATTAGGTAATCTTGTATAGTTAAAGTTATCAGAACTACCTAGTACACGCGCTACGATATCGTTTGAAGTATTCACCTCTAACTCTATACGGGTTAGTGTACTTGTAACTTCGTCTCGTCTCAAAGGAACAATGAAGCTTAGCTCACATCCGGACTTAGATCGTGCTTCTACTTCATATCTCCAAATACTTGTAATGTCTGTAAAGGCATAACCAAAGCCAGTTCCTCCGCCATTACTGGAGGACACAAGACCATCAACTACTACCTTGCTATTAGACATCTTTTGGTCTATCAGATGTCCAACTGGAAGTCTATAAGTAGATGGGGCATTGAAGGGGAGTGTCGCGGCTTTCTCGTAAACATCTACAACACCCTCGTTGCTTAGATTTAAATCAACCTTACTTACGTCAATAAAATTATCAAATACACCATAAAAATAGTCATCTGCATTACGAAGAGTAAAGAGTAAAGAGTCTAAAGCAGCATTTACAAGACCTATCTGTACTCTCTGAGCTTTGTATGAAATATCAGAAAAGTTATAGAGCTTAAAAAGCTCAGAAGTCTTTTCCATATAGCTACCGTATAGAACTTCCAGGTCAAACTTAATCTCTGAAATCATACGGTTATAGCTTACTATGTCAAACTTATGTCTCTTACCTTGGGAGCTAACTTTGAGAGTAGGTCCACCGTTAAGAGCTCTGACACGCTTGTTTATGATTTCAAAAGCTTCGCTTAGGCTAAGAGTTTGCCCACTACGAAGGGACTCTATCGATGCGTCTTCAACAAGTTTAGCTATTTGCTGTTCTATGATGGACATAGAAGACCTTTCTCAATTGCTTCTTTTTCCCACGTATCTCTATAAGCAGATCTATATCCAGGAGTGGTCAAAGGATATTCATCTGTATATCCATCCGTATCCATAAGGCCATACTCTCTAGTCCATTTAGCAAATAGGTTTGTAATTTCTTGAACCCTATTTAGTTCTCTTTTAGAGTATAGATCACAGAAATTCACAACACCCATCTTTGAAATCCTTTTAATCTCTTCAAGATAAGAAACCTTTAACTCATCACTCGCTCCTGGCCAAAGCGAAGGATGTAACTGATCGGGACTCTTATCATGGAACTGAGGAAATTTTTCCCAATCTTCTGACCCTGGAATAGGGGTATACTGATGGAAGCCTACAAGGCAATCTCTTGCCCAGCAGTCAACAATAGCATGAACTATATCATTGTAGTTCTGGCCGGGTATACCAACCATTACGAATGCTATTATAGCTTGAATCCCAGCGTTTTGGGCATATGAAACTGCTCTTTCGTACTGATTAAAGGTACTAGGCTTATGAGTAGATTCAGTAAGCTCTTCGCTAACGGTTTCCATAGGTATTGAAATTATTCTAAACCCTGCCTCAGACATGAGATCGGCACATTCTTGATCGAATATGCTAGCCTGTATCCCTTCTGACGCTATCATTGTAATTGACATATCTGAATCAATTATCTTCCTCATAAGGTCCTTAAATGAGGACAAAGGAACCAGAAGCTGAGAAGACCATATCTGGAAGTGATTAACCCCTTTATCGTACTCTTCTTTTATGTAGTCAAAGGTCGATTGTGCTTTAATTCCTTTAAAGATTCCACCCTCCATTGCATGGACCGCACAGAAAGAACAGGGAACTTTTAGATGGCAACCCTTACCTAACTGGAATGTTCGTGAAGTACGATAGGTTGTATCTATAGAATAATCGGGAAATAAATCATCAATATCTGGTAATGGGCCCTGCACAACTATATCAACGTTAAGGTTAGCGTCAGCATGTTCAGGGAATAGAGATGCATAAATACCACCAGCTAAGACTGGAACATCTGGATATATATCCTTACAGATTTGAGCTACATCACGTGCAGCCTCCCAATAGTATGTAAGATTTGTACCTAGCCATACCTCTGTTGGGTTAGCTGCTTTAATTCTACGTTTGATCTCGTCATGGGGAACCCCATAATATCTAACGGCCTTACTAATTCCTTCGCTCTCAAAGTTCCCACAAGGCTGCTGACGTACCACAGGAGCGCTTGCAAAGACATTCTTTAAGCTCTTGCCATCAGACCAGATCCTAGCCGGCACAGAGAAGTCTAGATACTCTACAGCAACATTCTTCTTCTTAAGGTAACGAGCAATCTTAAGTAGGCCCATTGGAGGCTGATATGCATAGCTATAGTCACCTACCTCATAGTACCCAGGATTAACTAGTAAAACTCTACGCTTCGCTGACATTTCCCTCATTCCTAAGATCATTAGTATCTTCTACAACATTATTAAACATCTGTAAAAGATTCTTGAGCTTATCAATCTCTTCCATGACGTCCCCAGTCATCCTTTTATCTGCACCAGACTTAATTCTCTTAGCTCTCTTAATCAACTGCTTTAGCTTTTTTTCTGTTTTTTTATCCAACTAAAAGACCTCCTTTAGGAAATATCTGCATACGATACGATTTAAGAATTGGAGTAGTTCTGTCCGACTCAACTGACAGTGGACGTTTAAATATAGCTCTAAATCTTGCCTCAAGTGGAACACTCTTTGTAACTACAAATCTATTATTATCATCATCTTCGGCAGCAAAGTCAGGATTAAAATGAATAATCCTGGGAACTGGCCTTCCTAAGTCACTGCCGAAAAGGGTCGGTTGGTCAAGTGGATTAATCCTTTGCCAAGATGTCCCATTATCAACCGACACATAATATTCAATCCACCTTTCAGCAGAGGGATACGAAGCCGGAATAGCCTCATCTACTACTAATGAAATACGATCAATTTCTACAGGAGAACGGAACGGTACGCTTATTAGCTCGCTTGTTTGGTCATATCTATATGAAAATATACCAATCTCTCTGATCCCTATAGCAAATCTTATCTTATCCCACCAAGTTTCAAGCCAAGTTCTTGATATCTGCCAACCTGAATCAGCAAAGCTTGAAGAAGCAGATGATCCACCCTCACCTCCCATCATGCCTAAAAAAGCAGGGCTACCTGGATCTGAAGTGAAAGATGATCGTTGATCTCCTTGAGTCTCACCTGCAATTCTACTTAAGTTGGACTGATCGTCAGTAACTGCTAACGTCTGAAGATAAGATAGTCGAATTAATCTAGTTACTTCTGTAATAGCAACTTGTGAGTCTGTACTTGTACGTGGCATAATGTAGTCCTACATACCTGGAGTGGGCATACTGGTTGTGGTAAATGTTTGCCTAAAGGTTCTATGTAAACGTATGGCAAGTCTTTGATAAGGATCAGGGACACCTGTTCTTTGTCGTAGTCGTATCTTAATTATTCTTGCAGTTACTGCTTCGAATGACCAAACGCCTAATCCCTTATATGAATATCTATCTGGTGCCAATATACTTGACTGCTCTTCTGATGTGATCTCAGCATTAGCATGATCGGTTAAAATATTATCATGAATATCGTTAGCAAATCCAGGAATAGTACTAAAGGCTGAAGAGGAATCATCTGAGTAAGATATATCTAAAACATCTGTCCACGCAGTCTCATTAAAGTTATTTGGGTTAATGCTAATCCAATTGACAGGTCCTGGTGAATCTAATGTTACCGTTATCTCAATAATAAGGTCGTCGTCACTACCTGCAGTCGTTAATTCTGTCCGTGTCCTTAAATCGTTTAGAGTTGGTGTGACGTCTAAATTATTTATAACTTCTTCACCTTCAGCTAATTGTTTCTGACTAAAAGTTCCACCCTCAGATGCGGCACGACCATCCTCAACTATGTCCTGAAGAGCAAGGTCTGTAACAACATATTCACACTCCCAAAACGTAGCAGGATTATTATCTACTAAATTAATCCTAATCTCTTCTTTTTCAGGCTCACTAGCTCCGCGCTCAATAACTAAAATATCTTGAGGTTTAATCCGTCGACCTCCACCGCTATCGCCCGCCTCAGCAGCTATTAGATTTTGAATATCTTGTTGACTACCTAGACCTCCTGAAGTATTTACTACCTTACGTGAGATGCCTTGTTCTTTTACTGTTGAGGCTAAGTATTCTTCAAAATGAAAATAACCACCCTCAGGTCTCGATCTATTGACAAAATCATAGAAATTACCCTCATAGAACCTATCAACATTCCCAACTGTAGGATTCTTAGTCAGGTCTCTTGGGCCTACAGGCTCTACTTTTATCGTTACATTCTGATTAACTAGATTCTCAGACTCAAGTCTATTAAGAGTGGCTATCCCTTGTGCCGTATTGACATCAGCCCTTGAATTCTGTGCAGGAGCTGTTTGGTCTACCTTGCTAAGGTCATTAAAGTCATCACCAGCAATAAGCATATTCTGATCAAACTGGCCCCCAAGTATTCTAAGATCCACAACCTTTGAAGAGGCTTTTGCGCCCTCGCTATCTAGTTCTTTTGAAAGGCTATTAGCATAATTAAACGTCTCAACAAATGAGTGGCCTAAACTCTCTGTTTCGTTATAGGCAAGTTCTAAATCGCTCTCAATCTCTTGCATTGTGCGATTATATGTATTCGATCTAGGTATATCTTTAGGATCAAAAGGACGATACTTAACGGTAGGCTTACCGATAGATGTATATAAACTCTTAAATCCTTCATAAATATCCTGAAGATGCTTACGAACATCAGTTCGCTCGGAGCCTATACGTTGAGCTGAGAACCTATTGAATAGAGCTCTAACTCTTTCAGTAACAAATACACTTCTATTATTCTGACGTAGATTCATCGTCTAATCTTCACTTTTTTCTACTAAATAGTTAGTATGTCCACGCTGCCATCTCTGTAGAAGACCTTTGTTTTCACAAAATTTAAATAGGTCATCAAACTCTGTATCGTCATCAATAGTCTTTAGATCACCAGTTGTTATTTCTTCTATGTAGAGCTTATGTTCCATGTCGTCCACAAAAACCATAAAGCTACGAATTCTGTCACGAACCGTAGCTAGATGTGTAAACCTATTGTCCGTATTAGGTAGCGTATATATATTTGGGTCTTCAACTGATAGTCTCATTTTATAAAGTCTCTTCTAATCTAGAGCCAAGTCTATAAAAACTATTAGCTGTTTCTACTCTGTCTCCAACTGAGAATGATTTATTAGAATCAATAAGCTTAGAGGTAGTAATCATGTGGCCATCTATAAAATAGGGATGACCAATAGCCTCACCAGTTAACCAGATACTAAGCAATTCAGGAGCTCTATATGGAGTAACATTAGTACATATAGTCCAATTCTCGATTAATACTTCTGGCTTCTTCATCTACATCTCTACCCTATATCTTGCTATTCTTAATTCGTATAGTGTAATTGTTTATAACTGGAGTATTCTTAGGTCGAACTACCTCATTAGACCTTAGTAAGGCATTAACTTTTATATACTGAGTTAAGTATCGGTAAGACACTTCGACCTTACCAGCAGCAGGAGCATTAAAGAATAGATTTTTGCCTGCCTGTATATACTCATATCTCTTTGTATTGTCTGGCTGATCAGTAAAAGCATAGTGTTCTAAACTCTGATAATTAGTACGACTCTTGGCCTTAATGTCATTTATAAAAACCTGAATAGGTTCATAAAGATTATTTGATAATCCATATAGAATGCCATCGATCTCTGTTGATTTGCCTATCACATAGTTTAGATCAGTTGATGGATTAGAACCAAGGAATCCTAGATCCACACCCGTGGATGTAGTCAGTCCAGATTGGCTATCTATACTCTGTATCTCATATGCTCTGTTGTCTCCCTGAAACATAATCGATGCCCCAGTAAGACCAAAATTATCACCAGTAACTAATAAGTTTGGACCATCAGTTGTCCAAAAGGTATTAGCTCCGGTGATACTTGTCGTTGTACCACTATCTATATGTGCTGTACCTATTCCGTAATTAAGCGTAGCTGGGACAAAAGACCATATAGGTTCTGTAGGGTCTTCTTGTCTCCAAACTCCCGTATCATTAATGATAGAATATTCTATGTAGGGATAATAATTAAGCCTGATTCTATTATTTCTGTCAGTTGATGGATGCTCTTCTGGGACTAAGGTCTCACGAGAAGTGATCCGATCATTAATATCAATAACAGCAGCATCGATATGAGCAAGATACGACATTGTATATACCGCACGAGGATCAAAATATTTGTCGTTAAAAGTTATCTCTACATAACTATACCCATCTCTAATTGAGAACTCAGTTTCATAGTTATAAAGAAGTGCACCTAAAGAGCCTCCACTGTTTAGAACAATAGGAGATAACCTGCTTCCATTTTTTCTAATGTCGACTGCAGGTTGTGACACGGTACTATCATGGAATGCATGCCTAGATATAGCTTTATAATTTATTCTACTCGGTATTAAGAGCTCATCCTTTATCCGTATTCCATCTCCAGCATTGCTTTTGATACGCTGATTATAGGGCACTATGTTAAAAACTAGATCGTCAGATAATTCAACCTCATATTCTATACTAGACCTTTGGAACTGCTCAGCTATAAGAGCATCCTCTGTAGTTAGATGTTCTTCTTCTGTAAGAAGACTAACTTCTAGTACATTAGAGTTAGATTCAAATTTTTGACTTTCGTATGCCGCAAACGGTTCATAGACATTGTCATTAACTTGGAATTCTCTAATACCTCCAATATATTCTAGTCGTTTTATCTCTAGCAGGTCGCTGTCTGCTATAGCAGCTGTATCAAAGCCAGAAGTAAACGAATTAGATGATGCGGCATCTACACGTCCTAATCTCTTAGCAAGGGCATCTTGCAACAATTCAATTGTCTGAATTTCGTTAATAGCACCCGGTTCAAGCTTAAGCTTCTCAAAGTCTTTACTAAACCCATCAACCTCATTGAGATAAGTTAGCATCTCAGGTGTTGCGGCAATCTTATCTGATATAGCCTCAGTTAATTCTATGTCATGAATGGCTCTGCTAAAGCTACTGTCGGCTGCCTGCTGCCATAGCTGGTTATTCTTAACAAGGTTTTCTGGAACGTGATATATATTGGTTCCATAGTTAGCCTGCTCGAGCATAACACGTATCTTTACACAGGAAGTTCTAGGACCATTCCATTCAATCCAGTCTAAAGTTTCTTCATAGTCGCCAGGATCAAACCCATTAAATGAAAGCCAATTCTCAGCTTGGTCATTGCTCTTATAGGCAAGATCGACCAACTTCATAGGATGAGAGGCAATAGGCCATAGCTTTAAGTTATTAGCAACTATGGTTCGATCAAATGAATACTCAACGATGAATACTACACCGTTAGACTCGAATTTAGTACCACTTTGGATACCTGAACCAAGATTCCTAGTTCCTTCAAAGCTATGGGATAGATTTATTTTATGCTGAGGTCTACGTTCTACAAGAACAGCCTCACCCCAAAAGGTCTTAGGATCTGAATCAATGCTAAGTTCTGGTTTAAACTCATCACTAAATCCACTTACAAGACCACCTCCTGCATGAGATGTCTCTACAGTCACTCGGTCAAGATTAAATCTTGATCTTGCAAGACGAGTAGATCCTCTGCGTAATGGTAGCCTTAAACTCTTTGTGTCTGTATCTACTTCTGCTTTAGGACTAAGACCTGTCCTATTTGTAGCTGTATTGAAGTTTATGTATTTAGCATCTTGATACTCTGGATTTGCACGTAGAAACTGAAATAATCTAAGATCATTAATTAAGATATTGATTGCTGCACGAGACTTAATAAATGAATCTTGAGTTACTGCAGATATACGCGACTGATCCGAAGAGATAAGGGCTATTTGATCGTATAGAATACGTAGATCTGTAAAGATTCTATGAAACGAATCGTTAACTCTCTCTGAACTAATTCGTTCGCCATACCCAAAGTTCTCAAATACAAACGCTCTACCTCTAGCTTTTATCTCGTTAAGTCTTTTCTGAGCCTCCCTTTTAAGCTGATCTAAGCTTAGGATATGGCCAGCCTTACGCTGCTCTTCTACTAGAGCAAGTATGGAACTTCTCTGAGAAGAGGGAACTCCAGACGTATAGTTTTTTATAAATCCACTACCTATATCAGGCATTATTCTAATCCATCAAATACAGGGACAACGCCGAGAGCCATAGAACGAACTGATCTCTCAAATATCTCATCCTTCTGCATGTCTGAGTCTTTAATACTATCAGGTACTTTAATCACTATAACGGCATTACCTGGAATAGGAACACCGCTTAGGTTACCTATGTCATAGTAAAATTCTGATTCTCTCCAAATAGCAGGTGTTTCACCAACCATATCTGGATAGATACCTCCACCTCTTGTGCGTGTATCTATCAATTCTATATCATCATATCTAGTTGATTGCCTTACCTGAATAGAGCCAAGATATATAACTGGTTCATACATAGGTGTGTCCGTATCTTTTGTTGACGGAATAAGACGAGCAACTTTGTTCTGACCAGCTATGGCCGTATTGGTTATCTCATGAAAAATACTCGGGCCATTCCTAGTGCCAGATATAAGGGCCCCTTCTGCTGACACAGGTTTAAGGTAAAATGCTATGTAGCTTTCTATATTGATAGGGTTGTGAGATATATTTACATTAAGGTCTATAGCATCATAAACATAATTATCTTCTCTATAGGAGTAACTTATCTTTACCCTCGAGCCTCTATCCAACTTACTACTCAAATATATTAAACCATTATTCTCATCTACATATTTAATAATACTAGTAGACTGCTCAATCTCATTTATCGTTACAACAATGTTTTTATCTTTCCAATATATAGGAGTGTTACTAACTCTTAAAACGGAAGTACTTAAGTTAGCATTATACGGCGTAATTCTAGGCCGTTCGCCAAAGACATCTTTATATGGTCCACCATATCTCAACGACCATTCCTGATTTTTGTACTCAGGGACACTAAACGTATAAACTGCATTAGGACTTACGCCTGGGTAAGAAGTAAAACTTATATCACTAAACCTAACTCGAATAACTCCAACACCTATGCGGGCATGCCAAGAGTTAATAGAAGATAACGAAGTTGGGGCTTTTAGCTGTAACACAGTGTTCTCTTGATTCTTTATTATAGGTCCAAGATATCTAAGCAGATGACCACCGTCTGCTGTTCTGTCTGTTCCTTGTGCAGAAGCCTGAAGAGAGCCGCTTCTCATAACCGTTGAAGTTACATCAATCAATGCACGCGCTTCGCAATCCACCTTATTCTTATTGATATTTGTCACTATCTCTTTAATGCTTAGGGTATTAAAGTTAGACACGGTGATGGCATTATTAGCCGTAGTTACTGTAATGTCAGTACTCGTAGTGGTGAGATTTAAACCAGAAGCATCAGTATATATCGCTATTGCTGGCATCCATCTTAATTGTGCTGTAGTCATAGTAAGAATTCATCCTCATGTACTATCTCATTATGGATACCTGGAAACCAAGCACCAGTAAGTGTATCAACATTAAGAAGTGGGCCTCTATCTAGATTTACTGTATTCACATTTGTAAAGTCAACAAGATCCTCAGTATAGAACGTTTCTTGTATCCCAAGAGACTCTTTCATTCTATGGAATATAGGTTCTGAATTAATAATCTCTTTATATCCACGTATTGGAATGTATTTCTTTACGGAATCTCCAGCAGTGTAATTGACGAATACCGTTCTACCTGGAATAAACTTGTCTCTAGTTAATATCTCTACGTTAAACACGTTACTAGGAAGAACGTAACCATCACGTCTTTCCTTTGAAACTCTGATATCCCATGGATAATCAACTATATCTACGGTAGCACCGTCTCCATATGTTAGATAAATGTTTTGTCTAATTAGAGCAATATCTCCACTGGGTAATGAAAGATCATTGGTAGACCCAGTTTGAAAAAGAAAATGTCTATCTCCTCCAAGATTATACTTATAGAAGAGAGGAGCAATAAAGTCGACATTCTTTCTCTGCATAGCATACGTTGTGACGACAACATTGTCAGTCTCAATCTGACCCGTAAAGATTAAGTTAGTCGATCCAGAAGCGATACCAAGTGTCGACATACTCCTGGTGTCCTTAAAGCTAGGAGCAAAGTTAGCTGAGTTGTTTGAATCAGACCCATCAAGAAGTGATAAGTTGTTGTCTACGGAATATGACGGAGTAGTCATATATGCAAGATTTATTGCTCCATCAGGAACTCTACTGCCAACTCTAAATGGCGATCGTGT
>Ga0098061_1001445_pt1 | contig 11490 bp, 24 predicted proteins | sample 22_taG_FD_92579 | JGI IMG/M metagenome (GOLD analysis project Ga0098061, IMG submission 92579) | Marine viral communities from the Subarctic Pacific Ocean - 22_ETSP_OMZ_AT15343 metaG | ecosystem: Environmental > Aquatic > Marine > Oceanic | place: Subarctic Pacific Ocean | collected 2015-01-20 | reverse complement strand
GGCGGTGGCGGTGGCGGCGGCGGCGTAGCAGTCTCACGGCCATTGTCGAAGACCGATTTCGAGCCTCTAATCGAGCTGCTGGAAATGCCGATGGCAGAATACGGTGCTTACAAAGCTCCGAAGAATTGGTTTATGCGGTTGATTAAGGGAGAAGTTGGGCATCCAATTAAAGCTATCCTTGAGCAACGCGAAGAATTCAGAAAAGCCTCTGATAAAGTAGTATCTGCATACCGGCTGAAGCTGAAGTCGTTGGCCCGCGAAGCCTTCGGCACAGAGGATCTCAGCGAAGACCAACTGCAACTGCTCGCTAGAGCGCAGGGGTATGTTGATGGCAACCTTACGGGGGATGCTATTATCGCAAGACTGGACAAGGAGCACAGGGGCAGACTCGACGCGATCAACACAGACCCTTACATAGCTCTGACGGATCGATTACGCACGGAAGGTAAGACCGACGAGGAAATACAGAGGGCTATTGAAGAAGAGCGAAAAGTGCAACGGGCTGCGAGCCGCGAAACAAGAGACGCTGGAGTTACAGCCGCAGAAGATGTGGCTATAGCCAAGATAGAAAAAGATAGGGATGACGCATTAGCGGAAATCTCTAAGAGTTCCCCCGCTCTCGCGGCCCACATCATGGACATGCGCGAGCAGTTGATCAGACCTATCTCCCAGAATCTAAAGAAGAAAGGGATCAGCGCAGAACTTGGGATCAAGATTGACCGCACAGGTGGCATCTACCTGACAAGGGCTTACCGGATGTTCACTGACCCAACTTATGCAGAGAGGGTCAAGACAGATAGTGACTACGCGGCGGTTCGGGATAATGCTGCTAGGATTTTCCCACAGGAATACGTCAAGCATCGTGTGGACGAGTTACTTAATGGAGGCAAGTCTGCGGCAGAGGCACTCAAGATTGCCAAGGAAGACCTTAGCCGAAAAGAACGGCAGGCCAAAGATGCGGGGACTACCTTCGGGGACCAGATGGTTCAATACTTCTTGTCTCGATACGATGGTAGTCCTATTGGTAGCCCCAACATTGAGGGGATGAAGGTTCTTGAAGAGAATCTCAAGCGGAGATTAGACCTCCCCCAAGAACTCAGGGCGCTCTTGGGTGAGCTTGGCCCCGAAGTCGGGACGGATCTTATAGTTAGAACCACCGCTACTGTAACGACTCTCGCCGCGCAGCAGACATTTCTTCACCACCTGAAAGATGCAGGGTTGAAGGGGGGATGGTTGGTGACAGCGGCGGATAAGGCTGCCGATAATAAATACGAAGGCTACAGGAGGGTCAGACCTGATGGGAAGCACTCAGCTAATGACCCACTGGCGGAACTCTATATTGAACCTGAGATCTACAAGGCTCTGGAGCTTGAGCTGAATGGCAGTCTGCTTAATACACACACTACCGCTGCACAAGAAGCAGTCGGCACTATGGCTAATGTCGCCCAGAAACTTACGGGGATGGCGATGGTGGCTAAGACATTGGGTTCAGTAGGTTTCTACCTCCGCAACATGCTGGGTAACATCCTGTTCTTCGGCCCCGCTCAAGGGTTCTACAGAATGGATAAGATGCTCATCACTTCTTTGAAGCACACTGGCCAGCGCCTTAAAAACCCAGACCAGATCGATGCGTACCTTACTGAGCTAATTGCTTTGGGCATTGTTGGGGATGAAGTTCGCGCAGGCATCATGCGGGAATTGCTCGACGGCAAGGCCCAGCCTGAGTCGATACTGGAAAAACTGGACGAGTTTACAGACGACATAGTTGCTGTCAGTCACGGCAAGAAAACCATGAAGTGGCTGCAAGATAAAGCCATCGACTTGTCTGCCGGAGTAGACGGCGGATACAAGATCGCCTTGTTTGAAAAGGAGTTGCGTGTGCTGGAACGCGCTTTACGAGCAGACCCCTCTAGCACATTACGGGCTGGCGGTAAACCTCTCGGGAAGATGTCATCGTCCGAACTCAAGAGGGAGGCTGCCCGTAAAGTTAAGATGACTGCCCAGTCTTTGAGTCAGGCACCCCCGATAGTGAGGGATCTTTCTCGCTCACAGTTTGGTATCTTGTTCGCGCCGTTCCTCCGATTCAAAGCGGAGGTGCCACGAATCGTTATCAATACCTACAAGCTGGGGTTTGAAGAAATCAGAAGCAATAACTCTGTCATGCAGACAAGAGGAGCTTTCCGGTTGGGGTCCATGACAGGAATGCTTGGGGCATTTTCGGTCGCCCTCCCAGCTCTCTTAGCGAAGATGTCAGGCATAGGAGAGGACGAGGATGAAGCACTCCGCAAGTCCATGCCGTCGTATCTACGCGGCCATACTTTCTGGTTCCGTCGCGATAAAGACGGCAACCTGTATTCGCTGGATCTCACCTACCTCAACCCGTTCAGTCTGTTGGCTGACCCAGTAATGAGGTCGTTGGAACAAATCAGACGGGGGGAGTTTGGAGAGGCGGGGGCTGCCGTTGCAAGAGGGTTGATCTTTGACACCTACTTGGATGACCAGATCTTGGCGGGGGCTGTGAGCGATGTCTTGGCTAACAAGGACGCTACAACCGACAGGCCAATCTGGACACCTGAAGTTGATGGCTCCGGTGCTGCCATGTTGAAGTCACTGGGGTATATCTTCAAGGGGGCATACGAACCCCGCATCCTGAAAGATGCTCTGCAAGCCCGTGAAGCTATCGGTGGCGACTACAGTGAGTTCAGTGATTCTCCGTTGGGCGAGCTGTTGGACGGGGCTTACCCTGTGAAAGTTCATAAGGTCGATCTTGAGCAGCAGTACCGCAGGTTCCTGAGAGATCATACAACCCGTATGAAACTTGTGACTGACAAGAAATACCAGATGTTCAGCAAGCGGCCTATTGGCGACGATGAGATCCGCGATCTTTACGATGGTGAATTAAAAGGTCGCCGTGCCTTGAATGCAGAACTGCTCAGAGTTGCCAGAGGGTTTGAAGGTCTGGGGGTTGCCCCCCAACAGCAATACAGCCTGATGACTACGAATGGGGTCGGTAAGAATAAAGCCAAGCTCCTCTTCTATGGGGCTATGGATCGCCCCGCAGTAAACAAGAAATTTGCAGAGGGGCTGTATAAGAGAAACCTTCAGCACCGCCTCCAGCCTCTCATGGATCAGATGAACCAGTACAACCGTTACTTGCTCGTCGAAGACCCTGAATAAACCCCCCGTCTTTATGCTCGATGACCCCTTCTCGACGGTAGCCTATCTATTGATTACTGTTGCCCTGTTGGCATTAGCCGCAAAACTTCTGGACATCTAAGTTTTTTCACATAGAACTCGGAGACCATGAAATCAGCATTATTTGCAATCGGAGCAGGGTGCACCTTACTGGTAGCTTCCTGCTCGACTATGGATCTGGGTGGTTCGGTCCCCCTCCCGTTCACCGCTCCGGCGACGGACGCGAGACTGGCCTTGGATCTTCGCCCGATCCCTCCCCGTTTCTGTATCGGCCTTGACCTTGTTCCAAGGGAAGAGGACGCAACAGAGAGTGCAATAGCAGAGTAGGGCCACCGTGCGCGGGGGTTGGCCCCTCTAAAACCGACTGATCTGGCAGGGCTAGTCGGCCCCGTGCACACATTTTCTTAACCCGCTTCAGGTTGTATTACCTGAAGCGGGTTTCTTGTGCCTAGCTACTGGGACAGATGCGCGGCAATATACGCGAGCGCGAGTACAAAAAAAATGGTCGCGACGAAAGACGCCGCGACCAGAAGGATGAGAGAGTAAATGGATGTATGACTCTCCATTAGGTGCTCCCCCTTTTGGATCAGGCGGGGAGCCTTCCTGTCACAACACATGTTTTCCCTAGAAATAGGTAAGACTACGGGCAGAGACGTGTGTCGTCAAACACATTTCTTCAAAACCTTTTCCGATTCAGCTCCTCACTTTTGATAAATATAATGCGGAGCAACTTCTTCATGCTCTCAAAGACTGCGTCCTCATAATGATCGGGCACTTCGCAGGTCGAGGATTGTCCTTCATTGTCGAGTATATTCAAAGACATCCACTTGAGTCTGCCCCTGAAGAACAGCCCCTTAATCTGCAAGGGCATGCCATGTGGTTGGTCAATCTCAACGACGTGTGTCTCAGGGTGTTTGCTCATCTGAGGGGTCAAGCTCTGGTGTGATGTCGAGGACAGACAGCACCGCTTCATATACTCTTTTGAAGTAGTTCTGCGAGTCATCATAATCTTGTGTCCCCGCCGCTTCGATGATGGCCCTTACGAAGTTGGCGCACCATGTGTAGTCATGGACCCTCGTGCATCTGATTGAACAGGACGGGGTGAATGCAATCACCGACCATCCTGATGGGGCGTCTTTATCTTTCTTGCTCTTGATTTGAACCAGAGCGTTATCAATTCTTACTTCAGTTACTGTCTTCATTAGTCTCTAAGTTTATGTTCTCGTTGTGTGTTTCGATGGCCTCATACAATTGGTAAGCAAGATCCAGAATCCATTCGTTGGCGTCAACTGTGCCGCGAACAATGAGGCTTGTCTGGATGTCACGTAGCTCATTGAGAAGCTCGCTTGTTAGTGCCCGCTCACGCAGGGCTTGCTGGGGTACAACCTTGCAAGCCCTGCGCTGAATCTGGGGCCACCATTTCTTAACGTCAATCAGCTTGCTCATCGGGGACTCTACGTCGTCTGAGGATCAGGCACAAGGTGACGAGGGCTATGGTTAAGGCTATTGATGGGTTCATGGTTAGTCCTCCCCCGCTTCCTTGGCATCGAGCCATTTCTTTGTTGTGGGACACTTCTTGGCGATCTCGCCAAGCCCCCATGATTCTATCTGGTCGATGTCTTCTGATGACATCGGCTCCGGTGGCTTGTTCGCGGTCTTACGGATCACGGTGCGGGTTTCTGAAAGAACCTCTTGTGCTACCTCATTCAGAGTTTCTTTCTCCATTTCATTCAGAAACTCCACAACGGCCTTTCGACCACTCCCGATCTCGCGGGTTATCATCTGGGCGAGTGGCCCTCCAGTAGTTTCAGTCTCAGTGGCTTTAACTGCGGCTAGTGCTGCTGCTTTGTTATCAAACCACTCGCTCGTAACAACGTGTTTTACTTCGTATATTTTCATCTTTAGTTTCCAGCCATGTAGTGGGTTTCTTTCCAGTGCGTGAGCACGAGCTGCATGAATTGCTGGTTGTTCAGGTTGATCCCCAACTCTTCGTTTGCCTTGCTTTTAAGCGCATGGAATTGAGCCACCAATCCCCCTTGGAGGGTGACGTTTTTGTGATTCTTTTTGCGGTTCTTGGCCCGCTCTTTTCTTTGTTCGTCCGTGTAGAGACGGGGTCGCCCCCTCTTTGGTTTGTCTTTAGTATTCATAGTTTGGTTTTCGGTTATTAGATTAGTCGGTCTTCATTCACATGATCCAGATTCAACTGGATGGTGGGGCCGTTCAGACATGCGGGGTTCTCCCCCCAGAGTTCGCAGGATGTGAGGTAGTTCACGTATCCCTCCGTGTCTGGGATGTTGGGGTGCTTCGTGAATACGGTATCCTGCTGGGCGATGTGTGCCAGCACATCCTCCCGTGATCCCATGAACACGCTGATGTGGGGGCGGAAGACGTTGATCAAATCCACCACGTCCTCCATCGTGAATTGTGTGGCGTCAATGTGGCCTTGTTCTGTTCTTAATTCGTTCATACTTATCTTTTCTTTTTGGTTTTCTTTTTCTTAATCGGGCTTGTGCGCCCCTTGTCGTGTTTACTTATGACTCGTTTCTCCCCACCCCGTTGGTGGGTGCTTTGACCCGTCGCCCATGTTCGACGCATTTGGAGTTCATCAAGTGTCTTCCTTCGTGGTATCTTTGATCCTTTTGACATATCTATTCAGGGTTCAGGTTACAGGGTAGAGCTTCATCATTCTTGGTGACACCCCAGCGGAGGGGAGGCTTGTGCAAGCTGCTCCGAATCGGGTGAGAATGTAGTCATGCTCTTCTTCATCTGTGATGGGTGTCCTGCTTGTCGGTGTCTCTTGAGTCAGTATAGACTCAACAGTAATCTGTTCGCGGGGTAATGCCCATGCTATCGGCATATCTATTCAAGGTTCAGTTTTTGTTTCTCAGTGAGGGCATGGAGTCCCCCAAGATACAGCCTTCTAAGCGGTCCATCCGGTAGAGTTATGACGTTGTCCATGATGTCCGCAATCTTCACACGCCGTGCGATCCTGCGCCCATCAGATATGATACCAAGGAAGTCGTCAGTAGTAAGCCCCTTGTCGTCTGCTACGGCATTGTCTTTAGCATAGTGATACAAGAGGTCATCGAGATCCCACTGATCACCGAATAACATTCGGCTGATGTAGGCGGCATATGATTCCCGCTTCCGGTGCGTTAGCAGATCAACCGCAACAAGTGTCTCAGGTGAGAACCACTCCGTATTGATGAGGTCGTATATTGTTTTGTCCGTATCCTCAACTACGTCATGCAATGCTGCCGCAGCCTTGGCCCAGTTGATCACTGCGTTGGTAACGCGGACGACATGGGTATCAAAGTAAGGCAGGCCCGTGTCTGGGCCTACCGCTCTGAGTTGAGATCCATGTGCGTCCTTCGCATACTGGAGCGCATTTTTAATTTCTTTCATACTGTGTCTTTCAGGTTTGGTGGTTAGTTAATTTGGTCGGCCCGTGCATACAACTTCTTCGGTGCCTCTGGGAAGAAGAGGAACAGGGCAGGGCATAGCCAGCCAGACTGGTCGGTCTGGTCGCAGTTATACCAGTTGCCCGTGTCCCCCTCGCGATCCCATGACAACGAGTGTGTATGGTCAGGGAATTTGTTTGTCGAGAACGTAAGGCGGAACCCGTCCTGCATCTCTACAGAATCAAGCCCACTCTCCACTAGCATCTCATCAATGATCTCACTCATCCCACAGACGAAGGCTTCGGCAAGAAGCCCACGGGTGTGGTCATCAAAGACCCAGCACCCGTGCTGCCTGTATGGTTGGAGTGTGAACATCGCGTTGTTGTTTGGTTTTCGTTTGAATAGATTTAACATTGGTTTCAGGTTTGGTTGGGGGTTAGGTGAATAGGAAGGCGACGATGACCAGAGCGAGGACAGGTATCCCCGCCATGACCATCCCGAACAGGATGAAGAACATCAGTTTAATATCCATGTGGTAAGTAATTGCTTGGGTTGGCTAGCATCTCATCGTGGTCTGTCATGTATGGATAGCCATACCTGTCACGGTCGTGGAAGCACTTGTCACAGAAGACTTCTCCATCGTGGTGGTTGTCCTCCCAGTTATCGCTGGGGGACTTCTCAGCCGCGCATCGATAACAGATGGGTGGGTCTTCGTTGGGATCGTCAGTCATATCTTACTAACCACATCCGTAGAAGAATCTCTGCTCTGCAAAGCGTTCAGGATCTTCATACTTTAGTTTGTTATCACGGGCATCAATTAGATCCTGCGCCGCTGCATCTGCTATCTCATCGTAGTCGCCATGCGAATCCGTTGAGGCCATAGCTGTTGCCTTGTGCAAGTTGTCCTCTGCGCTGCGGATGTCCTTGTCGTGTTCAGCCAGAGCCTTAGCACGGGACACCTCTTCTTCCAACTCCTCTAGGGACTCAGCTCGCTCATGTTCCAGAGCTTCGTGGAGTCTTTCGCGGAGTTGCTTGTCGTCTATCTTGTCTATCAGTTCTCTAATGTTCATGGTGTTTATGGTGTGGTGGTTAGTCGTAGTCGTAGTCGATAGGATTGCCTTGGGCATCACATTGGTAAGAAGGAGTAACACTCTGCCCACTGGAGTTATAGCACTTGCCACAACTGCACTCGTTATCAAGTGCATAATAGAGGGTTAGCTTCCGACCGCAGGAGCACTTGCCGATGGCAATCCCTTCGTTGTCTCGTTCAAGTATTTCAATAGCCATTGTATTATTCAGGTTCAGGTTGGTTGGTTGGTTCAGGGTTCAGTTACTGGCTCACCCATTTATCGAACAAGGGGAGGGTTGACAGCGCATCCTTCCCGAAAGAGTTGGCGTTATCCCATGCTTTACCAAAGGTCGCAAAGATATCTTCGGGGTCGTCGATGGCAATTTCCCCCACCAAGAAATCAGGAGTCAACATGGACCCACCGGAAACAGGGAGAGCAGTCCACCAGATGTGACTCCACTTTAATGGGAGGTTACTACCTGCTGGCGACTCAGCTAACACGCGGACACGTCGGTCAATCTGCCCCCGTATCCACTCGTTGGAGGGGGGTTCATCTGTCCCCATGAGGATGATGGGTTCCCCGTTCCTCTCGTTCAGGGCGATGTCCCCGATACGGTGGTTAGTCTTCGGGTATTCGTGGGATTTTTTAAGGCTGTGCAGCAGCACATCTTTGACATGGGGTGGTGTATTGGTCATGGTAATGTTCAGGTTCAGGTTGGTTGGTTCAGGGTTCAGTTACCAAGACGGCAGGGGTTCTCGTGGAGGAAATTATAGACCTCCTCCAGCGTTCCGTCTTGAACATCTATGCTGGCATCCCATTTCTCAGGGACACCACCATATCCTCCGAAGCGCATATACGTTCGCAGGGTGTAGACATGGTAAGGATGGTCGGCGGCGGCAACGTCATCATACCTCTCAGACAGGGTGAGCAGATACCCGTCTTCCTTACGGAGCACGAGTCTGCGGGTTTCGTCTGAGCGCTCAAATCTCTCGATGGTTTCTTCAAGTGTTGGATTCATAATTCAGGTTGGTTGGTTCAGGTTTCAGGGAGGAGGGTTCAGTCAATAAAGAACAGCCCGTTCCCGTCCATGCCCTCTTGGGATTTGGCCTTAGCTTCGCGGAGGACGTTCCGCTTCAGCTCTCGTCCCTCGTCCGTTGCGGGGGTGAAGTCTAATGCTCCTTGGATCTTTTGGAGGGTGCGCTGGTCACCGGAGATTGAAAGACCCGTGAGATCTCCCATCAGTTTAGCTGCTTCCAAGAAGTGTGGCATCTCAGCGGGTGCTTCTTCTTTGAGGGACATGAGCTTCTTCGTCTGTGTCTTGGTTGGTTCAGTCATTTCAGGTTCAGGTTGGTTAGTCTTCTTTCAGGTCACGGTTGCGGTCGATCTCGCGGTCCAGCATCTTGTTGATAAAGTCAAGGTCAGGCACCTCGATATGTGCGCGGCTGTCAGGGTGGTAGTATGACTCAATCGTTTCAGATATTCTCTCAGCGAGGTCGTAATAATCAGGGCTTCCTTTTTTCATAGTTCAGGTTGGTTGGTTCAGGTTGGTTGGTTCAGGTTGGTCGGTTCAGGTTTCGGGTTAGCCATAAGATATAGCGTCATCAAGGCTGCCATAGCCAAGGTAACGCGCAGCTTCGTTTAGCATGGTTCTCTCGTCGTTGTAGTAAATTGCTTCGGCTTGATCACGGGGATGGAATTGCCACGCTTTTTTGCTGGTGCTCCAAGCACACGCATCAAGTATATCTTCAGGAAGGTTGTTCCAATTCATTCGGTTCAGGTTTCGGGGTTCACTTACATTGGGAGTCGAGCCTCTCGCGCAGCCGAAGGCCGCGCACACGCTACGCACACGAGGCACACATCAGGATGGGCGGTGGATCACATACGACTGGCGTGTCTCCCCCTCGTGCTTGAACGTGACGAGGTCACGCCCGTTCATGTCCTCTTCTATATTAAGGAACTCGACGTTATCCAATCGGATCTCTTCGCCATCGAGCATGATGTATGGGATCTGTGGTTGGCTCATATGATCGCCCCCTCTCCCTTGCAGGTCTTGCACTCAGGGTTGATCGGCCATGCACCGAACTCGTTCTCGTTGCCCCACTCATCCACTTGCGGATGGTCGTGGCAATCTTCGCAGCCATGTGTGGCTTTCCATATGTCTTCAGCTTCGTCCTCGACAGCTTGCAAAGCATCTTGGAACTGGTCGATGGTGAACGGGTAATCAAGCGTATGGGTTTCAGTGCCTTCATCCACGCCCTCGACAATCGAGCCAAGGGTCACGCCTTGTTCGTCTTCAGATACCCAAGCACCGCATGATGTATACTTATACACGTTGCGCTTGAGTCGTTCGAAGGTTTCTTCTCCGCATCCCCGAAGGGACAGGAGTTCTTTCAGGTTGTTTGCTGTGTTGTTCATATCGATTCAAGTAGTTCGTTCTGCTGCGCTTGCAGCGTGTCAATGATGCGGCCCATGCGGACCACTTCACTCTCAGCCCATGCCTTGTGCCCAAGGTTGGTGCTGTCGTTAATAATAAGGATTAACATCTGGGCCGTCGCCGCCCAGTTCGGGGCGATGTTTATTGTTTCAGTCATAGTATCTTCAGGGTTCAGGTTAGTGGTATGCTGGGTTGGCGGGGTCCATGATGTGGTTAGCATATCGCTCCGCATCTTCCTCCTGCCATGCCGCAGATCCGTAGACCGGATAATCTGTAGACCAATACTTGAGGTCGATCACACCACGAGCAATGATCTTGTTGCAGAGTGCTTGCGCTTTCTCCTCTTGGTCTGTGTCAAAGGTTGCGTCCATCAGGGTGAATCGTTCACCCCGATCTGTCGTGGCCTTAATAAATATACCCCGCCCCCACACAGCACCTTGCGGGTTCGACATGTCGGCGTGCTCGTGGTGGTAGCACTTGACGAATTCATCCCCGAAAGGATATGCGGTATCAATTTTGATTTTGTTTTTGTCCATTGGTTTATGTTGTTAGTTCAGTGTTCAGTCTTTGTCTTTGTCTTTGTCTTTGTCGTTCGTCAATAAGTCAACGTGTCCCCCGCCTTGTAGTTCAAAGGTTCGGGGTCTTAGGTTAAGTTGATTCCATACCTTATCCGCTTCATCCTCTAAGCAGGTGAGGGACCAATAAGTGAGGTGCTCCCAATCAAGATAGACAAACATAATGCAGTCATAACGCTTGCCCTTGTGCTCGACGATAACCTCATGTCTGCCCAAGCTACTCTGGTCTAGCTCCCCCGCTATGTGGTCATACCTATCGTCGATAGTGATGTGCCACAATTCACCATGCAGGTAAGACCAAACGTGAGAATTTAAATGACGCTCTCGCCTAGACCCTAGCTGGTCAATGTGACTCGTCGCCCAGTCCTTATCATATCCAAGATCATGCGAGAGGTTCTGATCTTTACCCTTCTGGATAACCCTGAGCATAAACTCATGCTCCTGCTTCAGCCAATAGATAACATTAGGGTGATCCATCGGGAGGATTAGATCCAGAGCAGGGGGTTCCTTGTGGGTTAGAGTTCTATCCACAGGGTAGTCTTCATCACCATAGGGCCGTAGCACTGGGCGGGATTCTTCAATCGTTGTAGGTGTCATAGTATTCAGTGTTCAGGTTAAAGATCGGACGGGGGAGAAGGGGCAACGGCATCGGTAGACCCAATGCCAAGCTGTTCCTTGATATCCTCATGCGCCCCAGTGATATACTCTGAGATAAGCTCAAGGTCATAATCTTCAGGGACATCGAGGAACTTCCTGACGATTGGTTCGGCAGGGGTCGGGCTAACTTGGAAGCCCTTAACTTCAGACCGCAGGGC
>Ga0098061_1001444_pt1 | contig 11492 bp, 3 predicted proteins | sample 22_taG_FD_92579 | JGI IMG/M metagenome (GOLD analysis project Ga0098061, IMG submission 92579) | Marine viral communities from the Subarctic Pacific Ocean - 22_ETSP_OMZ_AT15343 metaG | ecosystem: Environmental > Aquatic > Marine > Oceanic | place: Subarctic Pacific Ocean | collected 2015-01-20 | reverse complement strand
TGCCGGATAACGATCAATTGCCGGCCAACCCCAGCTTATGTGCAACACCAGAACAGATTGAAGATTTTTGTGCCGCGCGCGCAGAGTTATTAGAAGGCCGCGCCTCACCTTCTCAAATTGCCGACCTTTGCCAACCTGAGCCGTTTCTTGATCTTCCAAGTTTCGAAGCTCCTATGGTTTCAGATCCTGGTTGCAATAATGGTATTTTTCCATATGAACCAGAAGACAATATCGTCGCAGCCACAGCCGGTATCGGAGGAGAGTTAGAAAGTTTAAAAGTTGATTATTCAAAAGATATGTTGGGTAACGGGCCACGCGAAAAGGATTGGGGTTTTATGAATATGATCCTGTCTGATACGAAGTCACAACCATTAACCGCGCACTATCGTAGGGTCGCCAACAAGGACGCATATGTAGATTACTATGCTAATTTTGAACCTTCGGATCTTGATGACTATAATGAAGATGACCCGGCCAGTGCATGGCTCGCCGGGCCACCGTCATTAGTGACGCAAAGAGCCGCGTTTCCTTTGTCTGTTGCTGAATGGATGCGAGATCAAATAAGTGAACAAGCAGGTTCATTCGAATATAATTCAAACAATGAATTTCAAGACGATATTGAAACGGACGCAATATCCTTTTCGTGGGCTAGTGGGGACTTTGATCCCCTCTTGTTGTCTGATTATGGCTATAATATAACTCTCAGCTCTTCACTCGAAGATGGCAAAATCTCTTCGGTCTCTGTTATTGAAAAAGCAAGAAAGAAGACTCCTGATTTTACTTTATCATTTGCTGACAATGCGAAGGGTTTGAAGACTGGGCCCGAAGCCGAAGAGCAAGAAGCGGAGAACCTCTCGATCGCCGACGCAGCCTATGGTTTCGACATAGAATTCTATCTTGCTGATCTGTATAAAGATGCTGAAGGTGCCAAGTTAAACGTCGCTAATGATAACACAAGAATAAAAATTATAGAAACGTTTAACCCAGCAATTTTGCCTTTCGACTTTGATTTTGATATCATAGATCTCCTGTTATCCGTAAACCCTATAACGGGCCCATTTAAGGTAATTAAATTTTTAAAACATTTGTATGACGAGAACGCGCCCCAGGCCGGCGAAGCATATAGTGAAGATACATATGAATTTTTATGTATAGAAGATACATTGAAGGGTATTGATTTAGACGATTACCCTACATTTTTAAGTACTTTTCAACAGAAAAGATCATATTCACCGCAAGTAGTATTGCTACGAGAGATGCTCCAACAGGCAGGCTCTTCGATATCGCGCCCCGATGCCGAGAGCTATTATAATGATATAATGTCTGCTATGTCTGCGGACATCCTTACAGCCGTTTCAGAAAATGAGGTAGCTTATAAATACGGCGCCCAATATGATAATTTGACTTTTCTTGATGTAGAATATGGTCTTGTAGGAGATGGTAGTACGTTCTATGATAGTAGAACCGATGCTGTGGTACCCAGTGGTGATTGGGTACCTTACGCGAGCGCTCGAATAATAGATAACGATGATGGTGATCAACGCAAAATTAAAAATAAAGATATGATTTTTGGTATGAGCTATATGGAATATCAAATTGAATATGCTGAAAGAGATGAAGAAAATCGAGTTTTTTATCTTGATCCTTCACAATATGGAGGCACATATAAGAGCCCTGCAATCTATATCGCTCCAACAAAGAACGAAGGATGGCTCGGATTTGTTGAGGTTATGTTCCCCAATCTAAGTCCCTGCAAACCCCAGAGTTCTGATTTGGTAGATTTCGGTCAAATTCAAGATATGATTGATGATATATATCCTCAAATCCCCGAAGACGAGCGCCTTAAGTATGACCCAGATTGTGCAGTGGAAGTCCCTTACAATAGGATTTTAACGAGACCTTCAAAGGCAGCTATTCACGGTCTCATAATAGCTGCTATTAGAATGTATGCTAGCCAGAGCTTGATAAAATCTATGGCCACAATTACAAAGTTTGAACCTCGTTTTCCGCAAGTTTATAGTTCGATTTATGCTTCTTATATTGTTGAGGTTATGGAAAAAAGATTTAAAGACGCCCAGAACGATTGGGCTGAATTCTTTAATCCTTTCAAGGATGAAGAATTTTGGTATGCATTTTTGGAACAATGTGTCCAGATGTATTCTGATTTAGTCGAACAAGATAAAGTTACCCCTCCTCCGATTGTCTTGGACGCTCTGTTTAGACTAAATGACATGCAAGAGATGTACGAAGAAGATTACCCTACCAAAGAAACACTTAAAGAAGCTAGGAAAACCCGCGACGCCGGCAAAACTCAATCTCTTAAAAGTTATAAATCCGACAAAGTTTTAGAAGCAGTTAAAAATACTGAAGAGGATGCCAAGCTCGTTATGAAAGAATTGGTTATTCGTGAGTTAAATTATATGGCACCCAAGTTTATGAAAAACTTAAAAAAACTCGATATGGCGCCCGAAGTACATGATTTGAATTACTACTTGCTTGAAAATCACACACAAGGTTCTTCACTAACCATTAATGAAAATATGAACGCCGATGGTTCAGTTCATCAAGAATACACCAACCTACCCACTTCGGGTGATGAGCACTATACAGACGGCGACGAGTTTTCAGTTTCCGAAACAACCGCTAATTCAATTTATTCGCGCGGCGAAGAATATGTGGGCTATTATCACACATACATCAACGAGGAAGGACAAATAGTTTATATGGCCGGCGAGTATCATACAGATGAGCCCCATGATATGCTAACTCCGATCGCTACCGAAATCAGAGTTCCCATAGGAGATGTTGATGACTACAGTGTGAGCGCTAGCAGCAGCACTCAAAAGCCTTTTGTAATTGAGAAATATATGCTCATTGACGGCACTCGATATAGCACAAGTGTTGGCTTGTCAAGGGTTAAAAGTAAAGATAATAACTCAAATATATCCGATGAGTATCCAGGGACTTTGGAATTTGAATATGATTCTAATGGAAATATTATTGGTCTTACTGGGGAATTGGGCGTAAGACTGGGTTTGGCGTTTTCGATGGTCGAAACCGAAACCGGCCAGAAATATGAGATAACCTCCGTAGAGATTGACGCTTTAGATGTTTCTATAGGAAAATTCAGAGGATTGGAAGGTAACTCCAAGGAACTATTGTGCCTCATTAATCATTTAAAGAGCGACAATAAATTCAAATTGCTAGCCAATTATGTTTTCCCTCTAAGTAAAATCGTTGCAACAACAGCGATTTATAACGAAATGGCTTTTGTTCCCTCAATTGGGGAGGTAACAGTAGCATCTGGTACCTCATGGGGCGGCGCCATGTCTAACGCCTTCGCGATAAATGAAAAGCCTGGCGTCTATGCGGAAAAGGTGACCTCTGACGACGACGACGAACTTGTTATAGGTGTCACAACCAACACAGGAAACGAGGGCTGGGCTAGTTATACCGATAGAAGGTCTGGAAACCCTGCTTGGCTGGAGTTTGATGAATGGGATGCTGTCGATCTAAAGAATTCTACGTTGAATCTTAAGAGATTGTTTAAGAAGCATTATAACTTTAAAGATTTCAATCCCACAGATCTGTTCCCACGCACGGGCCCCGGCCAACTCTATATGAATCGACTCAAGGGTTTCTTGAAGCCCGCATCCGCAATGAGCCTCCTGCCACGCTGGAAAAGAAGAAGACTTCGATCAAATCCATTTAATGAAGATGGAGAACTCTGTGAAAAAGAATAATGAGCATAATTATAGTGAGGTAAACAAAATATGTCTTCTCTAAGTGTGGCACTCCCGTTACGATATAGCACAGTTGATGGCTATCAGATGAACAAAACTATTAAAAGGTTAATTAAACAAAATTTAAAAATGCTTTTATTGACAAATCCTGGTGAGCGAGTGATGGACCCAACCTTTGGGGTTGGATTAAGTGCCTATCTGTTTGAAAATTTTGCAGAGGATGTGTATGCCGAAATCGATTCACGAATAAGGAAACAAGTGAAAATATATATGCCTGCTATATTGATTAGAAATATTGCTTTTTCTAATGTTAATCCAGATACTTACACATTGGGAGTTTCCATTGTTTACACAATTCCGAATATAGGTGCTCAGGATCTGCTAGAATTTACTATTTAGAAAAAGAGGGTTTTTTATGACTGATGAACAAAAAAAGATAGTTCCTATCGATTATACACACAGAGAATACGAAAGTATTCGAAAAGATCTAATTGATATAGCACAAAGGTTCTATCCCGACACCTTTCAAGATTTTAGCGAAGCTTCCTTCGGTTCGCTCGTTTTAGACGCCGTAGCGTATGTTGGTGATCAATTATCCTTCTATCTGGATTACAATGTTAATGAAACGTTTTTAGATACAGCATATCAATACAATAACGTCATACGCCATGGCCGCGTGTTAGGATATAAATATACTGGGAACCCATCGGTTTACGGACAAATTGCTATGTTTGTGTTGGTACCAGCTTCGGCGACTGCCATCGGCCCCGACACTAACTATATTCCTGTATTAAAGCGCGGATCTCGATTTACCTCAGAAGCTGGCCTAAATTATGTATTGACAGAGAATATTGATTTCGGAAATCCGAAGAACCCAGTAGTTACTGCGCGAGTGGATTCCTCTACCGGCGCCCCCACCTATTATGCTATTAAAGCTTATGGTAATGTGGTTTCTGGATTCTTTGGCCAAGAAACCATCAAGATTGGTGGGTACGAAAGATTTAAGAAAATTAAACTAAAAAGCGCAAATATTGCAGAAATCATCTCTGTTACAGACACCCAGGGTAACGAATACTTTGAGGTAGGATATTTGTCGCAAGATATAGTATATAAAGAGGTTGCCAACAACAACTACAAGAGTGACAATGTTCCTTCAATTATAAAACCATATCTGGTATCCAGAAAGTTTGTTGTCGAGCGTTCCCGTGTCAATACCTTTCTACAATTCGGAAGTGGTAAGTCTGGAGAATCGAATGTGGTCGCTGATCCTCAACGAGTAGCTCTGGAAATTTTTGGTAAAAGCTATGTGACTGATACAACTTTTGATCCTACCAAATTGTCTAAAAATGAGAATTTCGGTATCGTCCCGTCAAATACAACTCTTACGGTTGTATATCGTTCAAACAATCCCACTGAATCTAACTTAGGTGTAGGGTCTTTAAATGCCGTCTCAGATGCGCGCATGGATTTCGAAGATCGATCTAACTTGTCTAATCCCACCGTACAAACGGTTGTTAATTCGCTGGAGGTTAATAATGAGACGCCCCTCGTCGGCTCCGTTACAAGCCCTAACAGCAGCGAGATAAAGAGAAGAGTATACGATACCTTCCCCACTCAAGACCGCGCTGTTACCCAAGCAGACTATGAAAACGTTACATACAGAATGCCGGCTAAGTTCGGATCAATCAAAAGATGTTCTGTTCAAAGAGATCCCGATTCAATGAAGCGTAACTTGAATATGTACGTTATTTCTGAAGATCAATTCGGAAAATTGACTGCAACGAATATGACAATTAAAAATAACTTGAAGACATGGCTCAATCACTATAGGATGATAAACGACACTATCGATATATTAGATCCTTTTATAATCAATTTGGGGATCGAGTTTCAAGTTAAGCCCAAGAGTGGTGTTGACAAATATAGTCTTTTAAATGCCGCCATTAATTCGTTATCTAGGCACTTCGATACTATGTTTTATATCGGCGAAGCACTGTATATTAGTGATATTTATAGTGTTCTGAAAGATGTGGATGGAGTCCTTGATGTGACGAAAGTTAAGATTTTCAACAAAACAGGCGGAAATTATGCCGAAACAGTTTTTGATATTAACACAAACGTATCTCCAGATGGTAGTTATTTGATTGCTCCCAAGAATTGTATATTTGAAATTAAATTCCCTGCGACGGATATCAAAGGAAAAATTAGATAATGGCTTTACTTAGATATACTGCTTCCGCTGATACCACAATTGTGAATGCTTATCAGTCTAATTTACAAACTCGTGGCACAGGCGCGAATGCCGGCGAAGCCGATGTGTTGGAAGTGTTTTCCATCTATGGGCGTGAATCAAGTGGTTCCCAAGAACTTTCTCGAATCTTAGTTCAATTTCCCACCACTCAAATTTCCAGCGATAGAACAAGCACCATTGTGCCGGCGTCTGGGAGTGTTAGTTTTTATCTACGCTTATTTAACGCACGAACCTCCAAGACTACCGCTAGAGATTACAAGCTCGTAGTAGCTGCCGTATCTCAATCATGGCAAGAGGGTGTTGGTCTTGACCTTGAAGGGTACGCTGATATTACAAACGGTAACACCGGTGCAAACTGGATGTCCGCCTCCAACACAGCGGCTTGGACCACTGTCGGCGGCGATTATTTGACTAACTCTAGTGATTTGTTCTTCGAACAGACTTTCCAAAATGGCCTAGAGGATATGGAGATTAATATTACTCCTCTTGTAGAATCTTGGATAGCAGGAACGCAAACCAATTATGGTGTTGAGGTTTTACTTTCATCAAGCTATGAGGCATACTATTCTAGTTCTACAGGCGAAAACACAGGAAGCATCATTGATAATTTAAGTGGTGCTACCACATCCTATTACACAAAGCGCTTCTTCGCAAGAGGCAGTCAATTCTTCTTCAAGAGACCTGTAATCGAAGCTCGATGGAATGATGTGACTAGAGATGATCGAGGTAGTTTCTTCTTTAGCAGTTCCCGCGCCCCAGCCGCAGATAATCTAAATACGCTTTACTTTTACAACATTATTAGAGGGCGCCTGACTAATATTCCAAACGTTGGAGATGGCGCAATATACGTAAGTCTTTTCTCTGGCTCTGCGAACAACTCTGTCCCAAGTGGTTCCGAGTTGTCTCTATACGATGGCACTACCGCTCTTACTGGCGGATATGTATCCACAGGTATTTATTCGTGCTCGGTTGGTATTACTGCCTCAATTCCCACAATAGTCAGCCCTTTGTATGATGTGTGGTTCAGTGGGTCAGAGCAGTATTATACTGGATCTATCTTGCCCTACGAAATCACAACAGGTGGTAGTATGAATCCCCCTCGATATGTTATTAACGTAACAAACCTCAAAAATTCATATTATAATACTGAAACGTCGCGCGTCAACTTATATGTGAGAAACAAAGACTGGAGCCCTAATATTTATACAGTGGCTAACACTACGCTCCCTGTATTTTCAATTCAGAGCGCCTCCTATAGAGTTTATAGAACTATCGATGGCCTGGAAGCAATTGCTTACGGCACAGGTTCTGATTTCCACACAGGCTTGTCATATGATGTATCTGGTAATTATTTTGATTTTGATATGAGTATGTTAGAGCCGGGGTATGAGTATGCCTTCAAATTTGCATTCTACGATGAACAAGTTAAAGCCTGGCAAGAGCAGCCTGATAACTTTAAATTTAGAGTAGAAAAGAGTAGTCAGTGAAATGAGCATTAAGAAACTTTTTGATTCAACAGACAAAACCAGAAATTATCTTTCAGATCGAAACGAAAAAGAAGCTTTCAGCGATGTAGAGTCGTCCAAGAATGCTACACAGATTTCGATCAAGCAAGATAGTTTCTTGCCGCAAATCAATTATTCGGATCCAGCTAACTTTGTTAAGTACGGATCCGCATACTTGTATTATAAAGGTGCAGTTGAACGCATCCTAGACTACTACCCTTACGATGGCTCAGATTCTGAACTTAATAAGTTTTATAATGAATCTCTTGATATTGAAAAGTATATCTTCAACGATCTTTATCCGCGTACCACTGGATATGGCCTATTAAGTGCGGACGGTTGGGGCTCACTTGTTGGTTCATTAAGTGGCGGTTATGGTCAATCCGATGAAACCGAGTACATCGAGTTTACGGGAGGCCCTAATACGGCTTCTTACGATACTCTGAACGCCGCTTTTAATAATCCTCATGATGGCAAGTTTCAGCATTCTAATATCTACGATACAGACATTTATCAAACCGAGGGGTTACCTACTGATTATGGTAGCGGCAGCAGAGAATCGAACCTAAAGTCTGATTTTGATACTGGTGTTACGATTGAGTTTTGGCTCAAAAAAGCTGCATTTGACGATGACCTCACTGAAAAAGAAGTCGTGGTTGATATTTGGAACAATGAGGCCAGTTCTAGTACGGATTATGGTCGCCTTACGATTGAATTAACTGGCGCCGCCACCGGGTCGCCGTTTCTCATCACTGCACAATCAGGAACACTAGCTGCACCTAACGTGGGTTTTATAACCGCCTCGATTGGCCAAAATCTCACAACCACCTCCCTTACAAACTGGCAACATTACGCTTTTGTTTTCCAGAATGTCGATAGCACCATTACAACCAAACTGTATGTGGATGGTTACCTTAACGATACCTACACAAATTCACCTACAGCCACACTGGGTGAAATCAAATCAAAGAACTTACAGGGGCGTATAGGTTCCTTTCTAACAGCACCTTCAGGTGCCGCCACGACATATGGCGACTTACCCGCATCCTGGTCTGGAATGGCCAAACTCAGCGCCTCAATGGATGAATTTAGATTCTGGAAAGTCGCGAGAACCGGCGATGACATCGGCAAATATTGGTTTACACAGGTTCGCGGTGGTGTTAATAGTGACATAGCTAACGCTACTCTTGGTTTATATTACAAATTCAACGAGGGCATTACTAGTGATACTACGGTAGATAGCACAGTGCTGGACTACTCCGGTCGTCTTGGAAATGGTGTGTGGGTCGGTTACGATAGTGAATCCCGAAACACCGGCTCGGCAATTATGGAGGCTTCAGCTTCCATTGATGAGTACTTAGATCCAATTATTTACTCGGATCACCCAGATGTAGTTGAACTGAAATCAGCATTGTTGTCTTCTGGCTCATACCATGATGCCAATAATAATAATTCTTTTTTGAGTTTAATGCCAGCCTGGATTATCGAAGGAGACGATCAGGACACCTCTGACCTCCGCAAACTTACGCATATTGCGGGAACGTATTTTGATAAATTATTCCTCCAGATCTCCGCTCTTCCTGGCTTTAAAAGTGTAAACTATACTAGCGCTTCCCATAAACCAATTCCCTTTGCCGAACATTTACCACAGTCTCTTGGTTTATACACCCCAGAAATATTCGTTGATGCGAATGTTATGGAGAAATTCCTAAACCGCGACGTGGACTCTAAGTTTGAGTCTGATTTGAATGAGACAAAGAATCTTATTTATCTCAATCTCTATAACAACCTGGCAAACATCTATAAAAATAAAGGTACAGAACGCTCTATTAGAAACGTTCTTCGTTGCTTTAATGTGGACGACAGCCTCGTTCGCCTAAACGTCTATTCTAATAATCAGATTTACGAATTAAAAAACAACCTCAAGCAGACGTTCGTTACAAAGAAATCAATCAATCAAAATCGCAACGAAAACATCACTGGTACAGTTGTTCAATATTTTGATTCTGGCTCCAGTACAGAAGCACGCAGTTTTATTTCCGGTAGTGGTGTTGATGGGTTATCTGGAATTTATCCAGAAGATAAATACGGCTTTACAGCAGAACTAGATCTAACTTTCCCAGCTTTTGACCAAACAGCAGACACAGTAATAAGAAATTACACAGATGTGTCCTTGTTTGGTGTCTATGCACCGTTCTATACCGCGCCGTCGCAGACTGGCAGCACCGCAACTTCTAGTACGGAGGATTTAACGAACTTCCAGGTATATGCAGTTAAACCGACGATAGATTCAAAGAACGTATATTTTAAGCTAACATCTTCGAATGAACCTTATCCCTTCCCTACATTAACAAGTTCGATCTTTTTCAATGCTTATGATAATACTCACTGGAATCTTTCTGTTAGAGTCAAACCAAGCAATTATCCCCTTACCGACTTGGTGAGTGGTTCCGATGATTACACTTATGATGTAGAGTTTAGGGGAGTCAGAGAAGAACTAGGTGTTATTCAAGATAGTTTCTTGGTGAGCGGAAGTATGACCAAGGCAGAAGGTACAGGTTCAGTCAGATCCCACAAGAGAGTGTACGCCGGCGCTCGTCGCGAAAACATGACCGGAACTGTCCTACAATCCTCTGATGTGAAACTCAACAACTGTCGGTTCTGGTTAAAATATCTAGAAAACACCACTCTTGACCAACACGTCTTTGATGTTAATAACGTAGGAATTTCAGCATCTTATCAAAACTTATCGCCACTAGATTCCAATAACAGAAACAACGAACTGATTAACTTCAACACACTGGCACTCAATTGGAATTTTGAGAATGTGACTGGTTCTGATGCTTCTGGGGAGTTCGCTGTCACAGATGTAAGTTCAGGTTCCGCGCAAACTAGAAATAATTTTGGATGGTTAGGGAAGATCGCCGGCTATCAACACACAGGTAAGGGTTTTGGGTACGCAACATCTTCCACAGATGTGGTTGTCGCGGACACTGTAAACTCATTTAAATTTATTGATCCAGAAACTCCGGTATCCTCTGATATGGTTCAGATTTTGTCAGATGATGATAAGGTTTATGGAATTATTGAGAACGTCCCCAGTTACTTCTATACAATTGAGAAGAGTATCTACAACGCAATCTCCGAAGAGATGCTTACCTTCTTCGCCGGAGTAATAGATTTTAACAATGTAATTGGCGAACCAATCAATCGCTACCGCGCCCGCTACAAAACACTCGAAAAACTTAGGGAGATATTCTTCCGAAAAGTAACAAGAGTTAAGGATGTTGAAAAGTATGTTGAATACTACAAGTGGTTTGATGACTCCATTTCTCTAATATTGGACCAACTACTTCCAGCGTCTACTGAATACGTTGCAGATGTGTACAATACAATCGAGAGCCACGTATTAGAAAGAAACAAATATCAATCTAGATTCCCAACATTAGAATATAAAACAAGCACCGAAGCCCCAATGATGGGTATTGAAAAGCTTGATTATGATTGGAAATTCAACCATCACCCAGTAGACGGTTTGCAGAAAAAGAATGCTGACTGGTGGCGTGAAAGAGCAGAACGTAGTGGGTCTACCGTCATTTCATCTGGTGATGATTCTATTGATCTTGAAAGAGATACTATCAAGAGAACAGCAGAAAACAAAAATGCTCAAGGTATTGAAGTTCGTAGAGAGCGCGATGGTACGAAATACACCGTTTCAAATTATGCCCTCAAACGTCTTTCCCGACCTTATAAGTTTAGCATGAAACAAACAAAGGTTTACAAGGGTGGTGTAAACTTTACTGGCAATAAGAATATTCATTTTACATTGAATGCTCTTTATCCAGCCGGCCCCGTCAACGAAGCCAGCGGCGCGTATATTCCATTAAACGTTCTATACGCCGATACGGATGATCTCTATAAGTCAAAAGATATTGTTGATGTTAAAAAGCCTTTAAATAAAACTCACAAGGTTGTCAAAGTTCAACACGGCCG
>Ga0098061_1001442_pt1 | contig 11498 bp, 20 predicted proteins | sample 22_taG_FD_92579 | JGI IMG/M metagenome (GOLD analysis project Ga0098061, IMG submission 92579) | Marine viral communities from the Subarctic Pacific Ocean - 22_ETSP_OMZ_AT15343 metaG | ecosystem: Environmental > Aquatic > Marine > Oceanic | place: Subarctic Pacific Ocean | collected 2015-01-20 | reverse complement strand
GAGTAACCTATGGTATGACTGATGATGATCGCTTGCTTGATGACTGCGGAGCACCTTATCAACCTGACGACGAGGGTGTTAGAGAGGTTATCGAAGCCTACAAGACCACCACTTAACTAACCCTCCCCTACCCACACAAGGCCCAGCATTCGCTGGGCTTTTCTTTTTGTACCCACACATTTTCACCCCCGCGTTTAAGGAGATTGTTGGCTGAGTTCAACAATCGGAGAAACCGAAAATGAAAATGTTAACGAAGTCACTACGCCACAAGCTCATTAAGAACTTTCAGCAAGTCATTGCTATGGACGAGCCAGATGGTTCTGATCTGAAGCCTGCCGTCAAATTGTTCGGAGGTGGTGCTTGTACATGGCTGCTAAGCGAGCTTGATCCTGACACCAACCTTGCCTTTGGTCTGTGCGATCTAGGTATGGGGTGCCCTGAGTTGGGTTATGTCAGCTTGGATGAATTGGCGGCCACCTCGTTCCCACCGTTTGGCCTGCCTATAGAGCGTGACCTGCACTTCAAGGCTGATAAGACGATTGCCGAGTACGCCGACCAAGCAAGAACCTGCGGTCGGATTGCTGCCTAGAGCATCATTCACAAATAGTAGCATTATGATGCTATGTAAAATCATCTTTTGTATGCTACTATTTGTGTCACAATCCTGATACACAAACATTAAATCAAGAGGAATACCCTATGCCAAAGACTGCAATCATCGAAATGACGATCATTCTGAATGACGACGTATCCCTTGAGACCCGTGCTCAATGGGCCGCTCATACTCCTTCCGTGTTGTACACATTGATGGAAATGATTGACGCTAAATGTATTGTCCGACTCGGAATAAGCAAGGAGGAACGGGATGCTATTGAGAAGTACATCAATGAGTGCGGTGATGAGAAGCTGCTAGAGCGCTTCGTTAAAGCAGTCGAGGCATCTCAAAGCACGGAGGAAGCCGCCGAAGAAATGATGAAAAAGAAGAAGCGAGCGCAAGATAAGGCGAGCACTAAGCCCACCACCCACTAACCAGCCAGAGGGAGCAACCCTATGAATAACCTACGTCAAGACGCTATCAGCACCATTAACGACAGCCTCGTGAGCATGGTGACTATTGGAGTGATTACCCCACATGAGCACATTCAGCGCATAGACAGGGCGAATGCCCTGCCGATGCGTGACCTGCTTGTCACGATGAATAAAACCTACGACGAGTCCATGGCTTATGTCTGGGACTACAACGTCGCATCTTAGTTTAATCAGATAACTGCAAGAGCGATCCCGAAGGTGCGCCGCAAGGCGTGCCGGAGGGGAGTTGTTAGGGAGCCAGTAAAGGAGAACGCATGACATTGAAAGCCAGTAAAGAGTTGGAGCAAATAAGCGTGAAGCCTCGTAAGGATTACCTGTTTGCCTTGAAGCTCGATGGTAAGGAGTTGGGTAGGTGGTACAGGTGGGAGGACTTGAGGGACTTTGCTGCCAAGCTGCCAGAGCATGAGAGGATTCGGACTGGTGTTGTTTATGTGTATGAATTACCGCCCCCGCGAATCAAGGAGATTGGAAGCTGATCGGTGATCTGGTTTTGATTGCCGCTGTTTGTATAGGAGAACGAAATGAAAAAACATGAGATCAAATTGGCCAAGTTGGCACGGAGGATGAAACGCTTGGATTTGCCCAGCGCTGAAGGCATGTCATTCAATGAAAAACGCAACCTCTTGCGAAGCATGTTTGACGACTTAATTGAGGTAGGAATTGAGGAAGGAGTGCCAGATGATTTGAGCGGCTTTACTAGGTCGGAAATAAACCGTCTCAGGTCGGAGCTTGATGAACAAGGGCTAACCAAGCTGCGCCCTACGGTATCAAGTGTGAAGCAGCACATGAGCAATCCCGCTTTGGAGGGAGCGTTACTGCTTGCGATTAACTACTATTGTCAACAGCCCTCTGAGCGGGGGCTGTATGAATTACAAGGGATGAGAAAAGTTATTCTGGAAATGACTATCAGAGCTATGGCTGATCCATCGTATTGCAGTGTGCACAAGGGCAAGAAGTCGATAGGACTGTCAGGCAGCATAAAGGAGGCGCTTGAGAATAAGAATCGCATCATGAAAGAGGCTAACGAGATACTGGTCAAGCCTTACAGGGAACATATATCTACATCCACGGAACCTACATCCACAGAAAAGGAAACTGAAACTATGAGCACAACAACTGAAACTTTCTTAGGTGATTTGAAGCCACACCATATGAGCGCCGTGAACGCCCTTCTCGAATCCGATTGCGGTATATCTGTCGATGGTATTAGGAGTGTGGTCGGAGCGCTTAAAGACAAGCTGGTGAGCGCTAATGAGGAGTTAGAGGTAGCACGATCATCTGCTGCTTCTGTTGTGTCACTGCCCAAGCATGTTGAATGCAGCGGTGAGATTCCCAGCGGTGATGTGACCACTGTGAATGCTTGGGAGGTGTTCAAGGATGCAACACATAGTGCGTATAAAAAACTATTTGATTTTGATGTGCCAAGTTTTGACTGGGATGGTGTGCATCCTGATGTGCCAGTGGTGGATGATAGCTATCTGTTTGATGGGCAGGCGCTGTTCAGAGTGCTGCAAGGACTGATCCATGGAGATAATACTTATCTGTATGGTCACACTGGCACTGGTAAGAGCACGATGGTTGAGCAGGTGTGTGCTTACCTGAAGTGGCCGCTGGTGCGAGTGAACTTTGATAGCGAGATTAGCCGTATGGACTTGATTGGTCGGGATACTTTGGTGAGTGTGGATGGTGTGACCGAGAGTAAGTTTGTGGATGGTGTTGTGCCAGATGCGTTGGCTCGGCCTTGTGTGCTGCTGTGTGACGAGGTGGATTTCATTCGGCCAGATGTGATGTATGTATTCCAGCGTGTGTTGGAGGGTAATGGCTTACTGATTACTGAGGACGGTGGTCGTAAGGTGTTGCCTGATCCGATGTTTAGGCTGATCGCTACTGCGAATACGGTTGGTCAAGGGGATGATACCAGCATGTATCAGGGCGCACGGCCTCAAAGTATGGCGACGCTAGATCGATTTGAGAACTGGGCTGAGATGAAGTATATGCAGCCAGAAGAAGAAGTGAAATGGTTGCGGAGGGTGTCCGCAGGGTTGACCAAGGCTGCTGCCGAGACCTTTGTGAAGTATGCAGAGGAGCATAGGGAGGCATTCATGAGTGGCAAGATCATGCAGCCTCTTAGTCCAAGGGGTTTGAAGGCCATGGGTAAGCGTTATGTTGTGACTAAGGGTATCACTGGTCAGGATAAAGGTGCGTTGAATGAGGCGATGGAAGCCTGTGTGCTGGCTCGGTGTACCACACAAGATAAGGTGGTGCTGGAAGGTTTGGTTGAGCGTGTGTTTGGTTAATATGAGTGGGCCAGCAAGCACTGGCCTTTATCTTGGAGGTAGGGTATGAAAACTGGAACGTATATGCACGAAGCGAAGAACGTCAGTGCGATCTTGGGCCGCAAGAGTGATGTGAGCGTGGTCTTTGCTGGTGACGAAGCGGCAACGAATGGCAAGATCATTCAGTTGCCTAGTGTGAATGAGCAGAAAGAGATGACCGAGCAGGAAGTGGCTATTGCTCGTGGCTATGTGGATCATGAAGCCGCTCATGTGAAGTGGACAACGAAGGATTATTCGAGGGCAATGAAAGCGGCTGTTGAAAGAGCTGCGGATAAGGACAAAGAGCTAGTGCGCTCGACGATTAATGCGCTGGAGGATGTGCGGATAGAGAAGCATCTGTTGGATACCTATGCTGGCTGTAAGGATAACCTGAGTGCGGTTGCTGACTCGGTAGTGGAGCCGCTGTTGGAGCGGCTGAGTGCAGAGGATAAGACGCTAGGTGATGTACCAGCCAGAGAGGTTGGGCCACTTAGTATGACGTGGTATGGCAGGGGCTGCTCTAGCTACGGCGTTAAGGGTGCAGAGGCTTTTACACAGTTGGATGCTACTGTGCAGCAACAAGTGATTGATGTGATGGCAGGCCTGAACAAGAACACCTCGGCAGAAGAGTTGATACGAATGGCTGAGCAATATGTGCAGATGTTGAATATGGAGGAGCAAGAGAAGGAGGAGGAGGAGAAGGAGGAGGAGAAGGAACAGCAAGAGAAACGGGAAAGCATTGGTGGGAGCAAGGGCGAGAGCGGCAAGGAATCAACAGAGGGCGAGGAGCGTACCGAAGTAGGAGAAGGTTGTGAGAGCACAGAGGCAACGGAGAGCCAGACTCTTGATCCCGATAAAATGAAAGCCCGTGTAATGAAGCAAGCGCTCGGCGCTTATGACAATACTGTTAGTGGTGATTTCTACCGGAGGGTGACGGACAAAAAGGACACGGTGTACACAAAGGAACAGTTGAAGGTGGATGATAATAGGTTTAAGGACGTCGTTACCAGCCTGACTGGCCAGATCAATGTGGTACGGCGTAGGCTGGAGCGGATGCTGATGGCTCGGATGAAGCGTGACTGGCGTGGCGGTAAGCTGCAAGGTCGACTGGATACTCGGAGGCTCGTCGGAGCATATGGATGCGAGGAGAATGTTTACAAGATGCGTGAGGAAGATGACGAGTTGGATACGGCTGTGAGTATTGCAGTCGATCATAGCGGCAGTATGAGTGGTTGTAGGATTGCACTGGCACAAAAAGCAACGATTGCTCTAGCCGAAGCGCTTGAACCTACGCCAATTAAGCTGGCGATCAGCGGCTTCAAGACGGAGCTTCTGGACAGAGAAGATCAAGCTACTTATCTGGCTGGACATTACTCAAGCGCCAGTCCCGTGGCGATCTTTAAGTACAAGGATTTTGACGAGGGTATTCACCGCTGTCGTGGCTCTTTGGGAGGAATGATTCGGTCTCGTAGCCATGTCGGTGGTATACATAATATTGACGGGGTGAGCGTACACAAGATTGGCAGAGAGTTGATGGCTAGGCCAGAGAGGAGAAAGGTGTTGATTGTGCTGAGTGATGGCTTGCCGGAAGACGACCTGATGGATGAGGCGCAGATGAACTCACACTTAAAGAGCGTAGTGAAAGAGCTTAATAAAGGTGGTGTTGAGGTGTTTGGTATTGGCATTCAGTCGAGTGCAGTTAAACGGTTTTACGATAACTGTGTGGTGTTGCATGATGCTTCTGAGTTGGATAAGGAGTTGATTGACCGGATGAGCAAGGTGCTGATTGGAGGGGAATGGAATGCTCGACGCGTCGCTAGTTAAGGTTAGGAGTGATTGGTTTGGGTTGGCACCAAAAGGTGCCAGCCTGAGTATGAGGGAATGGGTACTGATTGGAAGGCGCGTAAAGCGCCGCCGGATTAAGAGACATGATTTGGAAAAAGTACGAGGGGTGATTGATGAATATTTATGTGACCGACAAGAATCCAAGACTGTGCGCTGATTGGGTGACAGATTATAACTGGGCTGGCAGAGCAATGGATGCGATGGAATTGATTGCTGCTGGTCTGGAGCACTGGCAAGGCGAAGAGTCCGAGATTGTTTGTAGTGAGCCAGAGCATTCACTGGTCAAGTGGGTACAGAAGAACCGGAAGAATTGGCAGTGGGTTATCTGCTATGGGTACTGGTTGTTGCGAGAGTTGAACCGGAGGGATAAGGATGTACCTGAAGGGTATCTGGCTTTCATTGATTATGTGGTGCATGAGTATGGTGCCGACCAGTTAATCTGGGGAAGCACCCCACCGATATGCTTGCCGAAGGAGTACAAGAGGGGCAAGGAATGCAGGGATGTTGTTAGAGCGTACCGGATGTACGTTAGAGATAATAAAAAGATGCACAGCATGGGTAAGAGGGAGCCTTTCTGGATGATGGATGGGCTGGCTTTTTTATGAGCTGTTTTATTTTATTTGTGCAAACTGTAGCAATAGTGCTACACTTTATAAGGAGGATCAACATCATCCTATAGATGATTCTAATAATTATTTGAGAGGTTTTATTAATGAGCAAGTGCAACTGTAAAGAGGAGATAGATCAGCTTCGCAAGGACTTGATAAGCGAAATTCGTCTTGCAGTGAGTCAGGAGTTTAAAGTGTTGGCAGCATCTGAGAGTGCCGCAGCGCTTCAACCTGCTGAGCGAATTGCAACAAGACAAATGTCATTAGTGACTGACGTGTCTATACTGCGCACGGCCACAGCTAAACAACATGCAGCACTCCAGATGTGGCTGTTTACTGGTATGAATATAGCCGCTATCGCTCGGAGGATGAAGTGTGCTCCTAACACAGCACGCCACCACCTGCGCGGATTGTGGAATCGGTTTGATGAAACCGACAAGAACAAGATAGCCAGACGACTACTGCCTGTATGGGACGAAGTGACGGAGGCTGAGTACATTGAGTGGTCAGGTGGGCTGCCAAAAGATTGGTCGACTACCTACGTTAGGGGCGTTGAGGATGCCTCAACCGAGGATGATCCTTACGCTTATTTGTATATCAAAAGCAAAGGAGTAATAGATGGAGGTGAAACTTAAATTAGAAACGTATCGCGGTAAGTGGTACGCCAGAGGCGTAGATGCCTTTGGTGAGCCAATCAGGACGAGCTTGCGACTTGATGAGACCGAGCCAGAGGAGGAGGCTCTGATGGAACTCGGTGTGTATCGTCGTAAGATTATCGAGAACGGCGGCAAGCGTCTTGTCGCTGGTGAGGTGGTTAAGTTTGTGCAGATTCACGATTTGTATTTGGAGAAACCGGATGCGAGGAAGGACTGGGTAACCAAACTGAAACCTGCCCTTAACAAATGGGGGCGCACCCCCATTGCCGAGATTGACGAGGCTGGCATGATGCAGTGGGAGGCTGAGTTGTTAGGTAAGGGCTTGAAGCCGCCAACAATTAAGCGTTATTGCAATGTGTTTAAGTCAGCGTTGAGGTATGGGTGTCGGATGTTGCGATTACCTGTACCTGATGTACCAAACATCGGATCGGACGGTGAGCCACGAGTGGTGACAGTGCCGAATGATGTGAGGAAGCAGGTGTTCGAGGCAATGCCTTTGGACTTGAAGTGGTATTACATAGTGCTCGCATTTACTGGGGCCAGACCGAGTGAGCTACTACGAGTTCGTTTGAAGGATGTCTTGATGGAGGATGGCCTTATGTGGCTGACTTCCTATAAGGGTAAGGATGGCGTACCACGAAGGCGTCGAGTATTATTTTCGACTGAGGTTAAGAATGTATTACTTGATATGATTAAGTGGTTCGGTATTCGTCACCGAAATGAGTATGTGTTCAAGACGATTGATGGCGAGGCTTGGGTTGAGAAGTTTGTTGATCCCGTTAACGCGGTCAGAACACGAATGTACAAGGCAGCTAAGAGAGCAGGCCTTGAGGCTGGAGAAAAGGGAGGTATATTTCCGTATGCGTTTAGGCATACGTTTAGTACGTCAGTAGGATCGAGGAAGGATATGAATCCATTACTTCTGTCGAAGCACATTGGAAATAAGAAGGTGCAAACGACCGCTGACAACTACTTTCATGGTAGTGTTACCGAGGCCGATAACATGGTTAAAGGCCTGCGGTAAATGAAGAGCCAGACAGGTAGCATCTGGAACACTCTTGGAAATTTGGAGCGGAAAAGGAGGCTCGAACTCCCGACCTCAACCTTGGCAAGGTTGCGCTCTACCAACTGAGCTATTCCCGCATCCACTCTGGGGGCGCATGATACGGAGCTTTCCGGTTGATTGCAACTCTTTTTGTGGGTAGTTTTAGGGGATGCTCCGATTGTGTTTCTTTGCTCCCTGTCAGGCTCCGAATGCTGACGCATTCGTAGCGTTTTACTGAACGAAATAACAATAATGGAACAGTTCTTGAGAGTGGACTTTCACGGCAGGTGTTCCAAAACATGGATGTTACTAAATGCAAGCAAGGTGAAAATGCTTTTGCTGGCAGTCAATGATTGACGTCAAGGTTCTTGGTGTTGTATATAGCTGCACTATAGTATAGGGTTTATTTGTTCTATATATTTTTAGTCAGCACACTATGCTTTTTGTAGTGGAATAATAATAATACGTTGTCTGCCCTGTAAGGAAAGCATTTCACAAAAAACTGAGGTGAGTAGAACATGGTGTTCTTAAACTTAAATCACGCAGCTATGCGTTGCAGGACGACTGTCCGGCATCTGCTGCGACCATGGCATTTTGTGCTGTGGGCAGAAATGCGGTGGCAGGTCAAGGTCACACGATTTTGGTGGACGGTTGACCTGAATATGCCGTTTGCTTCACAAGATATTGAGTGCACTGGGCCTCCCGCCTGTGTTGGAAAGAAAGGGGATTTTATTTTTCAACACGGAGTATTTAGCAATGAGGCAAATAGATGCACAACTGATTCGTAAGATTGATCGTATCATGGGTCTGGCAGATGATGAGAGAGCCGAGGCATGGGGTGATCTTCTGGAACTGCTAGGATTTAGTTTAGACGATTTTGAATAAGTCAGGGTTTAGCAAGGGCGCTCAATGAGCGCCTTTTTTTTGGCCTAAATTTAGCTGATGCCCTGCTCTTTTAGGTAGGCGTTGTAATAGGTTAGGAAGTTATCGAGGCGTAGGACTGTATAGCAGTCGCCTGTGGCCATGTTGTTCATGCGATTGATGACGATGGGGGTCTCAGGTGAGCGTGTCTGTGACGCGTTCTTCTCGGCCTGTGCCATGGCTTCTTTGAAGTTGCAGCGCTCGACGCGTTTGGCTTCGATGAAAAGGTCGGGTGTTCCTACGAGGTCAGCCCCGCCAGAGGACATGACGAACCCACCTCCTGACAAGGGCGCTCGGTGCGCAGATTGGGTGGTGGTGTAACAGTGTTTGTTTAGGTAGGCGGCAAGTTCGCGCTCAAAGCGGTCACCCTTTTGTTTCATGCCTTTCATTGATGGTGGCATTAGCTTGCTCCTGTAGTGTGGCTGGGGGTAGTGGAATAAATAATTGTGGTACAGGTAGCTCAACTTCTGGTAGTTCGGAGGGTGGTCGGCTGTTGACGTCGATAGCGTAGCGTACTGCGGACGCATGAGCTTCGTCGAGATTTTTTATTAGGCCAGATGAATAGGTGTCTGGGTATTTGGGTGCGCCGATAGCGAATACTCTTCTTGTTTTGGTAGTAGGGCAAGGGTTTTTGAAGGCGACCCATGCTTTGAGCGAGCGTGACCAACCAAGTGTGCAGATGGGGTGCGTTGGGTGCGCTGCTTGGAGATCGGTGAGTCGCCATGACTTGCTGCGTCTCAAGTACCATGCGGTATCGTGGTCACCGATGTAGACGCCAGAGTAAACGGAGTAATAGTTGGTGGCTTTTATGGGGTAGTCGTGGGGTACGGAGACAAGTTCCTTGCGCTCAATGACAAAGGATTTGTGGTGCTGAAACTCGGAGTACACGGAGGCCACATGGAATGGTGAGATTAGGTACATGTCGGGGTACAACCATGATTGGGTGGCGAACATTTGTACTACTCCTCTTTTTCCTCTTTTCTGTAAGCCATGCGATCCTTGTACTTGTCTTCAAGAGTGCTAAAGATTTCCATGTAGGTTACATCAAATACTGCCTGCAACAGGGCCAGACGGACGCCTAGCACGGCAAACTTTTCTTGATCTTTTTGGGGTATGTCGATGTCGATGTCAACTAACTTTTCACTCACTGTCTTTCTCCTGTTTCATAAAATGCACTTTGTGCGCTACGGGAAACACTACGAAACAAACTCTCCTGTGATTGTTCCGTCTGCCCAGACGCAGGCAGCTACTGCTCGGTTGACTGGGTAGCCATAATCGTCAACGAAACTTTCGTAGTGGTACGGATTGTAATGGATGTGAACGGCGGTAGCGGAGTCACGGAAATCTTGGAGCAGCTTGTTGGGTTCAAAGGGCAAGTCATAGTCATAGTCGATGGTGCGCTCTTTGTATGGCGTGAAGTCTTGAACGTAAGTGAGTTGACCGGATACCCATGCGTGAACATTGCGCTGCTTAGTGGCGCGTGTTCGGAGCAAGCCAGAGGGTTGGACGATGAAGTTAGCTTCGGCAATGATGACCGCTTCGCAATGGCCGAGGACTAGGTGTGAGTTCGCACAACGAATGGATAGCTGCGGCTCCTTGGTTTTGAGGTTGCGGTATATGTGGACTTTCATAAGTTTGTGCCTGATGCTTTGGATTGGATGTTGCTCATCCACTTGGATACGTTAGTTGGGTCGACTGGTCTAGTGCGTGGTGTGTAGCCATCTGCTGTACGGATGGACACCCACTTGCCAGTGGAGGGATTGGATATAGGTTTGTTTTCAAACCAGTTCCAGCGACCGTTGTTGTTTTGGGCAACATAGTTGGCCCATGGTGGTGCATACTTCCATGATGGTGGACGCATATCGAGTGCTCCTGATTCAAGGTCTGAGTATGTGGGTTCAATCCTGCCTTCAAGTTTGTTGTACATATGATGGCCTCCTAATAAATATCGAGCATCTTGCGAGCTTCGTCTGCCGCTGCCTTTGCTTCATAGTATGTAGTAGCTGCGCGTAACCACTCCGAATCGAACTGGGTTTTTTCGGCAGCCATTTTATGGACTTCTCGGAGGGCGCAACGCTCTCTCACTCGGAGCATGGCTACGATTTTTCTTTCATTGGTCATGATGTGCTCCTTGCAGGTTGAGCCTGTTGATAAGTTCCTGCTTGATGATTTGTTTGCGGCGAGCAATCTCGCCTGCATAATTTTGGGAGAAAGTGGCGATGGTGCTAGGGCTTCTGTCGAGAAGCTGACTGGTCTCGTCGATGGTGAGGCCATAGGCACGGAGTTCCGCAGCGATGTTGCGATCATCTTGCGTCCACGTTTTGCGCGGTCGTCTATTAATAGGCTTTGGTTGCTTTGGTTGCTTGTACTGCTCGATGGCAGACTGCTTTCGCTCGAAGTCAAACTCTGGATCGCACATGTGCTTGACCGAGGCCTTGTGGTAGAGGGCTTCGACGACGGATAGATTTGGTCGGAACAATAGGCTCATGGCTGTCGCTCTCCTGATGCGGCCTCACCAGCAAGGGCGAAATAGGCAGCGCCATCCTCGTATGAATCGAGACGGTAGCCGCCCTGTTGGGCGCGGTTGAGTTTAAGGCAGACCATGAACAGCCACCCCTGCTCCTCTGTGAGGGCAGTGCCTGTGAGCGAATTGAACATGGCGACTGTGGCCGACATGCTGCGCTCACCTGCTGGTTGGTCATAGGTTGCGGCACGATCATCCATGTGGCCCATGGCTTGGGTGAGGATGGTGTGCGCTTTAATCTTTTTCATGGTCGTTAATTGCCTTTTGCTTTATTTATGTTTCCTTAGAGAGACATATATCGTAGCATCCATAGTAGCATACTGATGCTACGATTCAATACTTGAATATATTTTTTTTGAAGTAATTGGCCTTTGTCAGATTTCGTTGGACGGCGCAGCCCCGCGCAGCCGGACAACAACAGCCAGAGAACTAGGATAGGAACGCGGTCGAGCGTTCCGAGATACCCGCACCAGCAATCCTTAATAGCCAGATGAT
>Ga0098061_1001441_pt1 | contig 11501 bp, 15 predicted proteins | sample 22_taG_FD_92579 | JGI IMG/M metagenome (GOLD analysis project Ga0098061, IMG submission 92579) | Marine viral communities from the Subarctic Pacific Ocean - 22_ETSP_OMZ_AT15343 metaG | ecosystem: Environmental > Aquatic > Marine > Oceanic | place: Subarctic Pacific Ocean | collected 2015-01-20 | reverse complement strand
AGTAGATGGTCAAGATGCTACAACTCTAATAGGAACAATAGATGTATTTAGAGAATCCAATGCTAAGTTATTTTTAAAAAATACATACTTAAAAGATTTTGACTTATATAAACAAGGTTGGGCTAATGGTAGATACTATTGGGGCAAGGGTGATTATTCTGTTCCTGATATTGATGATTTAAAATCAAAGATGAAACTATCTGGTTGTAATTGGTTACACACCATACAACCAAATTGGTTAGATTATAGTCAAGATAAACCTTATGATTTATCTTGTATGTTTAGTTATCCAACAAAAGAATCAGTTTACGAACATGATTTATGTCAAACTGATTATTATGATCCTCATAGAAAAAATTTGATGGATATATTGGGTGATAAATATAATATAGCTAAATTGGTAGATGGTGTTAGGTTGCCACCACAAGAATACTATAAAAAAATGTTTGACTCTAAGATTATTTTAGCACCCATTGGATATGGTGAGATGGCGCCAAGGGATTTGGAATCTGCTATGTTTGGTAGCGTGTTAATGAAACCTGATATGAGTTACATAAGCTCAGAACCTTTTATCTATGAAGATAATGAGACATATATTGCTGTAAATTATGATTGGTCAAATCTTGAAGAAAAAATAGATTATGTTTTATCTGATTATAACAATATACAAGAACAGTTAGTTCAAAATATGAGAAAAAAATATCAACAAAAGTATAATTTACAAAATTTAGTGTTGCATGTTTACAATATTTTTAGTAAATTAGATGAGGTAGAAACATCATGAACTTTGCTCTAATGATGGATAGTTCTGCGATTAATTCCTATTACATAAAGGATAATATTTCTTATGGTTATCATGATGACAAACCATATGTTTACCACCATGCATTTTCTGCAGAGTGTTATGTAGCTATGATGAATTTACCATTTTTATTTGACTTTGGTTGTTATTTAGATTGGATAGAATGGCAAGATAAAGGTTTACCAGATTATGATCTGGATTTAATTTTCTATGACAATGGTAAAGGTGGTCTTGAAGACGAATACTATGATGATTATTCTGTTTCTAGACTAAGAGAAAAATATCCTAATGCTAAAATTTTAGGTTGGATAAAAGAGGTGAATGTTAAAAATGAAACTAGATTAAAAAACAGAGTTAGATTTTTAAATGAATGTGATGCTGTTATAACATCTGGTATTTCAGATAATTTTAAAAATTTAGATATGTTTAAGTATTTAAAATCAGTTGTTGATAAAGAATTTCATTTTATTTCTCAACCAGTTAATGTAGATTATTTGTTTGATAATTTTTATTCTGATGAAAAGGATATGGCAATATGGGCATATTTACCTAATCCAATGTATAGAAGGGGTAGGACTTATGAATTTGCTGATTATCTTGGAAATAAATATGGTGTTGAGGTAAGAAAAAAAGAACTTAATCCAAATCAAAAATTTGATCATATTAGTCAATACGATTTTATAAATATGTGGTCTAAATGTGCTTTTCATTTTAATATGGATCCATCGGATATACATCCTGGTAATCAGATTATGCAAACGGCTGCTGTTGGTTGTTTAAATATAGGTGGGTTAAATGAGGCTCATAGTATAATGTATCCAGATACAGCAACTTGTGATGAGAAAATTTTAGAAGAAAAATTTGTAGAATATTTAAATGATGAAAATAAAAGATTTGAAGCAATACAATATGCATGGGATAAACTAAATGAAATTTATAGTTTTAAATCGGTTAAGTCTCAAATAAACAAAATATATGAGAGTATTTGATATGGAAGTTAAATCATACGATATGCAAGCTACTTTAGAGAAATGATGAACATATTAGTAACAGGTGGTGCTGGATTTGTAGGAACTAACTTAATTAAGAGGTTGTTAAGTGATGGAAACAATGTAATTTCATTAGATAACTATTCTACTGGATTTAAAAGTAATCAGATTGATGGATGTAATTACATAGAAGTAGATATATCAGATGATTCAAGGCGACATAAAGCTTTTGGTTTGGAAACTTATCAGTTGGATAAGATACATTTAATATTTCATTTAGCCGCTCTAGCCAGGATACAACCATCATTCGATGAACCTACAGAAACATTCGATACAAATACTGTTGGTACACAAAGGGTTTTAGAATGGGCTAGAAAAGATAATACACCAGTAATTTATGCTGGTTCATCATCATCTCATGGCGATAAGTATTGTAATCCATATACATTTACTAAGTGGCAAGGTGAGTTGTTATGTGAAATGTATAAAAAAGTTTTTGATTTACCAACTGCTATTTGTAGATTTTATAATGTATATGGACCACATCAAATATTAGATGGTGCTTACGCAGCAGTTATTGGTATATTTGAAACACAATATGAAAATAATAAACCACTAACTATTACCGGTAATGGCGAACAGAGAAGAGATTTTACTCACATTGATGATATTGTAGATGGGTTGGTTAAATGTGGTGATATAATTGTTACAGACGATGCTTACAAAGTTAGTGGTAAAACATTTGAGTTAGGTAGGGGTAAAAATTATTCAATAAATGAGATAGCATCTTTTTTTAAAACTGATATTGAGTATATACCTAAAAGACCTGGTGAAATGGACACTACCTTATGTAAATTAAAAGAAGCTAGAGAATTATTAAATTGGAATCCTAAAATTAATATTGAAGATTATGTAAAAAATTGGATAAGTAATGAAAATTAGTGTTATGTGGATGACTAGAAAAAGGTCACATGAGTTAGTATATTCAATGTCTTCTTTTATTATGAAAGCTAACAACAATGAAGATATAGAATATTTGGTTATATCAGATCCAGATGATACTGAAACATTTAATGCTGTTCAGAAAATAAAAAAGATGTGTTTTGAAACAGAAATTATCAATTTAACATCATCGGAGAGATATGGATACGAAGAGTTAGAGGCTTATCAAAATGATGTTGGAACTGTTTTTTCTGGCGAGTGTTTGTTTATTATGAATGATGATATTGTGTGTTTAAGTAATGGATGGGATGATGAGATAAGAAATACTTTAAGACCATATATGGATAAACCGAGATGGGTAGGTTTAGCTGGTGTTAACGAGGTGTGGAAAAACACACCGACCTTTGTTGGTATAAATAGAAAGTGGTATGATACAACAGGTAGAGTATCTGGTAATAGAGCTACTGATGGTTATATCAAAGATTTAGGTCACTCTCTTGGTTTAAAACCATTACAACCAAATGTAAATATGTTACATTTACAAAGAGGTAGAGGGGATATAGATTTTAGTTGGAATGATAAATCTTATAAGGTGTTTGGTTTGCCAGACGATGGGTTAGGTGGGTATCCAACTAAAACACCAAAACCACCAAAATACTATCACAACCCAAATGAATTTACAAACAATTACACTAATTTTGTAAAAGGTAAAGAAAGATTTGATGAAGATTTAAAAAACTTAAAGGCTATAATATGATTAATGGAGTTGTGATAAGACAACCAGATGCACATACTGATCACAGAGGTGATTTGTGGACACTATGGAAAGACAATGATTTTGATTTAGATTTTAATCATGATAAAGTATCCACTTCAGAAAACATGTTTTGCGTGGTATACATGGCGACAATAAATCTTGGAAGTTAGTTACTTGTTTGTACGGTGATATTTACTTTGTTATGGTAGATAATAGAGAATCATCAGATACTTTTATGAGATGGGAATCTATGACATTAAATGATAGAAATAGAAAACAGGTTTTACTACCACCTGGTGTTGGAAATGGATTTTTAGTAATGAGTAAATATTCTGTTTTTCATTACAAATGGTCGTATGATGGTGAGTATCCTGATGTAGACCAACAATTTACAATTAAATGGAATGATCCTATAGTCGGTGTAGAATGGCCTATAGACAATCCTATATTATCAAGGAGAGATAAATGAGTGTAAGAATACCAAAACATCTTGAGAAAAAAAGAGATGTTACAATTACAAGAGAAGAGCTCATTGAGTTTGAAACTGAGGTAAAAAATAGATATGAAGATGGGGAAGTAAAAGCTCCTATCCATTTGGCAAAAGATAATGAAGATGAATTAATAGAAATCTTTCAATATATAAGTCCGAATGATTGGGTGTTTCAGGCTTGGAGAAATCACTACCATGCTTTGTTACATGGTTTTGATAGACAACAGTTGATGGACGATATAGTTGAGGGTAGAAGTATGGCTACAAGTAGTAATGTCCATAAGTTCTATTCTTCTGCTATTGTAGGTGGTGTTATACCAATTGCTCTTGGAACTGCTATGGCACTAAAGAGAAACAATTCAGATGATAAGGTTTGGTGTTTTGTTGGAGACATGACTTTTGAAACTGGTGTTTTTCACGAGTCATATAAATATGCTAAAAACTTTGACCTACCAATTCAGTTTGTAGTTGAAGATAATAATTTAAGTGTACACACACCAACTGATGCTGCTTGGGGTAAGAGACAAGATGTACCAGATGATGTTGTGTACTATGGATATGAAAACGGATACCCACATCATGGTACTGGTGCTTGGGTTAACTTTTAAGGGGTTATCATGAAATACAAAGATGAATTAATTAGGTCAATGAAATGGCTTGGTGAAAAAGAAAACACATTATTTTTAGGTCAAGCTACAGCATTTAGTGGTCACTCTATTTCTGGTACTTTAACTGAAGTTCCTAAAGACAGACTAATTGAGTTACCTGTAATGGAAGAAGTTCAGATGGGTATGTGTGCTGGTCTTTCACTTGAGGGGTATGTACCAATATCAATATATCCAAGATTTAACTTTATGATGTTAGCAATAAATCAGTTAGTTAATCACATTGATAAAATGAAAAAAATGAGTAAGGGTATGTTAGTACCGAAAGTGATTGTTAGAGTTGCTGTTGGTGCTAGAAAACCATTAGATGGTGGAGAACAACACACTCAAGACTTTACTAAATCAATAGAGTGTATGTTAACCGATACAACTTTAGTTGAGTTAACAGAGCCAGAACAAATATTCGATACTTTTGTTGATGCTTATGATAGAGATGGTTCAACTTTAATAGTAGAGTGGGGAGATTTCTATAGTGAAAAATAAATTCAAATGGCAGTTAATAAACGACAGTATAACAAATACTGATAAAAAAGCGCTAACTGATTTTATTAATACACCCAATCAAAGGTTTACTAATGGACCTAAAGTAAAAGAGTTTGAAAAGGCGTGGTCTAACTATGTAGGTTGTAATCATAGTGTGTTTGTAAATTCAGGTGCTTCGGCTAATTACATCATGGCGTCAATCATGAAAGAAGAGAAAGGTGTGGGTGAAGTGATTGTTTCACCTTTGGGTTGGGTAAGTGATGTAGCTCCATTGGTTAATTTAGGATTTACTCCTGTATTTGTTGATGTCAGTATGGAGAATATGTCCATCACACTTGATAATATCAAAGCTGCTGTTACAGATAAGACAGTTGGTGTATCTTTAGTACATGTTCTTGGATTCAATGCCGTCACAGATGAACTAGTTGAATTTTGTGAAGACAATGATTTATTTTTTATTGAGGATTGTTGTGAATCTCATGGGGCGACTTATAAAGGAACAAAGGTAGGTAACTTTGGTGATGTCTCTAATTTTTCATTTTACTTTGGTCATCACATTACTACCATTGAGGGTGGTATGGTTTGTACCAATGATGAAAAATTATATGATTTAGCTAGATTGTTTAGGTCACATGGAATGACAAGAGAAGCTTCGGTTCAGATTCAAGAACATTATGAAAGAAGTCGACCTGATTTAAATCCATTGTTTACCTTTGCTGTGCCTGGATATAATTTCAGAAACCAGGAGATAAATGCTGTTTTAGGTTTAGAGCAATTAAAAAGATTGGATTACAATTGTAACGAAAGAAGAGAAAATTTTAAACTTTGGGTTGATCTATTGGATTCTAACAAATTCTGGACTGATTTTCATCAGAATGGAAATAGTAATTTTGCACTTCCTTTGATTTTAAGAAAAAAAGACTTGGAATTGTTTGAAAAATGTTGTATATTACTACAAGAAAAAAATGTTGAATATCGTGTAGGAACTGCGGGCGGTGGTAATCAAGCAAGACAACCTTATTTAGATAAATATGAATATGATTATCGTAGTTTAGCAAATGTAGACCATATACACGATTTTGGTTTATACATTGGAAATCATCCAGAGTTAGTCGAAGAAGATATTGTTGAATTGTGTGAGGAGTTAATTTCATTATGATTGATTTGAATGATAAGAATATATTGGTAACTGGCGCCAATGGAATGATTGGTAAAGAACTTGTTAGGATATTAAAAGAAGAATATTCACCTGAAAGTGTACTTGAGGCTGATTTACCAATTTATGATTTAAGAGAAAGAGTGGATGCTGCTTATGTATGTGATGGTCAAGACATCGTATTTCATTTAGCTGGAATCAAAGGTTCACCACAGAGATGTATGGAAGCTCCAGCATCATTTAGTGTTCCTATGATTCAATTCAATGCCAATATGGTTGAGGCTGCTCATCATTATGATGTTGAGTGGTTTCTCTACACGAGTTCAGTTGGTGTGTATCATCCAGCAGAGGTGTTTGTTGAAGATGATGTTTGGTCTACTTTTCCAAGTGAAAACGATTGGTTTGCTGGTTGGGCTAAAAGAATTGGTGAGATGAATGTTGAGGCATATATGAAACAATATAATTGGAATAAATGTTCAATAGTAAGGCCGGCAAATGTTTATGGTATCAATGATAATTTTGGTCAATGGTCAATGGTTGTTCCATCATTGATTAAGAAAGCTATAGAGAATGATGTTTTATCAGTATGGGGTGATGGCTCACCGATACGAGATTTAATCTATGCCGAAGATGTCGCTCGTGGTATGATTCATATGGTGGAGAATAAAATTACCAAACCAGTTAATCTTGGTAGTGGTACAGGGGTAACTATAAAAGAGGTTGCCGAAATCATAGCTAATTATTTTGATATAGATATTGAGTGGGACATCGACAAACCTATGGGTGACATGAAAAGATTGATGAGTACAGAGAGGGCTGAAAGTTATGGTTTCAGTCCTAAAGTAAGTTTAGAAGAAGGTATAATCAAAACCATAAAATGGTATGAGGAGAACAGAGATGTTTTATAAAAATAAAAAAGTATTGGTAAGTGGAGCTGGTGGTTTAGTTGGTTCACAAGTGGCAAAGATGTTAGTTGAAGAGGGTGCTATAGTTAGAGCTAGTTATAGAAGTAGGGAAGTTCCAAACTGGGTTGGTGATGTTGAAAAAGTTAAAGCTGATTTTATGAACATTGAAGATGTAAAGAAATGTGTAGAGGGTATGGAGATAGTCTTTGTATGTTCTGCTAACACATCAGGTGCTGGAGTTATGGCTCACGATCCTTTACAACATGTGACTCCAAATCTCATAATGAATTCCACATTGATGGAAGAATCATATAGAGCTGGGGTTGATAGATTCTTTTTTGTCAGTAGTGCCACTACATATCCACCAGCAGATTATCCTATTAAAGAAGATGAAGTTTTTAATGGAGATCCATATAAGACTTATTATGGTGTTGGTTGGATGAAACGATATACTGAGATACTGGCACAATTTTATCATAGAAATGATATGATGAAAATTGCCATTGTAAGACCAGCAAACATATATGGTGTACAAGGTGATTTTAGTGATGAATCTGGACATGTATTACCAGCTTTAATAAGAAGAGCTTTAGAAAAACAAACTCCTTATCAAGTTTGGGGTAATCCAGATGTGGTTAGAGACTTTACACATTCAGTAGATATGGCTCGTGCTTGTTTAGATGTAGTTGAACACTACGCTGTTTGTGATCCTATTAATATTGCGTCTGGTAATTTAGTTACCATAGGGGAAAGTGTTGATTTAATATTAAAGTGTACTAAACACGATGTTAAACCAGAATATGATGAAAGTAAACCTGTAACAATTCAGTATAGAGCATTAGACACCACAAAGGCTAAAGAAATTATCGGTTATAAACCAACTATTTCTTTTGAGGATGGTATACAAGAAACAGTAAATTGGATTAGGGAGAATATGTAATGAACATATTGGTGACCGGTGGTACAGGTTTTGTGGGTAGTCATATGGTAGACTACATACTGAAGTATTCAATACGACCAGACCAAAAGGTGTATTGTACAAAACGATGGATGGAAGATACTAAAAATGTTGACCACATCAATGATGATAGATTTGAATTCATTGATTGTGATTTACTTGATGGTTTGAGTATCAAGAGAGCCGTAGAGATATCAAAACCAGATAAAGTGTTCCACTTTGCTGCACAAAGTTTTCCTGAAGTAAGTTTTAAAATGCCAGTACTAACTTTACAGACTAACACGGTTGGTACAACTAATTTATTAGAGTCTATTAAGGAATCGGATTATGATCCTGTTATCGTAAGTATATCAACAAGTGAAGTCTATGGTATGCCAACAGAAGATGAAGTACCTATTAAAGAAACCAATCCAATCAGAGCTGCTAATCCATATTCCATATCAAAGGTTGGACACGATTTGATGTCTCAGTATTATCATAAGGCATATGATATGAAAATTATCATTACTCGTATGTTTAGTCATGAGGGTAAGAGGAGAGGTAAACAATTCGCATTATCTTCTTTTGCACATCAAGTGGTGTTGAATGAAAAGGGTAAAGGTGATGGTTTTATTCGACATGGTAATTTGGATTCCACGAGAACTTATGCTCATATTGAAGATGCTATAAGAGCATATTGGTTGTGTTCTAATAGTGATAAGTTTGGAGAGGTTTATAATATCGGTGGTGACTATACTTGTAAAGTTGGTGATGCTTTAGATATGTTGATATCAAAGTCTACAAATAAAGGATTAAAACCATTACTCGATCCTGATAGAGTGAGACCTACTGATATCACTTTACAAATTCCTGATACTACAAAATTTCAAAAGGAATTTGGTTGGAAACCAGAAAAAGATTTAACTCATATTTGTGATGACTTATTAGATTATTGGAGAGAAACTCTGTGAGAAAATATTTACCAACGATAGCCGAATTAATAGATAGACTTTCTATCATACAATTGAAAGAGGTTTTTATATCGGAACATAAAGAAGAATATGCTAAAGAAATAAAAGACATAGTTCATGATTTGGATTTGTTGATGAATTGGGAAAAACCAAGTGGTGAGATGATAAGAGCAATCATAGTGTTGGCTCAGATGAATCTTCACATATGGCACAATGAAACAAAGTATAGAGCCGGTGATGGTGATGGAAATCTTGGATTGACTCATGGATTGAATGGTATTAGAAATACTGCTAAAAATAAAATACAAGACCATCTTGGAGATGGTGGTAGAAAAGATTATAAGGTAGATTGTATAGCAGCTGAGTTTGATGATTGGGAAGTGTCTTGGTAAAGCCAGAAGTAACTCAAGGTTGTTGTGTCCCAAAGGGTTGGGGTGAGGAAATCATTATAGAAAACAATGAAAAGTATTGTGGTAAAATATTAATATTTGACCAAAATTGTAAGTTTTCAATGCATTACCATGTGGTTAAAGATGAATGTTGGTATGTAGAATATGGGGAGTTTTTATATAGATGGATAGATACTGAAACTGCCGAAATTCATGAGGAAAAATTAACAGAGGGTGATGTTGTCAGACAGCGACCAGGACAGCCACATCAATTAGAAGCAATATCAAATGGTAGAATATTTGAAGTGTCTACTCATCACGAAGATTCGGATTCATATAGAATTACACCAGGAGATAGTCAAAAATGAAAGTATTAATTGTAGGAGATAGTTGTAAAGACATTTTTATTTATGGTAAGGTTAAAAGGTTAACACCTGAAGCACCGGTGCCAGTTTTTAATCCAGTTAAGGAAAAGACAAATGATGGTATGGCTAAAAATGTAGCCAATAATGTAGAAGCTTTAGATGCAACTATTTTTACAGTTACAAATAAAAATAGTATTAAAAAAATTAGATACGTTGATGACAAGTCTAATCAGTTAGTATTAAGAGTTGATGAGCATGATTATTGTGATAGGATAGATCCTGTTTTGTTATCTACAATAAAAGATAATAAATGTGATTTACCAATGAATAATATAGAGAAAATAGACGGCATCATCGTATCAGATTATTGTAAAGGATTTTTACATGAGGATGATATAAAATTTATTTGCGATAATAATAAAAATGTATTCGTTGACACCAAAAAGAAACTTGGCACTTGGATAGACAACGTTGATTTTTTAAAAATTAATGATTTAGAATATGAAGAAAATAAAAGTTTCTTTGAATACAATTCTATTGACTTTAAAACAATTGTAACTAAGGGAAGTATGGGGTGCACCTACAAAGGTAAACTCTATCCAACCGAGCCCGTACCCGTAAAGGATATATCAGGTGCTGGTGACACTTTTCTCGCCGGTTTGGTTGTAGAATATTTGAGAACTAAAGATATAGTAAAATCTATTGGTTTTGCTCAAGAATGCACAAAAATAGTGGTACAAAAACATGGTGTTTCTACTGTATAATTGATATTTATATATATATAATTAGGTTATTGAATGGCAAAAAATGTTATATTTTGGGTTGGTGTAAAAAATCAACAATACTTTGAGAAATATGGTGGTTGGGAATGGATGGATATAAGCCGTAAAACTTGGGAGTATTGGTGTAAAAAACATGATGTAATATTTTTTCCAATGGAGAAACCAATAGAGGAAGATTTAACTAGGTTTAGAATTAATTGGCAAAAATCTATATATTGTTTTGATTTATTAGATGAAGCTGGTATTGATTACGATCAGATATTTTTAGTAGATGCTAGTTGTATGGCTAAGTGGGATATGCCAAATGTATTTGAACTTACAGATCATAAGTTTACTGCTTGGCGAGAAACTGATAATTTAAATTGGGTTTATCAAAGTATTCAAGGATACAAGGATTACTTTCAGTATGATTTAGATATTCAAAAGTATTTTAGTTCTGGTGTAATTATTTTTAATAGAGAACATAAAGAAATATTTCAATCATTTAAACAACATTATTTTGATAATGTAGATAATTTTGTTTACCTACAAGACGAGGGTGTTCGTAAGGGTACTGAACAAACTCCATTAAATTATTGGGTACAGATTCATGATGTTGAGTTAAATTTAGATTTACCTTTTGTGTATAAACTAACTCACATTCACAGAAAAGATATGTTTGGTTATAATTGGCAATTGGAAGAAGATCAGACGCCCTTTTTTATCAAGTATGGGTATAATTGGGTTTTTAATGGAATACCAAAGAATCAAAGAACTCAAATGATAAAACAAACTTGGAATATAGTAAAGGATAATTATGTCTAATATTGTTTTTATAGTAAATTTACCAGAAACTAAAAAAGTTGATAGGAACAAACCTTATCAGTTT
>Ga0098061_1001440_pt1 | contig 11502 bp, 12 predicted proteins | sample 22_taG_FD_92579 | JGI IMG/M metagenome (GOLD analysis project Ga0098061, IMG submission 92579) | Marine viral communities from the Subarctic Pacific Ocean - 22_ETSP_OMZ_AT15343 metaG | ecosystem: Environmental > Aquatic > Marine > Oceanic | place: Subarctic Pacific Ocean | collected 2015-01-20 | reverse complement strand
GGCGCCAACTGCTGTACGAATGATAACACCACCGCCGTGCATTCCTCGGGTCATTTCCTCAATTTTATCAACATGATTGACCAACTGATTGGTCGCACAAATCAAAAAGTCCCATCGTGGGTAACAAGTAACAGGAATAATACTCCCCTCAACTGCCATGCCTAGTGACATACCCATTTGAAGTTCCTCAAAAACTGGCGTCTCCCATTTTCTACTATGATCAATACCCTCCAGGGTGCGATAAATAGAGTTTCCTGAATATGCCACAGATTGGCCCAGGAACAATACTCGTGGATCTTCAGCCAAGAATTCCATGGCTCTTACAATTTCATCTTTATACGTTGCTTCGTTGCTCATTATATCTCCTAGAAACTCACCCAGATACCAATACCATGGTGGGGATAAATTCTCTCATATTTGTAATAGATAACTTTTTCCATTCCTTCCCAGGAAGTCTTTGTGCCCCACACTATGTCAGTCGGGGTGTTGGTACTTTGATTGTTGTCCTCTACTACAAACTGAATTGGCAGGTCATTTCTAATTGAATATTTGTAGGCCTCGTGAAAAATGCCTGTTTCGGACGTCATGTCTCCGACAAAAAGCCAGACTTTTTTGTTTTCCGGGTTGCCTGACCGCTTCAGTGCGTAAGCAACACCAATGGCTATCGGAGTCGAACCACCCACAATCGACGATGCATAAAAATTAGGCTCAGTGCTATGCACACTCATACTCTTCTTAAGGTCCACAACCATGTGTCGCAATTCATCTGGATCTACCCCGTGAAGCAATGCATGATAATGGTTGCGCCAACTGCTAAACACCCAATCTTTTTCGCCAATATGTTCAAAAATCTCCAGCAGAGGCTCTTCGTTGCCTCCCGATAAATGAACGGGACCGCGGACAGTCGCTTGCTCATAACGATCCTTAATATCGGTTTCAAACGCGGCAAGTGCTTCGGCTGTCCAAGTTCGTTCGCGAACTTTTTCCAAATGAGGGGGAATAATCATGGTTTCTCCAATATGTTTTCTCTATACCACTGTGTGGTTTTAGTAATTCCTTCTTGCAAGGTGTGAGTTGGTGACCACCCTAACTCTTTATATGCCTTGTCCGATAAAAGTGCCAATTTTGTCTTGATACTCGGCTTTGTAAGATCATAAGTCATCTCTAGGTTTTTTCCGGATATCTTTATGACGTTTTCTACAATCTCCTTTACAGAAAAAGACTCTCCATAGCCCACATTATACAGTTCATACATATTTGTTTGACCGTCAATAGCCTTCTCAATAAAATCAACAACATCTGTGACATACAACAAGTCCCGCTCGGTTGAGCCATCGCCCCAGACAACGATTTCGTCGCCGTCGGTAGCGGTCATGACCTTTGTGATGGTGGCCCCGAACATATGAGACTTCTCTAAGTCATACTTATCATAAGGCCCATAGGTGTTACTATGTCGAATTGCGGTGTGTTTGGTGCGGCCTAGGCCAGCGAAAAACTCGCACATTTTCTCTACATATACTTTGGTCCAGCCAACACCGAAGTAGTTCTTAAAAATTCCTTCATCTAAGAATAGGTCATCTTCTGAAACTGGGCTTCGGTCCGGGTTATACATAACACCGCAACTTAGGAAAAGAAAGTGGCCCACGTTATGATCGTAACACGCCTGCAGAATGAGAGAATTCATTACAGCATTATCCGTAACATGAAGATATGGTCTTTCTAGAATGTCCTTGGAGCCGGAGGTATTTGCTGCGGCCTGGACCACAACGTCGAACCGTTGACTGCCGAAAAGAGCATTAACATCGCTTCGAAGAGTTAGGTCCACTACGTGGTTAATCACACCACTGCGTGGTGGCAGGCCTCTTTTCAGGCCGGCCGCATGTACTTCATAATCTTTATTGGGAGCAAAATACTCAACGATGTTTGTTCCCATAAATCCCGTGGCGCCGAGCACCAATAATTTCTTCTTACTCATTATTCCTCCAGCTAATTTCCCATTCTTTAAATTCGGCGGCTAAACAATCAATCTTATAATCTTTGCGTCCACCGTTAATTTCTTGTATTATATTTTTTGATGTATTGCGGATACCGTTTAGCCCATGTGTTAATTCTAGGTTATTTCCATCCTTTATTCCCTTGCGATAGTTTGACTCATTGTGCCAGATATGAAGATTCATTTGAGATAATACCACAATCGCTCTAATTGTATCGGCCGAGAAACTGAGGGATCCTTCTTCAATCATCAAATCAATATCGTGGAGTATGTCGCTGATTTCCTCAGCATATTCCCCTTTGTGATCCGTGATGAACACCTCTTTTAGTTGTGTTATAGATAATCTATCTATCAATTCGGATAGCGTCGGTAAATATTGTCGTTTGGTCATAATTCGTAATTTCCCACTACTCTTCCATTATTTTGTGTGGACAAGTCGCTTGTAGAGCCCCAGCCATTAATACTGTTTCTGGCCTCTAGAGCAAAATCTGTCACGTGTGACACATAGTGTTCTACCTCTTTTGACTCATTGCGGAAAACTGCCCTATTGTACTTTGGGAGAATTGGCTTCATCTCATCGTCATTTGATAGATAATAGTGGGCGATGCCGCCCCAGTCCCATTTCCACCGCTTTGATAGATAATAAGTGAACCCAAACTCGCCGGCGTATAAATCTCTATGGACACGCAAATGATCTCCGGCTAGCATCCTATAGCACAAGGGTTGTGTATAATATTTAATATCTGCCTCTGTCAGCACGTTTGCCGCACCTTTTATCTTTAGCATAAACTGCTGTAATTCACTTGTCGTGGCCAATGAGTCGCTTTTATGAAACTGAGCAGTGTATATCTCGTCTTCATCTGGTAACTCGGGAGAATCATTCTTAATCGCCGTTTTATAGTGAGCCTCTCGACGCTGATCAATCCATTCAAAATCGTCTGTGTTGTAAAACAAACTCGAAAGGCTCTGGGCCGTTTCTTCATCTAAAAAATTATCAACCACCAGGACCCCCTGGTTGTCAAACGCGTATTTTTGCTCTGTAGTAATCAACGGATCTCCTGAGGCCTTCTGCTAACGAAGTCTGTGTCGTAGTTTGATATTCGGGTTTACTTAAAAGTTTGTCAATGATTATATTTTTGCTCGGTATGCCCGCATGATGGTTTTCATCGCGCTCTACCTTATTATAATTGTATCCAATAACCCTACACACCATCTTGACTATCTGATTGATAGTATAACATGAACCTGTTCCTATATTAATAATTTCTTTGGTACTTGTCAACAACATCATTATATTCTCTATTACATCTTCAATATAGATTAATTCACGTTCTTGCTCGCCATTTCCCCAAATTGTAAAAGGCGTGTTTTCTTGATGTGCTGTACTACAATTTCTAATAAAATCATAGATGTATCGGCCGTCATCTAGGTCAAATTCTCCCCCATAAACTGTTGATGGTATCAGATAAAGCCAATCCAGGTCGTATTGTTTGTCAATCATATGAAGGCCATTTAAAAGTTCGCGCTTTGACAACGCATATGATAAAAATTTATCCTCTGGGACACCTATAAAATAGTTCTCTTCTCTCATCTCCACATCCCCAGAGTAGGATGCACTTGTCCCCAAGCACACAATCTTAGCCTGCTGTTGATATTTTTGCCAATAAGAGAGGATGTTTGTGTTGATTTTGGTGTTTATGATCCACTGATCACCATGTAAAGAGACCCCTTCTTGACTAATTTTGGTATAGGCGGCCAAATGAAAAATATAAGTGAACGTAATGTCGTTATATATGTGTAAGTTTTCTTCACTCTCCAAGTTGGCAATTTTCGTATTAGATATACTAACAATATACCCTTCCCTCCGCAACCTTTCGACTAGGTGGCGCCCTATGTAACCTGTGGCTCCTGTAACCAATACATTCATTATGCACTCTTATGTTTATGGATAAAGGATAATAAGTTGCTTATGTTTTCTTTCTTAGTTTCTACCTTAGTATTGAAAGGGTGATCGGGATTTTTATCCGGACTTGCGAAAGCCTCTCGTCGGACCTTGTGTTCATGATAAGTTTCATCAGGTTCGGCTTTTCCAAACTGAATATTCAGGTGCTCGATGATGATATCTCCCCGATACTTACGACGAGAAACCCCGTCAGCAAGATGGGTCATCCACCAATCTCCCCAGTCGCCATTAAACCATGGAGGAGAAAAATACCCTACCGTATCGATCCAGTTTTGATGCACAACTAGGTGGCCCGCCAAACGCATGCAATGGCGACTTAAATCATTAAAGTGTAAAAGTAAAATTTTATCTTCTACTTTTTCAAACTCTTCTATTATTTCAGTGTCCCAGCCGGGTGTCCTAAAGACCCCATCATCTCCAATAGCGAGATAGAGTTCTCCAGAACACGAACTCAGCGCTTGATTCGCAAGGTCGGAGAATATATATTTGTTCCTTTCGACTACCACCCTTTTGACGTCGAACGACAATTTGGCGCCGATCTGGTCTACAAATGCTATGCTTTCAAGATCATCATCGTCAATAACGAAAATAATCTCTACGTTATCCAGAGTATCGGCGGTGTCTACGATTGATTTCAATAGGCGGGCTACATCTTTCTTTCTTTTCCGGGTTGGACATATAATGCTAATCTTCATAATTGAAACTCCTCTTTGAGATACGCAGCCACTTGATCGTCTTTTGTAGCCTTATACTTTTGTGCAATAGCCATATTCTTTTCTATGTGCGGCATTTTGGACTGATACAGGCTAGGGGAAAGGCTGTCTAAAATTGCTTGCAGTTCTTCTATGGTATCGAAGGCCAATATTCCTTCCGAATCAAAAAAATTACCCACATTAGGACATCCCCAAAAAATTGGAATCGTCCCAAAAGCGAAACAATCTATGAGAGCCTCAGTAAAAAGATTTGGTTCTTTGTTATTGTGCACTGTGATAGAAAAATAGTAATCCTGAAGTGGCTCTCTCTTCTGTTCGAACGATTTAAAGGCAAATCCCCACAAGTCGATCCCATATTGCTCAGCTAGTTGATCTGCAATCTCAAACCGGTATCTGTGGCCAGGCGTTGTTCTTTTTGCCGAGGCGATCAAAGAGACCATCTTATTTTTTGGTGCAATCCCCCAATCTTTCTCGGGTACCCTAGTTTCCATAACTGGCATCATTTTGCAGTTGTCGTATGTGTCAACTAGTTTTTGGTCCCAGGTAATTACTAAATCAAATAAGTTGATATTTCGTTCAACACCCTCATAAGCAAAAGGATGTATATTCCTTGGCTCAAGGATCCATGCCACCTTTTTATCCGATTCAACATTGGTGATTAACTGCGGGGCGCCCAAGTAATGGTCGGTGAACAAGGTTACACCATTAAATCGAGGATTTAATAACTCATACTCTATCTGTTTAGGTCGACCCCAAGCGTTGTTTCCATTCGCACTAACATACCCCCATAGCCCCTTGGTATGACTAAAATTTCGATCGAATAGATTTACTTTTAGCGGTGCTTCCTTATTATAGATGTGGTAATATTCTCTCCAATTCGTACGTGATGATTCATGCAAGGGCAGCCTAGACGGATCAAAGTCGTAGGACCCGGCATCATGAAAGGATGGCGCAGTGGCATTGTTTAACATCCCCCATTGAATATCTTTTTCTGCCACAAGGCCATGGTCGACCAGTTCTCTGATTGTTTGGGCATCCAGCCCTAGTAGGTTTACTTTTCCGGGGGAGTGGCGAGATACGGCTCCTTTGTGTATCCAGTAGGTTGGGAAGTTTTTATAGGTAGGGTCCCCAAAGGCTAGGACGCGTTCGGGAAATTCTCCGCTAAGGCGCGACCCTTCGATTTCAAAACTCCATGGCGACGTTGTTTTTTCCAGTATTCTTATAAGATATTCCCTATCCCATATTGCTGGTTGTGTGCATATCCTATATTGCATGTGCGACTTCTTTTCAAGAAGAGACAACGGTGTTGACTTACTTAGTTGAGCATATTGTCCAAACAAAAATGTATCCCAGGTGATATCAAACCTTCCGATCGTTTTATCTTTTTTGACAAGATTTGCAACCTTTTCTAGTAATTCAATATCCGGTGATTTAGTAGGATAATAATCATCCAAGGTAAGAATCACCAACTCATCCTCCAGGGTCTCCAAATGTTTTCTAAGATAGTTTGACCACCCATCGGCCGCGCCCTCTTGTTTTTCCGCGATAGAAACAAAATTTATTTTGTTGCTTATATCAAAATCTGGCCTTTGATATCCCACTACATCAATCACCGTTGTTTCGGGCCAAAACTTATCATATAAAAAGGATGACATCTTTAAAGTATCAAGAGTGTCATCACATATCGGCATTATGATGCGGGGGATTGCCATTGTCAAATCAGTTTCTTTATCTCTTCGATTGTAAACTTGGCAGTATCCGCCGAAGATGGGCCCTGGGCTAATATCTTTTCATGAAGATTTTCGCCTTCCTGGAGACCTATAACTTTTACGTTTGGTCTACCACCGGGAGAATACTTCTGTATCATAGCCTCTAGGAGATCGCCCATAGTCATTGATTTCATATCTGGGCAGTATGGGGCAGCAGTTGTTGCATTTTCCAAGCATTCAAAAATTAAATTAACCGCCTCGTCCACTGTCCAAAAAAATCTAGTGGCAGCAGGGTCTGTAATTATTACCTCTTTGCCTTCTGTGATTAGTTTTCTCCACTTACACAGGACTGATCCTGTCGAGTATAGAACGTTTCCATATCTTACCACTCGGTATAACGTCTCTGGGTTTACTTTTTCGTACTGAGTGAACAGTTCTTCTACAATATACTTTGTGGCCCCATAGACGCCCGTAATTTGTGCTGCTTTGTCCGTACTCGTGGTTACTACAAACTTGGGCTTGAACTCAATAGAACAATCTAGAATGTTAAATGACCCAATTACGTTTGTTTTAATACATTCCCGAGAATACGTCTGTGCCAGTCCAACATGCTTAAATGCCGCTAAATGATATATACAGTCCTTCCCTCTCATGGCTTGATAGACCTCAAATTTATCAGCAATATCTCCTGTTATTATTTTCAAATATGGATATTCTTGCTTGGCCTCGATTAATTTTCCTTCGTCGCGGCCAAAAATTGTAATATTTCGGTGGCCCCTACGATCTAGATCTCTTAGCAACTCGGATCCTAAAAACCCAGAGCCACCAAAAACTAAAATATTGTCGTCTGTCTCAATTAATTGGCTCATATTTTTTCCTATTCCTGATCTCTCTTTCCACCCTTAATTGTTCGGCGTGGTCTTTCTTGTGATCATTTAATGTGTTCGTGTCGTTCCAGATATATAAAAGTTTTTCAATATACCTGGACCGGTGTGCTGCCATCTCCAGCATTGGAAACATTATAACAAGATCTCCAGTAATTGTAAAAAACTTTTCGTTCTTATCTTTTAAGTCCCGGGGATCAATCTTCTTAAAGAGGGATGCCTTAAATGTCCGAAGGTGAGATGTGCACCATTCAAAATCTCGGTACTGGTTATTCAAAATAATTGATTGTGGTATTTGTCTAGCAAACTTGCCGCGGGTCCGGGACGATAGATTTAAATAACTGCCGTAGGTTAACCAGCAATCTTCAGTAGAATATACTTCGTTCAAGTGAGTGAGAACAGAAGACCCAAAGAGAAAATCATCACCATCTAAAATCACCACGACATCATCATCGCTAGTATAATTCATTATGGCATCATAAATGTTTTCAAGAGAGCATTTTTTAACATCATTGTCTACTAAGATAAATTTATCATTTGTGCCTACCATGGACCGACATATTTCCATGGAGGAGTCCGTTGATTTATCATTTATCAGAATACACTGGTAGTTGTCATAGTCCTGGGCGGCGGCCGATGCAACTGTTTTCCCGATATATTGCTCCACGTTGTAAAACGGTGTTATTATTTTAAACGTTTGGTTCGACATTGAGGGACTCCATGACTTTAGAAACGATCTCGTTGCGTTTTACGCGCATTAGGTCTATAAGGGGGCGGCCTTTGAGTGAGAACCATTCCTCACTTGAGGCGCCGACATTTGAGTTTAACACAGCGTTCATGCCCATCATCCGGGCTTCGACAACAATCCGAGATAAAGTTTCGGGAGTCTTTGGAAAAAATACAAGGCCCCGATGTGTGCCTAGGTTTTTTAGAAACTGCTGATATGGAGATGCTGGTATTAATGAGTACGACATCTCTTTTAAAATACAATACTTCACTGCATCGGCCGTGTTTTTATGCCAGTTGCCACTCGACATAATGGCGTGTTTATCATTCTTTGGCAATGTCGACAAAGATTCTAATAAATCCAATATCTCCGTAGACCACAGGTTGCCGGCAAGATTTACTATATTGTCTAACTGTAAGTTTTTCTTCGCTATGGATACGTGAAGGGCGCTTTGGCACAAAATGGCAGCCGCATTAGCATAAAATTCATAGTTTATAATTTGATCAGTTGGGGCTTTATAGTCCTTAAAATCTGCCGGATTGCGAGATTTTAAATACTTGTGATCATGCTCATATATAAGATATGTTGTTTTACGCAGAGATTCTTTGCAATCTTCGCGAAGATTAATAAAATTAGAAATTATAAATTTCTTTTCTTTATTTTCTTCTATAAATTCTTGAGTTACCTCGTGGCTATGTTTTTTCTGGACTTGCGTTTTAAAATCTGTTCGCGCTATATTAATAAATTCTTCGTTATTAAGCTCCCCTCCGCCGGGGACCGTGTCAGCAAAAACATCTGCTACAAAAATAACTCCCTCATTCATGGGTGGATATATCCAATTGTTCTAGCCAACTGTCTACATCCTCCTGGTCGCTTGTGACTTCGGGTAAGCAATCTGTAACACACTTCACAAACGCTTCGTCGTAGGCTTCTTTGGTGAACGTTGCTAAAACATGCTTCTGGAGTTGCTCTGCCTTAGTTTTATAATGCTTTTCTTTGGTAAGAATTTCACGGATGGCCTTCTTGTAGGAGGCTTCGCGGGCCCAGGCCCACATAGATTCTGGAGTTATGACCCCTTGCCACACTACCTCTGGCTGTACCGGCGCGACATCATAATCAACGCGGGCAACGTGTGGCACTTTTTTACCTTTTTTATTCTTCTTGCAGATAAAGTCCATCTGGCCGCTCCAAGTAACAGTAACCAGAGGGAGTCCCAAAGAGGCTGCTTCCAGCAGGGGAATCCCAAACCCTTCGCCGTGAGCAATATTAATCATTGCCTTCATTGTAGGGTGAGTATACAACCAGGTTAGTTGTCCCGGTGTTAACTCGCCATGGATCAAATGAATCTTGCATTTACGCTCCCCAAGGGGGTGAAGCAATACTCCAAGGCGATGTTGAGTCTGCATTCTATCCAGTAGTGAATCGTTGGCAGTGTTTGTCTTTATTACAAGCCCAACATCTTCTTCGTCGCGATATTCTTCCACAAACCACTTTATCATATTTTCGAAGTTTTTACGGGGGCCCCACTGTGAGACTGCTAAAAAGTTTTTACTTGTAGACAGTTCAATGTCGAGTGCTTCTGGTTCATGAGTGCGTACGGGGTAACTCACGTATTCCACCGGGATCTGTAGACCCCAGTCCTTAATTTCGGTGCCATCTTGGGACGTCGCATTATAAGTGGTTTGATCCAGCACCTTCTTCGAGTGTTCGGATATGGTAATAACCTTCTGTACCTTGTGATTGCAGGCTTGGATCCATTCCGGGGCTGCCTTATTGGTTTCAATGCCCGCGGTGTACCCAATATTAATTGGCGCGAGCGTCTCAAACTCATTAGGAATAGTGATCTGAATCGATGCATCATAGGCACCTGGCATTGCTTGCTGGTAGTGTGCTGTCTTTATCAGATGTTGATTTATCCAGTCTCTTTCTTCTGTCTCTCCGGCTATCTGTCCGGTTGCTCCCCATGGAGTGTTGATTAAATAAATATCAAACAGGTCAGGCCTGGAGCGTAGCGCTCGAAGCGCAAACCGAGACTGCTCGCCATATCCTGATCGAGAAAGAAGCGGGCCTCGTACTAAAATCTTTTTTTGCATTTAATATGTCCTCATTTCATAGGGAGTATATCCCTCACGGGTATCCCACGATCCCAAACGATCGTGAATGTCAGTGAACAAAGTGTCCCATCGATCCACAAAATCATCAAAATTAAACTGCTTCTGGGTCCACTCTCTTGCGCTAGCGCCAAGAGCAGCTCGTTCTTCAGAAGTCTTTTCATACATCTCTGTCAGGGCATTAATAAAGTCTTCCTTGCTTACCCTGTCTTCATAAATGTATGGCACCTGTTGGGATCCGATTATAGCCTTAGAGGCGGGCTCCAATCCAATACCATACCAATTTTCTCCATCGGTTACCTGATCTTGTAATCCACCAGTCATGGTCACTATAATTGGTGTGCCGGCAGCCATAGATTCTAGAGTAGCCAGTCCGAACCCCTCTGCGTCCGATATATTGAGCGTAACGTCTGCTGCGTTGTACATCATGTTGAGGTCTGGGGCTTCAACTTTGGCTGTTGAAAAAAGAACCTGGCCTTGTGAGAGGCCCAACTCAAATAAAATTGCTTCCAAATCTTGTCCATGTTGGTCTTTCGTATCGGTATGCATGATAAGAGTGGCGTTTTCGTGTCCAACCTTATCTAAGAACTCCTTAAACCACCAAATTAATGTACCCGATTGTTTTCGTCGGGCATTTCGATTGTTCCAAAAACAAACCAACTTATCTTCTAAATTTCGTTCTTTCCGAAACTGTGTCACTACTGCCTCGTCGAGCGGTTTAAAGATCGTACTGTCAACAGCGTGTGGGATATAAGACGATTCAGTTTCCGGGGCCACAGTCTGAACTATGTCATGTGTCAATTTTGAGATGCATGCTACATGATCGTTCGATGCATACCAGGGCTTATTAAAAGTTGGATAGGGGTAATTATCCCAAACATGATAGTAGACCATAGGAACATAGGCCCGAATCTCATTTTCTATCCCCCAGAGCCATCCGTAAAAGCGGGGATCTGTCATGAACCATAAAATGTCTGGCTTTTGCTGGTGGATCATACCACGAACCTGATCTGGGTTGCCATAACCATCAACTGGCCAGACAACCCAGTCCTCCCCCCACTGCTCAGTTTTTTGTGGCTGGTAGGCGGGGTGTTTAATAGCCCCTCCGAAGGAAACAAACTGATACTTTCCAGTCTTCAGCATTCCTTCAATGATATACTTGGTTTGGGTCCCCACTCCCGACGGCGAGAGGGGATGATCACTAATAGTGAAAATCTTGATTTTATCAGACATTTGAGTTCCTTATGGGCAATGTTCGGTATTAAGCAATTTGCAAGGATAGGGCTTATGACAATTCAGCCTATTCTTGATACTAAATCTTTTAGTGATATTATAGATTGCTTGATAGAGAAGTTTAAGAGCGTTTTCAGTTTTCTTTGGACCGCTCGTTACTCTAAATATC
>Ga0098061_1001437_pt1 | contig 11507 bp, 17 predicted proteins | sample 22_taG_FD_92579 | JGI IMG/M metagenome (GOLD analysis project Ga0098061, IMG submission 92579) | Marine viral communities from the Subarctic Pacific Ocean - 22_ETSP_OMZ_AT15343 metaG | ecosystem: Environmental > Aquatic > Marine > Oceanic | place: Subarctic Pacific Ocean | collected 2015-01-20 | reverse complement strand
TTGAGGCCTTATAGTATCTCCTAAATAAATATTTAAGAATCCAAATTTTTCCTTTGTATTCTTAATAATCGGGTCCAACATAGGGCCCAAGAATAAAGTTGTTCTAGTCCTTTCTGGTTTTTGAAAAGATGTCAAGTTGAATGCACCCTTTTTCAGCATAGTTTTCATATTCAGATTTTGTCATTTCCCAAGCATCATTATCTCTGTGCCATTTTACTTCTGCTATAAGCTCTGTAATAGATTTAACAGGATATAAAGAATACCTAAGTGTGCCTCCTACATATAAAGATTTATACACATCATCTTCTGATATCTCAAAAACTAATGGTCTGTTGTTGCAATCCATTTCTGCTACAATAAATTTAAAATTCTCTATTGTATAGTCTTTTAAGGTGTCTTGAGTAAGAAGCCATGTTTTCAATCCTTGCATATAAAATGCAGCTTGTCTGTAATACATAAACTGAACACAGCTTTTAGGAAATTCAAATACAGACTTTCCTGTAGTTTTGATATCAGTTGGCTTTATAGTCTTAGTAGAGTGATCTACAATAACTCTATCTAAATAACCTTTACAGTCAATACCTTCAAATTCAAAGAATAGCTCCATTTGGTCATGCACTTCCATCAAAGGATGTGCAACAGGGTCTACTATATATTTCTTAGTTTCTGAGTCTGTTTTAAGCATATGCACAACTTCTTCAGCCTGAGCTAATTCTTTTGCACTAATTACTTTCTTTCCTTTAGAGGATACTAGAAAATTGTAATATTTAGTATAGTCATTTTTAGGGTCTTTAAACTTTTTACGAACTGTTTCTAGTCCTAACTTAAATCCTACTGCCATGTATGCAGCGTCAAAAATCTCATCAAATGGTATATTATCTGTATTAACTTCTTCATAGTCAGCCAATAGTTTACATAAATCTCCCATCATTCCTGATGGTCTGGAGATTTTCATTACTGCAAATTCTTGTTGAAACTTTTCAGGTTCTGTTATAAGACAATCTACTGCACTTCCTTTAGTAAAATACGTAGTATCTACTCTTTGAGGAGCAAGGATATGCTGCTGATATTTTTTAGGCGAAGTAGCAAATAAATTAAGTGACGAAACACTCATTACATGCTCATTCATTTTGTTACTAGGTTTTATTGCTAGTGTATCTTCGATATTATACATATTAAATTATTTGAATGTTAAATACTAATTTTCTATCATCAGAAGGTACAAAAGTTATTTGTCCAGAACTTCTGACATATTCTACACTGTCTTCGGGTATCTTACCCTTTTCTACAAGTGTATCCAGGAACCATTTGGTCCAAGGCCATTGATTATCGCAATCCCAATTTAATTTATCTGCAGGTTTATACATATCTATCCACACTCGTAAATAGCATCCTTCAGGTATATTTATCACAGGTAATTGGTCTATAAATTCTGCTAGATACTTATGCATCCATCGTGCTACTTTAGATCTTGCAGTATAATGCAAAGATCCATCATAGATACGTTGGCCATTAAGTGTCCAGTATTTAGGTTTTCCTGCTACAAGCGGGTTTGCAAGTACTCTGTTTTTATTCTCATCTACTAGATATCCTTGTGCGTCAAAATGAAGATGTCCAGATTTTATTTTTGAAATATGCTTTTTAGGCATTTTCTTATTTGTATAATCTGTTTTTTTATAATATTTAGCTCTTCTTTTTTGCGAAATAGGAATCTTGTCTTCATAATTAGGTATTACTACTTTCCATACTTTATTATTACTCATATTAATTTTTTTAATAGCTCATTAGCTTCTTCTATACTATATTTATGTATATAGTCACTAATGTCTTTGCAAGTTTTATCAGGTATAAAAATACATTTTGCATTTTGTATATAGTTATTTAATTCTTCTGCGCCTAGTTTTCCAGCATTATCATTATCGAATAAAATAACCACATTATCAAAATTCTCACTTATATTTTTAATTAATTGATGTTGAGTTTTAGTGTTCTCACTTTGAGGGGCAATTGCACTGTAACCTAAGGTATCTAAACACATTACGTCTTTTAAAGACTTTGTAATTATCAAAGTAGAATTATTAAAATTAAGCGCTTCTAGTCCCTGGATATCCTTAGAGTCAATATTGCTTAACCATTTCATATCACTTTTAAAACACAAAGGCCTATATACTTTAACATTACCGCTAGAAAATTTATAACAGAAAATGGGATTAGTTTCCCAGGCTCTTAATATTAATTTTCTATTTAGAAATATAAGTTCTGCTGCGTACACATCGTATTTGTTAAGTGTATCTAGCGTTATATTATATTTCTGCCAGTATTGTAATTCTGATTGTGTGTATTCTTTAGGTTTAAATTGAATTAAATGCTTTATAGCATCAAATTTTTTAATCTTATCGTACTCTTTCAGTTCTATTCTAGTAGCCTCTACTTCTGAGTCTGCTATGTTTAAATCTCTTGCTATAATCTTTAACCCATCTATAAAATTTACAGAAAACAAAATCATTACAAGGTCAAAACAAGAGCCTTGAGCGCCATTAAAGTCTTTAAACCTTAACAACCCCTCTCCATTATAATATAAAGCAAAAGAAGGGTTCGATTCCTTTCTTAATGGGCTTTTATATGCCTTATTAAGTTGAAAATCGAACCCTAGATAATGCCTCATTATGTAAGATTCACTAACTTGACTCAAGATCAAATCCTTTGTCAGTTTTTTAGGAACATTTATATTCCTTGAATCGTACATAATTATACTTTAAAATGGAAGTATTGCTTCGTCTGTTGCAGCAGCTTCAGTGGAAGCTTTTGCAGTGTCAGGCTCCATTTTATCATACTTAGGATTAATCTTAAGTTTAGATGTAGGGTGAGTTTCTACATTCTCGATAAATGGAGTGAAGTTTGGAAGACTACTGTAATCTTTGTAGTTCAAAACAACCTTTAACCTTAGAGACGCACTTGTGTTTGCGCTATTCATTAGGTTAATAAGATTATTACAGAACTCTTCATAAGTAGCTCCAGAAACTACGAAAGTTTCCTTTGGAATAAATTGAGTACAGATATGCTTAACTCTAATAAGCATATTGTTTACTCTACGGTTAACCGCATCTTCTTTACTTTCACCTTCTTTAGGTGTTACATATTCAGGATTGATCTCAAACTCATTATGCAAAAGTTCATTCCCTTCTGTATCTTTAAAAGCAAAGCTTAAATAAGACTTACCATTTTTATCTTGTTTTTTGGTAAGACCATTAAAGCTTACGCCTTCGTTAATTCCTACAGGAATAGCTGATGAGCCTCCTGAACTTTCTACTACTAATTTTTCGTTAATTGTATACATGATTATTATTATAATTTAATTTAAAACATATCTATCGAATCTACTGCTTCTTCTTCGTGTGCCATTTGATGCCCACCTTCTGTTTCTGGTATAGAGTGCTCTTCTTCTGCCTCTTCTACAGTTTCCCAAGTGTCTTCTTCTACTTCTGTTGTTTTAACAGCAGCAGTCTCTCCGTTAACGAGTAACTGAAAGAAAACATGGTCAGGATATGCTGTAAAAGTTGTAGGGCTCGAATCTACAAATATTTTAACAGTATCTGCAGGAGAATGCCCTAATGCATTCCTTAAGTCTCTATTATGTGGAATATTCTTAGCTATTCCTTGCTTGTTTACGGCTAAACCATCGTTATCAGGTGCAAGATAAATATAATTATGCTCATTTTCATCTTCTGCATAAGCAAATCCTATTTTATTTTTGCCTTTTGCGATGTTTAACTTAGACATAAGAGCTGGCGATAGTTTCATTGCTCCTTTGTCTTTTAAATGAATACAAAGGTCATCACCATACTTGTTCATTCTTTCTACTTTTTTACCTACTAATCTCATTCGTAATATTTATTAATTTTTGAAATTACATTATTTATATCGTTTGGGATCTTAAGATCGTCAAACATTCCTTTTGGGGTTTTACCTGTGGTGGTACCATCACTTTGTGTTATAAAATAGTGATTGATATTACCGTTAGCATCTCTTTCTACATCTGTAAAAAGAACAATAGTAAACATACCCTCCATGTTTACTTTGTCATCTACTAGCTTTCCAATAGTCTTGAACTTAAGCTTTCTATTACCTTGAAGGTCTGTAGCGGCTTCTGCATGACCGATCATCACAAAAGTGATATCATCTCGCATATTCTTACCTGCATTAGCGATTTCCCAAGCATGTAATCCAATCTCAGTAAATTTGTCAAAGCCACGTTCGTTGGCTCTACGCATAAACTCATTAGACATTACATACTGAAAGTCATCAATAATAACAGTTTTAATATGAGGCATATTAGCATCCACATGCTTAAGAGTTGCGACTATTGTAGGCGCATTATCAGTTGCTATATAGTTACCTGTTGGGTTTTCTTTTGTAAGAAGGGAATAATTCTTTTTCCATTCTCTAAAAGGCATTGGTTTCTTTGCAACATTGATAAGAAAGGTAGATTTTGCATCTAGTGTTTCAAGGCTAGTGGATTTACCACTACCAGACTCGCCTATAATTAATATTTCTTGACTCATTTATGGTTTTATTATTTGTTGATACTCTTCAATTTTATTGTGTTTTAAATTATCTAACATACTTAGTACAATACCACTTTCACCATCTCTATTCTTAATTATATGCCAATAGATCATAGCTTGTGTATTATCTAATGGATTTAAAATAGGCAATTTAGGCGGTCCATATGTTTGAAGATTAAGCATAAAAGGTTTATGACTAATAATTACATAATCAGAGCCATGAAAGACAGAATCACTACCGAATATATCCTTTTTCATAGGATAATTTTGCATAGGATTAGAAAGTCTTTCAGACTTTTCTATTTCACGATTTAGTTGGCTTAGTGCTATAAAGATACATTTTATTTTCTTCTTTAGCAACATAAACATCTTATATAATCTAGCTAATACCTCACGTTCAGAAGCACCTTGGGCACCTCTTGTAAGTAAAGTATGATCTAGCATTACAACCGTTCCATAGTATTTACCTTTTATTTTCTGCTGTTCTTTATGGAACTTCAAAATAGTATTGTAAATCTCTTCTACTGAGCCTGGGACATCTACATAATAGACATCATAGGTCTTAATATCAGTATTTACATGGACTTCGGCTTTTTTAAAATCATCGTCTGATAAATTAGAATTACCTGAATATAATTCAGTAACAGTTTTATCCATTTTAGAGGATATCTTCCTGCCTACCTGCTTAAATGCCATCATCTCAAAATTAAAAGACAGCACTGAAAAAGTTTCATATTTGTTATAATCAAAAAAACTAGTTTCAAGTTGATTGGCCATAGAAGATTTACCAGAGCCAGACATGCCAGCAATAGTAGTTATAGTTCTCCATTCAAATCCACCTGTTAGTTTAGAATTAAGTTTTCTCCAACAAGTTCTTAATGAACGAATTTTACCTTTTCTTCTTAAGTCAATATACTTTAAAGCATCATCACTTGCTTTTTGTATGTGATTGTACTCTAAGTCTTTACTATTCAATTTTTCCTCCATAATCCACAATTTTATCCCCGCCTGAGTTTTTAATATTCTCTTTGTATTTAAGTACATCTCTCCAAATTTCTTGGCTAAGCCAATTCTTTAGAGTTTTCATATAAGCCATATTACCATTATCCACATATGTTTTCACATAATATTGAATTGCTAATTGCAAATCTTGTGGAGTAGTTTGTTTGTCTTGTATGAATCTGAGATAAAGTTTTCTTATCTCTTTTGTTCCTTCTTTTAGAAAATCAGATCTTCCGTTAGAGCGAATAACCTTAGTGGGATAAGCATCTAAAAACTTGGCAAACTCTTTTTTATAGACATCATCAGATAGTGCAGTCAAATTCTGTTCACCCAGGAAAGGGTTGTCAGCTTTTTGGTCAGCGTAGCTATCTACTTGGTCTTTAATAAAGGCTTCACCATTATCAGTTGCTATCCACTTTTCATCATAGAGTGTAATATATTTATTAGCTCTTAATGCAAAGTAATCATCGTCTTTGAAAGGTCCGAATTCCTTGTTGTGTATCTTCAGTAAGTCTTCTTTGTCATACACATAACAATACAGTATAAAATACTGTGTCAAGGATACATTAGCTTCTTTCAGCGTATCCATAAAAGTTTTTCCGAAAGCGATCATTTTATCTTTTCATTTTAAATAATTATTTGGTTAACATTATTAATCCATTTTACATTATGGTCTTTAGATGTTCTTTTACGCACCCATTTAACTTCTTGGCTACCTTTAACATAAAGATTCACATATATAGAGTTTTTATTCTCTTGCACTCGCAGTGTTCTACCTTTTCTTTGAATATTATCCAAAGCTTTAGAGCTACCTGCAGTACATATTCCGAGTGAGCAATCAGGCACATTAAAGCCAGCATTTAAAGCTTTTACAGAGCTTATAACTCTTTTAGAGTTAGTATCATCTGCAAATTCCTCTAATGCTAAAACTCTTGCTTTCTTGCTTAGCTTACTATGAAATGTAATACACTCATCTCCTAATATTTCTTGAAGCCTTTCCGCAAATTGAATAGACTCACTAAATACTAGTGCTTTCCTAGTTGGAAACGTCTCTAAAATATCTTTAGCTAATGAAATTTTACCTGCAGCATTGTAACAGAGATTTTTTCTCTTTTGCATAGCCATGTAAAATATATTAGCCCATTTTGATTTTGAGCTGTCTCTAGAAGTTTTCCATTTAGAAGCATTTTTAAATGCAACTAAAGCTCCTCCTAAATTATCTACTGCTTGATTATAAATAGTATTTATTCTATTATATTCAAGGGCTTCCATAGGAGTAAAACTTATTCCTATGTTATATACTTTATGGTCAGCAATTAGTCCTAAATTGTTCGCTTTCTTTAAGTCTGTTTTCCTAACAATAGGAGCAAACGAGACCAATAATTCAAGATGAGCGTCATTTTCAGGAGGAGTAGCAGTCAAGCAGTATATTTTATCCCAAGTATTATTACTATAGAATTTTCTATACTCATGAGATAATGTAGTGTGGACTTCATCCACAACTACAATATCCCAATGATTTTTTTCTAATTTATAAGCAGATTGAATACACATAAATTCAACACGAGGAAGTAAGTTACTATATCCCCATTTTTCAAATTCATTTTGCCATTCATTATCTCGTAAATTTTCAGTAGGAACAATTATAAGAGCCTTGCCTGTAGTTTTAATACTATGTGCAATTGCCAATACACCCATTCTAGTTTTACCTAGTCCAGTTGCAGCAATAGAAGTGCCTTTATAGTTATTCTCAGCCCAAGCATTTAAATGGCTTCGTTGTTCACGATCCTTTTGGTCGTTTAAATTGAGTTCCGTCTGCATTGTTTTTATAATATTCCATTAAATATTTAGCATAATTTGTATCTATTTTTTCGTTTTTATAATAAATAACTTCTTTACCAGAGTCAATAGCATCTTTGACAACTTTGTCAAAATACTCTAACTCATCATTCCTCAACTCTATACTATGATAGAGCGAGTAAATAGATTTCATGTGTCCCATAAGATTTTAAGATTTGTAAATATAATTATTTTTCCCACTGGGTGCTAATATTAGCCTCAGCTTTTAATAGCCCTGAGGGCAATATCACAGTAGCAGCAGCTTCCATGAGTTCTGACATTTTACTACGCCATTCATCCGCATAGTCTTTGTGACATAGCGTGTCTATTTGGTCATGAACAGTCATAACCATTTTAACAGGTACATCATTTTGTTTGATGAACTCACGAATATTTATCATTGCAAGCTTAGTCATGTCAGCGCCAGTTCCTTGGATAGGAGTATTTTTAGAAGCTCGTTCTATACTGCCTAATAATTTAAAAGCGTCTTTATCCATATCATTTGCAAGATATGGAGACCAGTTTTCAAAGTGTCTTATACGCCTAATAGGGGCATAAGTCTTAATATAACCATGACTTGTACCATAATTACCAAGAGACTCTAAGAATGTACGAATAGAAGGAAACGCTTCAAAATATTTATCTATTAAGTCTGTTGCCTCAGTTTGTGAGATATTAAGAGTCCAAGATAATTTATGAGGTCCCATACCATATGCAAGACCAAAATTAATAGTCTTTACATTAGTTCTTAGCGTTTTGTGCTTAGGACAGTTACACTTTTCTTTATTAGAAAGATAAGCACAACCATCCTCTGCACTAGTAATCCACTCATCTCCGTAAACCAAATCGGCACAGACACTATGTAAATCTTGTCCTTTTTCTAGGACATCACGCCATACAGGGTCTTTTGACCCTTCAGCTATGATACACAACTCTTGCGAGCTGTAATCTGCTGAGACGAATACATAGTTTTCATCACTTGAAGCAAAGCAATTCCTAAACTTATTGTCAGCAGGAATCTGCTGCATGTTAGGAGAGTTACTTGCTACGCGACCTGTGTTTAAGATTTGATTAAACGAAGTGTGGATTGCACCATCAATACGTACATTATCTAAGAATCCTTCACCATAACTAGTAGACAGTTTCATTTTTTCTTTATAGTCGATATATTTCCCTATTAAAGGAAACTTATATCTATACTTATAAAGTTCTTTACCATTTACATTTTCAAGTGTAGGCACAAATGTTTTAAGTACAGCTAGAACTTGCATTGGGCTAGACCATTTAACATCTATTTTTCTTAAATCTTCAGTAGCTGTAAATAAATCTCCTTGAATATATCTACTAAGAAATCTTTTTAATTTAGGATTAGTTAGTATTTCATTATCAAGTTCTTTCTCTAATGTAATAGCTTGTTTACCAGAGTCTTTAGATATCTCTTTCCATTTAGCTTGGTCAATTGGAATACCATTGTATTCAATGTCTGCGAATGCAAGAGCAGCTTTATTCTCAAGATTTATAGTTTCAATAAGATCTTTAATAGTTATAATATCTTCTTGAAACTTTATTAAGTCAATTAAATATTCTACATCTTTAGCACCATAAACTATTTGAGTTTCATCGAATGGTTTACCTTCTAAGCTAATAAACTTATTACGAGTTTCTTTGTTTAGTGTAATATTTAAATATCTTTCGCATAAAGCCTTTAAAGAATATCCAGGGTTTTGTTTACCACAATGAATTACTTGCTCAGCAAGCATTGTGTCCCATATACCTTCTAATTCTATACCTCCCCATCGTTTAATCATTTTATAATCAAACTTAGAGTTGTGAAGAATCTTAATAATATTAGGATCTTCAAGTACAGCACGTAAAGGCTCAATTGATACTGCTCTAGTGTCAATTACAAATTGATGTTCTTTATCACCAATCTGAAACATTATCATTTTCTTAGTTAAAAAATCTAATCCTTCAGTTTCAGTGTCAACACCAAGATGTTTTTTACTAGAGCAATATCGAGCTACGTCTTCAATTTTACATGTTTGACAGTTTTTGTATGGTACAGCACTGTCTGGTCCTACAAAATATATCATTTGCACAGTAAATTAGAGAATACACTTTTTATATCTTCTATTTGATCCTCTCCATCTAACTCTGCTACGGGTAAATATTGCCCATCAATAAATTTAAAAAGATTTAAATGTGCAGAATCTGTAAGAGATTCAAAATTAAAAACAAGAGCTTCAACTGATAATGATCTTAGTTTTTCTGCATCTTCTATTGTCATGTTATTTTGGTCAAGATTATTGAAATCTATTCCTATTTTATCACATTCTTCTTTATCTATTTTAGTAAAATTACATTCAGAGACAAAACAACAATATTTAGAGCCAGCTAGAGCATTCATTTCTTTACAAATATTTGCAATTGCTTTTTTTTGATCAAATATTTCTACAGGAAGAGGCCCTATTTTATTTCTATTTTCCTTGGTTAGCATATACAAGGAAGGCTCGAATGTGTTATCATTTATTTTCTTAAACACACTAGCCATTACTTTTATTTGAAATTCTTTATAAGTTATCATGTTGTTAATATTAAATCTCCCAGTTTTGAGTTATGCAGGGACATTGAGTGACCATAGGTGTGCTAGTAATGCCTTATCGCCACTGGGAGATTATGAGTTTATGCAATAAAAATATCAAATCCAATAGCCAGAAATTTTATCTCTCTGACAGTTGAAGGACCACATCCTTTAATTGCTAAGAGTTTATCCGTAGTAAGCGTTGATAGTTTGCCTGGAGAATCAATATTCAAATCCATTAATATTTTTTGAGCACGTTTAGAGCAAAGATGGAGTTCTGTATCATATGCAAAAGCATCTAGCCCTGTATATTCTAACTCTTTTAATGCATTAATGGGTGGTTTTAACTCAAGAAACTCTTCTTTTAATAACATTCTTACAATCATGGCAAGAGTTCCTAATGAGCATACAACTGCTGTTATTATTAGTGCTATAGATAAATTATTCATTTACGTTTATATTATTAAGGTTATTATTAATTGATTGTTTTACATCTACTACTAGTTTTTCAACTATTGCTAAAAAAGTTTTATTTGATATACTATTAAGAGATAAATATACTTTCTTCTTCTTTGTTTTCTCTTTCTTATCTATCTTATCATTCATTTTATAAAGATTGTCTAAGAAGGCTTGAGGACTATCAAAAGAATCTGTTTGCATATCAAATGATATAGGTTTATCATCTACAGGAACATCTTTAATTATACTAATGTCTAAGTTAAATTCAAAAGGGCATTCTTTATCAAGTACATATTCTGCAACTTCAATAAGTTTATCAGAAGTTTCCTTTAACTCTTCAATTTTTTTTAGTTTGTCGCGTATAGCTTCAATGTCTTTAAGGTTTATATTAGAAGTCATCTTTATCTTCGTTTAAATATTTAATAAATTCATCTTTTTGAAATTCTACTTTAGTAGGTAAATGGCTAGACATTAGATTAGTTACTGTCTCTTTTATGTCTACCATCATTTCAAATTCTTTAAGGTAACTACCAAGCATAAACATTTCGTTTTCTCCTTTTACATTTAGAGCATCTTTAATATGCTCTATTAAATGAGATTTTTTACCTTTTGATTCATTACTTGTTTTAATATAATCAAATAATGCATTTTTAACTTCTTCTTTGAATCCGTCTCTAATACCTAAAGCATCTTCAAGTGTATCTTCATTATGGTCTATCATTTTTAAATACTTTAATAGTTATAACATTTGTAAAATTATTTTGGTAATGTTTACATACTATGCCTGTTGGTAATATAATTTCATCTATTAATACAGACGGAAATAGATAATTTATAAATTTCTTCATTATGATATAATAATTGTTCCGTAAAAAGGTAATACAATAAAAATACCCTCATTCCTTACTCCCATAATATTAGGTAGCAATTGAAATGTACGAGTAAAGTCAAAATTTAAATTAAATAGTCGTTTTGTTTTCATTTGTTCTAGGATTATTATTTTATGTTTCATTTTAGTTTAGATTTTTAAATAAAAATGAGGAGTGATGTCGCTCACTCCT
>Ga0098061_1001435_pt1 | contig 11517 bp, 10 predicted proteins | sample 22_taG_FD_92579 | JGI IMG/M metagenome (GOLD analysis project Ga0098061, IMG submission 92579) | Marine viral communities from the Subarctic Pacific Ocean - 22_ETSP_OMZ_AT15343 metaG | ecosystem: Environmental > Aquatic > Marine > Oceanic | place: Subarctic Pacific Ocean | collected 2015-01-20 | reverse complement strand
AGCTGACATTTGATCAAACATTTTTGCCATATAGATGGTTGATTCTAAAATCTTATCAAACACACTACTGAGGAAATTAGAAACTGTAAAAGTTTCTTTTATTTGGGCTACAAATTTTTCTTGAGCTGGCCCTATGCCTTCCCTAAGAACCTTAGCTTGTTGATGCATTTTCCCCAATCTGCTTTCCTCAAATTTTGCAGACAATCCTAGAAAGCCACCAATAGATTTAACGGTTCCTCTTATTTCTTCTTCGACATCAAGGCGTTCATAAGCGACTTCAAGTAGTTTCGTTTCTTTAGCAATTTCGTCAGAAAGTCGCCGAGCCTCTTTCTCTTCACTTGCTGACAATACCTCATTTAAAATTAATTTGTCACGTAATATTTTTAATTCTTTCTTATGAGCTACAATCTTTTTTTCGTGTTCGCGGATGTGAACGGCTGATATTTGATCCCCAAGATCTGTTACCTGTTTGAGAGAAGTGGCTTGCTGTTCAACTAAATCAAGTAATGCCCGACGAGCTTTGCTTTCTTCTTCAATTTGTCCTACAGTCTGATAAGATTCATTTTTTATTGCCCGAACTTGAGTTAGCATAGCCTCATATGCTATTTTTTGATTTTCTGTTAATTCATTTTGTTTCTCAAGTTCTTTGGTAGCTTTCTTCAGAGCATCGAGAATATCTTCAGAATCTTTTTTATTTGGGGGTGCCATGATCGTTTAGTTAAATTTATTTAAATGGCCATTGTAAGCCAGTTTTTCTTTCAAAGTCAGAGACAGATTGATCAAGTTTTAATTTGTTTCTATATGTTGAGGGGTTGTCTAATCCATATTTTCTATAAGTTTCTAAATAACGTTTTTCGTTTCCCAATGTTCTTGCAAAAGAAGTAACATCGGTTGGCCTTCCACGAACTTTGACTGGAATTGAAATATCTCCAAACATTGAGCCAAGAATTGCCTTAACTGCTGTTCCGAACATTCTTAGCCAACTTTCGTTTAATTTGTCTGAAGATGATAAATCTATCGTCAGTGGTGTCAAATCTTTGTCGTCTGTCATAAAATTCTCCTAACAATAATTAGTAGTTTTACAAAATAAAAAACCCTCATTGGAGGGTTTCGTATCATTTGGCTCTTGATTTGGATTTCATCTTACTCATCTGGGAATCCATTTGTGCTTTTTCTTCTTCAAATTGTCGGGATAATCTTTTTACAAACCATTCTCTTAAGCCAATTGGTAAATTATAAGATTCAGTGATGCTAAACCCACCGTGATATTTTAAGACAAATATTTGTTCAAATACGCTTTCGACGTATTTATCGGTCAGGCCAAAAAAAGGCGGTTGAAAAAGGAATATCAACGACTGTTTCAGCATCGCATGATGAGCAAGAAAATTCATGTTTCATGTCCACATTGGGAACAACTTTTTCATAAGTTTTTCTAAGATAAGCTCCATCAATTGCTGGCATCATATCAATAAATTTTTCAACCAACCCCCTTTCCGTTTCCCCGTTTAGTGAAACGATAAAAAGTTTATACTGATCTGTCAAAGTAGTGTCAGGAAGTTTCCATTTCTTCTTTTTTTCAGATGTGGCGAATAAGAGTTTTTCATCTTCACCGTCTAATAGCCGACATTCAGCATCAACTCCAGTTTTTGGTAATTTGATTGTAAATGTACCATTTTCTGAAATTGGTGTTTCAGCATCAGCCTCTTTAACATTAACATTTTCTAAATTAAATTCGTGTTCTGACGTTGCTCCACAAGCAGGGCATGTAACTCTTGTTTCATATGCTGCTCCGAATCCATTGACGCGACATGCAACAACTAAAGCATTTTTGTCACCCGTGAATAAATCACTTACTTTGATATTTTGATCCACGATAACATTTTGTAACATACGATCAATTGCTAAACCCTTTTTTAAGAGTGATTTTGATGTTAATGTATCAGTATCCTTTGCAGTCATGTGTCGAATTTCAATTGCATCGACATTGTGCAAGGGATGACCCTCTGGATAAAACTTTCCCTTTGTTGGTAAGTCTACTAGTTCTGTGGGTGATACAAAATCAAAAATTGATTTCTTGTTTTCTAAAATTGCTGGTGGTATATCAGACTTGTCATTAATTCCGAGGCGATCCTCATTCCTTGGCATATAAACCTCTTTCTTTATTTCCTAATTTAATATTATTTTTGAACAAGATCAACCCGGTCCTAAAGCATTGGACGGATATTTATTGTCCATCGTTACGACATGAGCATTATCATATCTTACGGTAACATCGACATTGAGCAAGTCTTCAGTGTCATAAGAAAGTTCACCAAATTTAATATCTTTAAACCATGAATTATGGAGATACCATTCTTCAACATTGTTTCCATTTGCATCAATTTGTCGAATAACAATTGTAAAAGCGTTAACTGCGCCTTGTTTTGAAAGTGTCTTTGGATTATCTACTGATTTAATAGGAAGCTCATAACCAGTTTGATCTAACATGTTCATTAAAGCAGACGTTGCATCGCTCCCTTTATGAACAACATCAACAACAGTGAATGTAACTTCATTCCAAGTTAATTTACCCGGATAATAAAAAGTATGATTCAAAAATTTGTGTTCACTTTCAGAGATTGAAAAAGATGGTTTACTAACTTTTTTAATTAAAAAGTTGTCAAGCTTAGTGCCTGCCCCCATTATACTTAATAAAAACCTAAATGACCGTTTAGGCTCTAATCCTGCATCATTCCAAAAACTTCCCATCTTATATTCTCCTAGCTTCCTTTTCTAAATAGTGTATAACTACTTTTTAATCCTCGAATGATGCACCAGTTCTTGTAATAATAAAATCAATTGCAATAAATTCAATCGACCTTGCAGGCTTAAGATAAATCTTAGCATACATAATATTTCTATCAATCAAGTCTGGTGTAGTAGTTGTTTCATCCAAAATAACTTTATAGTCTGTCAATCCCAATCTAGCAACAATGCTGTCAAGGAATGGAACGACTTGTGATGTAAAACGATCCCATGTTCCTTGAACATTCTGTTCGAACAATAGTCGAGATGCGATAAACGAAATCTCACGTTTAACATAAATAAGTAACCTTCTTACATTAATTCTATCAAGTGCAGATGGTGTAACTTGTAAAGTCTTTTGTCCAAAAATAACAATTCCTTCTGCCGGGAATGATGCAATCGGATTAATATTCGCTGCATAAAGTTTATCCCTTTCTTTAGAAATTAATTTTTGTTTAACACCTGTCACAGAGAGTCCAGCAGCACCTTCAGTTAAGCCACCTCTGGTGAAACCAGCAGGAGCAAACCAAACTTCAGATTGTGCAGCAGAGCTTGCAATAGTTCCAATTGCTGGAACAGATGGTGGAACCCAAAGATTCCTTCCTGACTGTGGATCTCGAATTTGTACCCAAGGATAATATGAACAAGCATAACTTGTATTTATCGCTCTTGCAGTAAGATTATTAATCGTTGTGGTAACATCACCTTTTCGCTGTTGTTCTGTTTGATTATTCATTACTTCGAAAGCAGGAGTATAATCTCCGTCAAGATCAAGAACTGTAAAACAATCTGCCCTGCGCTCGCAAGTCCCAATCAAATGATCTTGAACTTGACTTGATATAATTCCTGGCATTGACATCATATTGCATTCAATCTTTTCTGGGTCTGCACAAGTATCGACTGCCATCTTTGCAGAGTTAAGAGCGTAACTTGTTAATTCAGTTTTACCAGTTGCTAATGCCCTTGTATTATTAAACGGATCTTTTTCTTCAATATCTACTCCGTCGAATCCTCCAATAAGAGGCATTGTAAATTTGTCAAATTCTTGCTCAAGAATTTCAGTGTAACTTGATGAAACAGCATTTGCAGAAGTACCACCGGCATAAGAACCGCTTTGCCAATATGCATTGGTTCCGGTAAGTGCTACATCATCGAGAGAGAAAACAAATGAATATTCCATTCCCGCAGAGCTTGCGTCACCATCAGCATTTCCAACAGCAGATGGGAAAGCTCTTACAAGATCCCCATAAGATTCATCAAATCTTGTAGAATTCCCTGGCCGTCCAGTTGAAATACCAAAATAAGCATCTTTAGGACTACTTAAACTTCCTTCGGATGAACTTATTCGTTGAGGTATTGATGGATAATAAATAGATGAACTCATATCAACCGTATCAGTATAAATTAATCCGCGATTTGACGCCGAAAACCAATGATAAATTTCGTCTTCGGCTTTCAAAAGCGTATTCACAGTAGAGGCTGTTGAGCCAATTGTATAAGAACTGGTTGAACCGCTGGTGCTCATAAAGCCAACCCATCGTACCGGGCCGAAAAAGCCAAATGGTAAGAAGGACGGATTAGTATCACCCGCATCCACATCAGAATTTAATTCGACTCTGACATACCTAGATTGATTGGCATAATTTCCATAGTCTCGATAACGTCTTTCACCTTCGTCCCAATCGACATAAGAATCTCCAATTCTTTTTCCAACATAATTTGGAGAATTTGGATTTAAATTGCATAAAGTAAAGACTTCAACAGGACTTGGTGCTTCATCAGTATCATCTGCCATTCGAACTTCAACTGTGAATGAACCGTATTCTTCGAATTCATTTGTTGGCCCAAGAATGTCACTTATAGAAATTTTAAGATTTTGTGCTTCCCAAAGGCCAGCATCGTGAGTAACAAATCTGAAAAGTTTTTGTTGATCAGCTGCCACATAACTACTAGTTGGTCCACCCATTGTTTGAGAAATGGTCCAAGCTGTCCTTGCCCGTGTCAAGGTGCGTAATTGCACGTTTTGATTAATATCGCTTCCAGAAGTAAGACCAACAATTGCTGCATAATAAGTTGTATCAGCAGTAATATGCGTATCGAACATTCCTTCATAAGATTCACCAAGGAAATATTTTTTCAATGAAGACGCATCATAAAGCAGGGAATTAACATAAGTTGGATTAGTGTTGGCTGATTTTCTAATAAAGTTCTTGCTTGATCTAATAAAGTTGGCAGTAAATTCATCGGATGCCGCAGCTTCTGCATATGAACCCGTAGCTGAGCCTGTTGCCGAACCCGAAACAACATGTCGAATTTTGATGTTGTAAGAGTCATCACATTTAACCCAAGCGGTTGTACCGGCTACAGAACTTCCGCCCGGACCAGTACCAGAAAGTTCCATTACACCTTTCTCACAATAAAAAATTGCTGCAAGCGTACCAGTTGATTCAGCTCCTGTGACGGACGCGGACGGAACAACCAAGAGCCCAAAGGCACCGCCCTCGCCGTTGACATCAATAGTGGTTCCAATTTTCCAACCTGCTGCACCAGCTGCTTTAGTTGTCCCAGCATCATCATTTGCTCGTCCAAGCAATCTTACAAATGTTACTGGTGAGCTATTTCTAAACCAAGCTTGAGCAGCATATGCGCCATATGTAGGAGCAAGACCATGTGGTCCAGCTCGCCAAGCATCTCCAGCTGCATTACCAGCTAATGGGGCTCCAAAAATATTTACAAAGTCTGACATCGAATTGACTTGAACAGGTCTAAGTCCGGGGCCTTTGGCCGCCCGACCGATGATTACTGGTCCCACTATACCAGGAAGTGCGGGCAATTGCGAATTATCAATCTCTGCAATTTTAACCCCTGGGGATACAAATTTAAATTTACTGGCTGGCATTTACAAGTTCTCCTTAGATGAAAATACTACTTATTAAGTCTTAAATAAATAGTATGTTACTGTTCGAAAAGACAAACCTTAACATTATTCTGGCAAATTACCATGTCTCCAGGGTAATTCATCCTTAAAAATTGTTCGTTCTCTGGGAATAGCCACGGAGACTGCATTTTCTCTAATAACAATTTGAGGCTGTTCTTGGTTAGCTTCTGCACCAACCAAATAGCCCAGGATTTTAAAGGTCATTGTCGATTCATAGATACGGGTTTCATCTCCCATTTCCGTTATGTTGTTGTTTTCTGTGAAATCTGACTGCATAAACAACTCATATTGGTGCCCATCTCTCTTTATAGTGGTATAGTTTATACCACCCGTTTTTGTTACAAATGGCTGGATTATTTCATTCATCTGTTGTTGATATTCTGTTCTTACGCTTATCAGATATGATACATCGACATATACTGGCATTGGAATTGAAATTGATTCATAAACAATTTTTTTATTTGCTTTTTTGTTTGGAAAATTAATCTGTCCTGTTCCAACAATTCGATTTGATTTTCTTGCAGAATCAGCATTTAAGAAAGTCGCTGTCTTATCTTGCTGAATTCTTCTTGCAATTAAAATTGAACCACCTTTTTTATCTTTTACTGGTGGAATATTTCCATAAAACATTCCCTTTTTTGTAGGGTCTTTTACCATTGATTGTCTTTGCAAAGTCATTATTGGAAAAATTAATGCGCCATCAATATCTCTTAAATCTTTATGGGCTTTAATTTGCCATGATCGTTCTCCTGCAACCCAAACAAGTGGAACTTTTTTCCAACCTTTATTAGTAGTACAAGAAATATCCAGTGTATCATTTAACCAATCAAAAAGTGCATAATCTATTGTTTCAATAGACGATGGCTTAAACGACATTATGCTTTTTTTTATTTTTGTATCTTCTGTTTTTTCTTCTACATGTGTTTTTTTCGTTTTTTTTCTATGTGTCATTTTTATGTACCATCAAAAAGCCCTTGACGAGCCCTCCCGCATTTAGCTGCAATTTCAAGCATATGATCTACTTGCCCAAACAATTGTTTCGATTCGGACAAAGTAATTATTTCATAATAATCTCCGCCATACAAAATAAAATCACCTTCCCGAACATATAAATCCTGGTCCTCTGTTAACCTTCTTTTGTGAAAATGGCAAGTTAAATTGTAAAGACGATCAACTCCATAGTTTGTAGCAGTTGTTGTGGTTTCACCCCATTCAATTAAAGCATAAACACGAATTGGAGGCAAAAATGTTTTCTTGATCGCTTCTCCATATAAAGGATGAAAATCAGTATGTACGGTGCTTATTGGATAATAAACAATTGTTTGTCCAATGACTCTTTCAATTAACTCATCATTAACTTGTTTAACTAAGTCTCGTTCCTTTTTCCCCAAAAACATTGGTGGGGGCGGCTGCTCCGGTCTTTTCCATTTATTGTCTGCCATAGCCCAAACCGTTATCCTCTATAGATTCCCATTGGAACTTGAATCTGCACTTTTGAAGCATTATCTGCTCTTTTTCCTTCATTCTCTACCAAGACATCATAAGTTAGTTTATCTAATAATTCTTTAAGTTCAGTTTTAAGTTTTTCTTGCTCTTCTTTTGCTTGATTTGTTAAATCTGAAGCATTAAGTGTTACTGATTCTCCGGGGATTGGAATTGTGGTGAATTTTCCACGAATTTGAGCAAGCATTTCTTTGGCAACAGCTAATGAATATTTTCTAATCCACTGTTTGCCCATGCTATTTATATTTTTATATGGGATATTAGCAAATGGAAGGGTATTCAAGTTATTAATACCGTCTGTACCATCTTTTCTTGTTGGATCTTCTTCCCAAGGGTCAGTCGAAATCCCAAACTCAAACCAAATTTTCCTTGGTGCCCCAGTTCCAGGTGTTGAAATTGGTGGATAAAGGCGAATCCTGTTATCTCTTATTTCATAAGAATAATGTGAAGCTCTAGTATATAAATTTGTTTCAAAAGCCATAGCCTGTAATTTGTTTTGCCATGCAGGAACAAGTTCGAAAGTTGATTCATCAGAATATTGACCATAAGTAAATAAATTTCCAACTACATTTAATCCACCATAATATCCATAAAATCTCCACATCGCAGCTGGAGATTTATAATATACTCGATGGACTGAAATTCTTTTGTTGTTTATACTCCCGGTAAATGCTGCCCCAAAATCGGAAGTTCCGTCTATGGAAGCATCTTGCACAATTCCCTGTAGATCATAATCTTGAGTGTTGTCGGTTAATAAAATCGAAGCAGAGTAAATCCTTCCATCCCCAAGTGCTGCTTCTTTTGCTAGTCCTTGGCCAATTCTTCGAGCATATTCAAAAGTAAATGAAGGTACTTTTAAAGAAACTTGAGAACCACTCAAGCTAGAAGAAAGTTCACCAGCTTTTATTGTTCCATCATGATCAAAAGTCCCTGTAGTTGCTCCTAAGAAGTCTGATAAAACATTTATTGCTTGATGATTATTAATTATATATGAATATTCAAGAACTGATAATTCATACGCTGAATAAATATTATTTTCTGTCAATTCAATATCGAGAACATCACCACCAAGCATTTTATATGTAAATGCAACTTGATCAACTGCCCCAGAAATAAAATCTGTTGAGTTTAAATAAATTCCATAAGGAACTGCTGTGGTAGTAACATTTGAGTATGTGCCTGTTACTGGCAATACAATAGCACTTGTTTGTTGAACGGGTGTTAATACTGGAACTGACATTTATATGGCTCTCCTATGAAATAAATAGTTAAACAACAGCTTAAACGAAAAAGAAAACCCCGACTCTCAAAAAAGAAAGCCGGGGTTTCAAAGTTAAGAAACGTTAGTTAATAAATTAACCAAGCAAATCTTCGACAATAACAAGACCATACATATCTGGACGGACCATCTTCTTGCCGTAACGGGTCATAACTCCCTTACGCGGCACGAAGTCTTCCGTTCCAAAAATGGTCGGAGTGATCTGTAGGGGCACATAAGGTGCATAAACATATCCACTTTCGAGGAAACTGTTACCCTTTCGACCGACAAGGATTAGATTCCTTGGGAAATAAGGATCGACATAAACGTCCCATTTCTTAGAAATTTGACCGACCTTTACAGCACCGGCAGTTCCTTTGTTTTCATCAGCAGTTGTGCTTGCGCGGAAACCTGCGGTGAACTCCATAATATTTGCAACTTCTGGGCTTGTAACGAGGAAGTTTGCACCACCACGCAACGTTTTGCGATGGATTTGTGCAGAAACATCATTAACCGTTTCAAGCAAAGTCTCATACCATTCCGAAACTGTTCCAGTAAAATCTGGGAAAAGTGACCCATTGATAGAGGTTCCAAGACCACTATCAACAAATTTACCAGGTCTACGTGACCAGTATTGAGTTCCGGCTGTTGCACCTTTAACGAGATCTTCAAGAATTTCTTGATCAATCTCAAGCGCAATATGCTCAGACAAAATACCAGTAAGCTCAACTTCTGCATCCAAGTTATGGTATGCATTAATATCTTGCTGAAGTTCCGGCGTCCATTTAGCTTTGAGCTTTTTGGTAATTGCAGTAATTGATACGCTGTCAACTTTAATATCAATTTCTGGAATGCCAGCATTATTCTCAAGACCCCACGCAGTTGCTCCAACAACAGCCCCAAGCGTATTGCTTTGGGTAATGTTATCAGTTGCAGCCCACGAATAGGTTGCCGAAGCAGATACCGTATTCATATCAGTTGCAGGTGTTCCACCACCAGCAAGTCGAGCACCGAAAACTAATAAAGTAGTCGTGCTTGTACCACTAAGCTGGGTAAGTCTTCGAATCTGATTAATACCAGTTCCAAAAAGACAATTACCAGCACTACTAGTCACTGAAAGCGTAACATAATCTTTTTCATTTAGTGCCAAGCCTGAACCTGTCAGGCTAGTCGGAATCGATACCGACCCGACATAAACTTGCGTTGTACCAGATGTAAAATCTGGATCAAAACGACAAATGCGATCTAAAACAGCATCCCCACTACCGAACGTCCCTGAAAGAACTGGGGTTAATGCGAAAGTGCTACTTCCTGTTGGGGAAGAATAACCATTGTTTAGGTTATAAAAACTGTGTTCAGCATTATCACCAGTAAGACTAACGCCACCAGTGATTGCAGAACCAACTTTTCCACCACCATAAACTGAACCTTCGGCATTATTCCCAAGTCGAGTTCCATTATATTGAAAGTCAAGAAAGAAAATGAGTCCTGACGGCAAGCTCATAGGCTGAACCGAAACAAGATCATTCGCAATTAGACCTCCAAATACACGTCGCACAATGGGAAATGCTACAGCTGCAAAGCCTTCAACATCACCCACTTGCATAGAAGAAGCCTCACGAAGAAGCTCCTTTGCTTGATTTTCGAGAAGACAAGACATAGTCTGACGACCATGTTCATTCTCTATCCCTTCTAAAAGACCAGTCTTTTCCCATTTTTCTTGGACAGCCTGACCTTCTTTTTGGACATTACGATTAATAATGCCCTCTGTTAATTTTTCAACAATACTCATAATTTTTTTTTCTCCTTAAATTATTCCAGCAAGCTTTTTCATTCTATCCACTTGGGGATTAAGAACTTGCTGTTTTTCCTTGTTTGATTTCAAAATAAGATGATTATTTTTATTAACTGCTTCGCTCAATGTCTTCGGAGAACTATTTTCTTTCGTAGACAACGACTCCTTCAGTGTATCAAAAATAACCTTTGCTTCTTCAATTGAATTCGAATTAGAAATCGCTTCGACAAGTTTATCTTTCTGTCGCTCATTCAAGGAGTGAGATTTCAATACGTTATTCGTATAAATTAGCTTTGCGTTAGAAAAGTTAACTTCTTCAAGTTTTTTACTAACGTCAAGAGCAATACCCTTCAGATTATTATAATCTTTAGAAAGCTTATTCTCATTAAGCTTTAGGGATTTTATTTGTTCTTCTAGTTTTTTAAGTGCCTTTCGCAATTCTTTGTTTTCTTCCGCTGTTTCTGTGTCTTGTTCTCCAGCAACTTCAACTGCTAATGCATATTCTTCTTGTGGTTTTGTGGGATGGCTACTTCCTAAATCTCCACGAGCCACGTTTTCAATATCGACTTTTAAAATTTCTTCGATGGCATCTTTTAAAGATTCTTCATCTAATTCAATTTCTTCATCTTGTGATTCTTCAATATCTTCGTCTTCTTTTAATTCTTCGGTTTCGTCGTTTTCATTTAAAAGACTTTGAAGATCAGAGTGTGATGTTTCGTACATGATTGGTTGTTCTTCACCCATTGGAATTTCATATTCTTCTTCTTCTGGGACTTCTTCTGCCATTACTGCTTGAAGTTGTTTAAGATCGAGTTCAACCATGTCGTCTTCTTCTGGACATGGACAAGCTTTTTCTCCGTCAAGTGCGGCCAAGGGAACCTCACCAGCAATTTCATCTGGAATATCAATTGGTTCTCCTTCAATTTCTTCTTCTTCAAATCCGATCTCGTCTTCGGGTTGTTCAAGTAACGTATCGACAGCTTCTTTAATTTCATTTGAATATTTTTCGAGAATTGTCTGTTCTGCATTTTTAATTGCAGCTTCCTTTAACTCAGTTGCGTCAATGACGGCTTGTTCTAACATTGATGATGACATTTAAATCTCCTAAAATACTATTTGTCTCAAATAAATAGTAAGTAGGATTAGTAAAATACTATAAATTGTGGGCTTTAGCCTGAACCGCACGAACCAGTGCTCATGTTGGTTAAAGTTCCATTGTGAAATGTGGCTTGTTTGATT
>Ga0098061_1001434_pt1 | contig 11522 bp, 14 predicted proteins | sample 22_taG_FD_92579 | JGI IMG/M metagenome (GOLD analysis project Ga0098061, IMG submission 92579) | Marine viral communities from the Subarctic Pacific Ocean - 22_ETSP_OMZ_AT15343 metaG | ecosystem: Environmental > Aquatic > Marine > Oceanic | place: Subarctic Pacific Ocean | collected 2015-01-20 | reverse complement strand
AGTTTTGAAATTTACAATAGATGGGGACAACAAGTATTCCAATCAGACGATCTTAATAAAGGATGGGATGGAAATTATCAAAATCAGCCATCGCCAATAGGAACATATGTTTACCAACTTAAGATAGAAGGATTGATAACAAAATCAGGAACAATAACTTTAATAAGATGAGTAGAAAAGAAAAAATACAAAAATATTTAAGATTTACAAGAATTAAAAGAGCATGTACAGCTCGTGTAATAAGTATTTTAATTACAATTTCAGTCGGGTGGTTTCTTACAGGCGATTTTAAATTAGGTTTAAGTTTAGGAGCAATTGATACTGTAATTAAATTATTTATATATTATGGTCATGAAACCGTATGGGAACAAAAAATGACTAAGGATATTAAAAAAATTAAAATGAGTTATAAAAAAGCTAGAACAAAATGAGTTATATACCAACGATACCAATAAAGGATTTGACAGAAGTTAAATTCGAAGATCTCGGATATACAATATTCGCTAATTTAAGAGAAAAATTGGAGCATGCTTGTGAAGATGGAAATATTAACAAAAACAAACATGCAATTACATTTGTAACTGATAACGGTTGGATGAAAGTGTATTCAACAATCTGGATGGTAGGAAAGAAATATGTGTTATTAAGGGAAAATCTTTTCATACCAATTGATTCAATAGTAGATATAGTCTAATGTTACAAAAATTAGTAGATATATATGGATCTCCATTATACGTATATGATAAATATATGTTTAGGCGTAAATACCATTCATTAGAGCATTCTTTTGATGTAAAAAATCTCCAAATCAAATATGCAGTTAAAGCCAATTCTAATATTAACATATTAAAAATATTTAAAAAATTGGGCGGTGGTTTAGATACTGTTTCATTAGAAGAAATTAAATTGGGAGAATATGCAGGTTTTAATCCGAAAGATATTATTTTTACACCAAATGGGGTTTCGTTAAATGAACTAGAAGAAGCTGCTCTTTTTGGAGTACAAATAAACATAGATAATTTATCATTGTTAGAACAATTTGGAACTCAATACCCAAATAGGCCAATTTGTATAAGAATCAATCCACATATAATGGCAGGAGGAAATGAGAATATATCTGTTGGTCATATTGATTCCAAATTTGGAATATCAATACATCAACTCCCTCATATATTAAGAATAGTTGAAAATACAGGTATTAAAGTAAATGGCCTACATATGCATACTGGAAGTGATATTTTAGATATAGATGTATTTTTACAAGGAGCAGAAATATTATTTAATGTTGCTAAAAATTTTAAGGATTTAGAGTTTCTTGATTTTGGAAGTGGGTTTAAAGTTGCCTATAAAAAAAATGAGGATGAAACTGATATTGATGAGTTAGGAAACAAGTTGTCAAAACGATTTAATGAATTTTGTAGTGAATATGGAAAAGACTTGGCCCTATATATTGAACCAGGTAAATATTTAGTAAGTGAAGCAGGAGATTTTATAACTAAAGTAAACTCAATTAAACAAACAACTTCAACAGTATTTGCGTGTGTAGATAGTGGGTTTAATCATTTTCCAAGACCGATGATGTATAATGCTTATCATGAAATAGATAATTTATCTAATTTGGATGGTAAAAATAGATTTTATACCGTAGTTGGAAATATATGTGAAACAGATACATTTGCAACCAATAGAAAAATTTCAGAGATCTCCGAAGGAGATATTCTATGTTTTAAAAATGCTGGAGCATATTGTTTCTCAATGTCAAGTAATTATAATTCAAGACTTAGACCAGCAGAAATATTATTTAATTCTTCAACTAAAGAACATAAATTAATAAGAAGAGCAGAAAATTTTGAAGATTTAATAAAAACAACAATATGAAAACAGGTTACATTAATCCAATATATAAATTATCATTAAATGACGTAAATACGGCACCCGCAAGGATATCTTATTCTCAATGGGCAATGTATTCGAAATGTCCAAGACAATGGAAACTTTCATACATAGATAAATTATCAGTATTTACTCATAGTGTGGCAACATGTTTTGGTACTGCATTTCATGAAACATTACAAGAATATTTAACGGTAATGTATACAAAATCAGTTAAAGAAGCAAATGATATCAATCTTCGTAAAACACTAACCGAAAATTTAAAACAAGAATACATTAGTGCAGTTAAGGATAAGGGAGGCGAACATTTTTCAAACCCAATTGAATTAACAGAACATTTAGAGGATGGAGTAGCTATATTAGAATGGTTCACCAAAAGACGAGCGCAATATTTTTCTACTAAAGGATATGAACTAGTTGGAATTGAAATTGAATTGTGTATTCAAGCATCTAACAAAAATTCCAATGTCTTTTGGTATGGTTTTATAGATGTTGTAATAAGAGATACAGAATTAAATAAAATAAAGGTAATTGATATTAAAACCAGTCGTATGGGCTGGAACAAATGGCAAAAAACAGATAAACTTAAATTAGCCCAATTGGTAGCATATAAAAAATATTTTTCAGATCAGTTTGGCACACCGATTGATAATGTCGATGTTGAATTTTTTATTGTTAAACGAAAATTGATAGAAGAATCAATGTTTCCACAAAAAAGGATACAAATTGTCAATCCGGCATCTGGATCGGTTACTAGAAAAAAAGTACAAAGAAGTATAGATAAATTTATTGAAGAATGTTTCGATGAAAATGGAAATAAACGATCGGATAGAAATTATCTGGCATTAGCTGGAAAAGGTGCTAAACATTGTAAATGGTGTCCTTTTAAAGAAGATTACGAAAATTGTCCTAAAGAAAATAGGATTCGTGAAAAATATTTATTATAATATAAAAAACAAGGAAACCAAATGAATGGATTATTATTAGAAGCATTATACGCAAAATATCACGCAGATAAAACAGATGCTGTATCTAAATTAGAAGTACTTAAATCTTTAGATGTTGACCAAGCAGATAAAATAATTGAACAGTATACGACAGCACAATCAAAGTTAAAATCATTGAATAGTATAATTGCACAGTTAGAAGGAACTAAATTAATAACAGCAAGACAACAACTTAATGATTAATGCGAGTTGCTGTAATCGGAAATAAGGAATGGCAGAACAAACAAAAGGTTCAAGATACATTATTAAATTTAAAACGACAATTTGGTAATGAAGTAATAGTAGTCGGCGCTGGAGGTACAGAAGGAGCAAATTACATGATTCGAAAATTTACTTTGGAATTTGGAATTAAATATGAAGAGTATAATCCTTCATATTCCGGCCGAAATCTTTATTCTGTATTACCACCTTCTTATTATGGAAAAAAATACCATTTTAGTCAATTATTACATAGAATGAGGATATTAGCAGAAAATTGTGAATATATGATTATTTTAAATAATGAAAATAAATTAAATCCACAATTAAAGACTGCATATACTAGGATAACAAAATTAAAAAAACCAGTAGTTATACTTGGTTGATATTTATATAAAAGTTATAATTTGAAAGGATTGTTATATTAATGGAAATACAAAAAGTTAAGAAAAAGAAAATTTTATTATTAGCTGATGATTTTAGGTTACCATCTGGAATTGGAACTATTAGTAAAGAAATTATTTTAAATACTGTTCACGTATATGATTGGGTTCAAATAGGAGCAGCAGTAAAACATCCAGATCAGGGAAAGATGTTTGATGTTTCGCAAGATGTACGAAAGGAAACCGGAGTCCAAGATGCAGATGTAAAAATTATTCCATGTGATGGATATGGAAATAGAAATTTATTATTTGCTCTTATTAATGCAGAAAGACCCGATGCAATATTTCATTTTACAGATCCACGATATTGGGGATGGTTATATCAATTAGAACACGAAATAAAGACTACATTTAATATTCCAATTATTTATTATTCAATATGGGATGATTTACCATATCCAATGTGGAATGCTCCATTTTACGGTAGTTGTGACCTAATAATGGGAATATCGAAACAATCTGATAATATACACAGAGAAGTGTTGGAACAGAACGGATTTGGGGTCTTTGATTATGATGAATTTGAATACGATCCCAGCATAGCAATCGACTGGAATGAAGTAATTACTAGTTATGTTCCGCATGGATTAAATCACAACATATATAAATCACTACCTAAAGATGATAAATTATATCAAAAATTTTATAATGATATAAAAGTTAAAAATGGCCTTGAATTTTTAGTTTTCTGGAATAACCGTAATATCAGAAGAAAGTTACCAGGTGATGTAATATTATCTTTTAAAGAATTTAGAAATAGGTTACCAAAAGATAAACAAGATAAAGTAGGCTTATTAATGCATACACAAATATCAGATAATAATGGAACTGATTTAAGAGCAATTTGGGAGACTATAGCTCCCGAATGTAAAATCATATTTTCAGAAGCTAGGATTAGTTCTTTTGATTTAAATGCAATGTATAATATTTCTGATGTTACTATTAATATTGCATCTAATGAAGGATGGGGATTGAGTAGTACCGAATCATTATTAGCATGTACTCCAATTATTAATAATGTAACAGGCGGATTACAAGATCAATGTAGATTTGAAGATAAAGATGGAAATTGGATTGAATTTGATGGAACATTTTCAACTAATCACAAAGGAAAATTTAAAAAACATGGCATATGGGTAAAGCCAGTATTTCCAAGTAATAGATCATTACAAGGATCGCCCGTTACTCCATATATTTTTGATGATAGGGCGCAATTTGAAGATGTAGCAGATGCAATTTATAAATGGTGGGAAACACCAAAAAATGTTCGAGAAGAGTGTGGTCAAGCTGGAAGGGAATTTTGTTTGTCACATGGATTAACAGCAAAACAAATGGGTGCAAAAATGATTGAAACAATTGATTTCTTATTCACACAACCTAGGCAAAAAAGACCTAGGTATACATTAAATAAAGTAGAACAGAAACAATATAAAGAAATGGGTATAGTATGAGAACATGTATAATTTCTAGTCCAGTAGCTACACAATCAGGATATGGGCATCATGCTCGTGAATTCATTAGCAACATAATTGAACAAAAAGGTTCTGAGTGGGATATTAAATTATTATCAATGCCATGGGGCAATACACCATTTACTTATCCAATATCAATTGATTGGCAAAAAAGATTAATTCCGTTGCCAATACAACAACAACCAGATATTTGGGTTCAAATAACAGTTCCAAATGAATTTCAACCAGTTGGAAAATACAACATTGGAGTTACTGCTGGAACAGAAGGAGATATATGTCCTAAAGAATGGATTGAAAAAATTAATCAAATGCAAATTGTAATAGTTCCATCTAATTTTACTAAGCAAACATTTGTAAATGCTGCTGAAAAACATAAATTAGAAATAACTACTAATATACAAGTAATTTCAGAATATTTTAATGAAGAAGTATATAGTAAATCTAATAATAAAATAAAATTATCAAAATTAAATGAAATATATGAGTCATTTTGTTATTTATCAGTGGGGCATTGGTTACAAGGCCATATGGGCGAAGATAGAAAAAATATTAGTGGAACGATTCATACATTTTTCGAAACATTTAAAAACAAACCCAAGTCACCAGGCTTAATATTAAAAACAGGAGGCGCTACCTACTCAATAACAGATAGGTGGGAAATAGAAAATAAAATTAACCAAATACGAAATTTATTTCCAAAAACAACAAAATTACCAAATGTTTATTTATTACATGGAGATTTAACCGATGATGAAATGAATGCTTTATATAATCATCCAAAGGTAAAGGCAATGATATCATTCACTAAAGGAGAAGGATTCGGCCGACCATTATTAGAATTCTCTACTACAGGAAAACCTATTATAGTACCACATTATTCGGGCCAAGCAGATTTTCTTAAGAAAGAATATATAATAGCATTGGGTGGAGGATTAACACAAATACATCCATCAGCCCGAAATCCATTTTTAATTGAAGAAGCTAAATGGTTTACACCAGATTATGATTTTGCAAAAAAGGCACTAAAAGAAGTATATAAACATTATAATAACTTTTTAGAAAATTCTAGAAATCAAATGAAATTTTCAAATGAAAATTTTTGTAAAACTGCAATTGCAAAAAAATATATAAAATTAATTGAGTTGATAGATAAAGGAATAGAACACATTCCAGTAGCACAACAATTACAATTACCAAAATTACAATTACCAAAATTACAATTACCAAAATTAAATAAAATCGAAAATGGTAAAACAGAATTACCAAAATTAAAGTTACCAAACTTAAAGAAAGTATGAAAATAGGCTATTTTATAACAGCGTGTAATGAATTAGAGGAATTAACAAAATTATTGTTTATGTTAAAAACTAACATATCTCCGGATGATTATGTTGGAATATTGTTAGATGAAAATAACTATACAGATGAGGTAGATGAACTATGTAAAAAGATTTTGTCATCGGATGATAGTTTTAGACTTGCATATGCCCCATTAAATGGAGATTTTGCAACATTTAAAAATGTCGGATATGAATTATTGGATGATTGTGATTGGATTTTTCAAATTGATGCAGACGAATTGCCATCCACAATATTAATGAAAAATTTACGAGAAATAATAACAATGAATCCAGATATTGAGTTAATATATATACCAAGGATAAATACAGTAGAAGGATTAACACAAGAACACGTAAATAAGTGGGGCTGGCAAGTTACTGATCAAGGCTGGGTAAATTGGCCCGATTATCAAGGTAGAATATATAAACGAGATGCTCGAATTAAATGGCAAGGTAAAGTGCATGAACGGATTATTGGTATTACACAGTTATCACAAATACCACCAAATGAAGAATTGGCATTACATCATCCAAAGACAATAGATAGGCAAGAAAAACAAAATAATTTTTATGAAAATATTAGAAATTAATTAAAAATTATATATAATATATTGATAGGAAATAAAATGAAAATAGGTTATATAGGAAAATTTGAAAGAATTTATGACGAAGAGGGTATTGCTCGTTCTTTAGAAAAATTAGGAGTCGAAGTAATTAGATTTGAAGTTTCGGAGTTTAGATTAAATTACTCTGTAGTTTTGGAAAAAATACAGAACTCTAATTTAGATTATTTAATGTCTCCTAAATGGCCTGTTCCTAATTTAAACCAATTATTTTCTTTTTGCAATCAACATAATATAAAAACAATTAGTTATCACCCAGATGGGTTCTACAATTATGATACAGCAACAGGGCAACATTCAATAGAAGGCAATGATAATTTTATAGGAACTAGACATAAATCATTAACAGGGTCTAGCAAAAATCTTATTTACAAAGCGGATTATGTTTTTACTCCTGAAGGATATGCAAATAAGTTTTATAGAGAAATGGGAATCAATCACTTTACTTTAAGACAAGGTATATATAATGAGTGTTGTTATAAAGGTATTCCTATTTATAAACCATATGATGTTTTATTTGTTGGAGGAACAACAGGACAGTATCATACTTATAGAAAGGATCTTGTAGAATTTTTACATCAAACTTACAAAGATAAATTTCTACATATAGGCCAAAACAATGAACATGAGGTCAGAATGGATAACTTAAATGATTTAGTAGCATCATGTAAAGTAGTTATAGGAGAAAGTATTATTCATCCTTATTACTGGTCTAATAGAATTTATGAAACTATTGGAAGAGGCGGATTTTGTTTACATGCATATCATGAAGGTATTGATAAAGAATATGAAATAGGAAAACATTTTGATGTTTATTATCGAGAAGAAGGCTTTAGTAAGATAAAAGATAAAATAGATTATTGGGTAAAAAATGATGAAGTAAGAAACAACGTAGCTAATAAAGGTATGATTCATACCCAAAAATATCATACATTAGCTAACAGAGCTTCACAATTAATAGAAATTATAACAAATAATAAGGAAAATAAATTATGAGAAAAATACGTAATAAAAATATATGCGTAATAGGTGGTGCTGGCTTTTTAGGTTCCCACTTAGTCGATCATTTAATAGAAGACAGGAATTGTACAGTAACTGTTTTAGATAATCTCATAACCGGTCGTAAAGAACATTTACATTCTAAAAGTAAATTTATTTGGTTTGATATTAGAGACAACGAAATAGAATTAGCTAAAATTTTTACAGATAATAATATAGATTATGTTTTTAATTATGCAGCTGAGCCTTATATTCCTGAATGTTTCGAAAGACCAATGCATTTCTTCGATATAAATGCTACGTCAGTTCTAAAAGTATTAAACGCATGCCAAATTACAAATATAAAAGGTTTGCTTCAAGTTAGCTCAGCTGAAATATATGGAGATATGGTAGGTAAAATTAAAGAATCTGATCCAATAACACCACATTCTACTTATGGGGTATCAAAAGCTGCAGCCGATGGATTGGTTCAAGTTAGATGGAGAGAAGCTAAAGTTCCTGCAATTGCTATGAGACAATTTAATTGTGTAGGAGAAAGAGAAACACATGAATATGTAATTCCAGAAATTATTTCACAATTACATATTTCAAATAAAGTAAATTTAGGAAATAATTCATTTAGAGATTTTCAATATGCTGGCGATGCAGTTCGAATGGCAGTTGAACTACTAGAAAAAGGAAAATTTGGCGAAGTATATAATATGGGATCAGAAGGCGGATCAAAAATTTATGATTTAGCTCATTTAATTGGGAAATTAATGGGACATGAAACAGTCGAAATAGTTACAGATGAAAGCAGAATTCGTCCGTGGGAAATATGGCATTTACAATCTGATAATACAAAACTTTATTCTGTAATAGGAGAAAAAACTCCAACTTCTCTTGAACAATCTCTAATAAATACAATAAAATATTTTCATAATAATAATAACAAATGGGCTTTTTAAACAGGAGAAAATTATGAAAAAACCAGTAATGAATCCAGAATTTTGGAAGCGCCGACTTGACACATCAACTGAATTAAGATATTCTGTTTTCAATTGCCCTGATCAGGACTGGCAAATAATTAATCAACATCATTATAGTATGTTGACAAAACATATTGATATAAAAAATGACAAAGTATTAGAAGCTGGATGTGCTTTTGGAAGATGGTCTCCATTATTTGTTAACTATACTGGAATAGATATTTCTCCAGATTTTATTTCTTTAGCTAAACAAAATTATCCACTTCATAAGGAAAATTTTATATGTGGCGATCTTAGAAAAATACCATATGAAAATAACAGCTTTGATTGGTGTTTCACTATTTCTACTAAAGGAATGATAATTAGGGAAATTAATCAAGAAACATGGGATCATATAGAATCAGAATTAAAAAGAGTATCAAAAAAAGTTTTAATTCTAGAATATTCAGCAAGTTTACTTAATAACCCAGACAGGGATAATGTAGAAATTTTAATCAAATGAGAATAGGAACTATAAATTGGGCAACATATTCAGGCCTAGGAATTCTAACTAAAGAGTTTTGGGATAATGGTATAATAAATGATATTTTAGTTCCTATTCATCCTAACTTACCAGATCATTCATCAATATTTTATCCCGGGAAGACTACTATTTCTCCCCCTAATTCAAGTTATGATATCAATATTTTAGAAAATTATATTAAAGAATTAGATCTTTTATTCTTATTCGAAACTCATTTTTATCCTGAAACTATTCCTTTAGCAAAAAAATATAAAATACCTGTAGTAGTTATGCCTATGTACGAATGGAGTCCATTTCCTATGGATGCCGATATGTTTATAGTTCCTAGTCAAATAGATTATGATTATTATAAGAAAATGTATCCTGATCATAGAATTATATTTTTACCAGTTCCATCTAACTCTAATATTAAATGGAAACTTAAAGAAAAAGCCTTAACATTTATGCACAATGGTGGCAATGGAAGTTTTCATGATAGAAATGGTACTTTAGCTTTAATACAATCTTTACCACATATTAAATCGCCAATTAAATTAAAATTAAAAGCCCAAAAACTAAATTTACCTCAAATTAACGACCCGCGCGTTGAAGTTATAAATAAACATATTCCTTTTGATGAACTTTGGGAAGATGTAGATGTTTTTCTTTTTGTAGAAAGATTCAATGGGTTATCCCTCCCTTTACAAGAAGCACACTCCTCCGGATGTCTAATTATTTCAGGAGATAGATATCCTATAAATACTTGGCTTCCTAACAAACCTTTGGTAAAACCTTGTGGAGTAGAAACATACAATTTTCAACCAGGAATTAATTTTCTTGCTGAAAAATATGATCCAAAGGCTATAGCTAAAAAAATTGATGAGTTTTATGATACAGATATAACAGAATATTCTTTAGCTGGCAAAGCCTGGGCTGAGAGTAATAGTTGGAAGTATTTAAAACCCCGTTATATGGATTTATTAAAATCGTTAATTAAGTAATATGAATTATCTTGTTCCTCATTTTCAAATTAAGAATTTTCCCAATTCTTTTGGAGTTAATCTTCAATATAGAATATCTCCTAATCAAGGATGCGAAATTGTAGATATATCTTCCCCAATTCCTGGCCAGGGAGTAGGAACTTTAGTTTACAAAGAATTTGAATTATTTTTAATTCAAAGTGATATAAAAAACGTTTATGCCTTTACTAGATATTCGAATAATAAAGCACTTAAATGGTATTTAAAAATGAAATTTACTTCAACATGTATTTCTAATTTCTACTTTGATGAAATAGAAATGAAAGCTTGGATACTTACAAAATTTTTAGCAAAATAATTATTATATTAAAGAAAGACATGCAACCATTCGAACGTTTAGAAAATAAATATGCTAAGTATATAGGAACAACCGGAGCAATTTCATGTAATACAGGAACAGCTGCTCTACATTTAGCATTAGAAGCTCTTAAATTACCAAAGGATAGCGAAGTAATAGTTCCTGAATTTACCATGGTAGCATCTGCATGGGCTGTACATTATGCTGGTCTCAAACCTATTTTTATCGATTGTGATGATAATTTATTAATTGATTTAGATTTGGTAAAAAAATCAATAACTCCAAAAACTAAAGTATTAATGATTACTCATGTATATGGACGAGTAGTAAATATGACAAAAGTAATGAAAATAGCTAATCAATACAATTTAAGAGTTATAGAAGATGCGTGTGAAGCACAAGGAGCAAAATGGAACGGAAAATTAGTAGGCAGTTTTGATATAGGATGTTTTAGCTTCTATAGAAATAAAATTATTCACGGCGAAGAAGGAGGCATTGTAGTAAGTAATGATCTAGATTTATTAAAAATTGTAAAAGATATGAAATCAATGTCTTTTGGAGATAGACATAATTATTTACATGATCAAATAGGATTTAATTATAGAATAACAAACTCACAGTCCTTATTAATATTAAAGAGTCTTAATAAAATTAAAAAGAATCTTAAACACAGAAATAAAATAGAAAAGATTTATAACAAATATTTAAACGTTGAATTTCATCAACCTGATAGAAAAGT
>Ga0098061_1001432_pt1 | contig 11527 bp, 5 predicted proteins | sample 22_taG_FD_92579 | JGI IMG/M metagenome (GOLD analysis project Ga0098061, IMG submission 92579) | Marine viral communities from the Subarctic Pacific Ocean - 22_ETSP_OMZ_AT15343 metaG | ecosystem: Environmental > Aquatic > Marine > Oceanic | place: Subarctic Pacific Ocean | collected 2015-01-20 | reverse complement strand
GACATTCTTGTAAGTAAAACAAGAGAAGACATAGCAAAAGGAAAAGAAGAAATAGCCAGAAGATACATATCCAGAGACACGTTTGAATACGACATGGGTAAGGTTATGAAGGCTTTAGAAAAATTAGAACAAAAATTAGATAGGCTTTTTGAACAGGAAGGGAAGTAGACAATGAAAGGAAAAAAACAAAGAATGCGAACAAGTTCATATAGACAAGACTATCGTAAGGGTGGTCGTGTAGCTATGCGTAAAGGTGGTCGTAAAGGAGCTAAAAGAGACGAAAAAAGAGCAGAAGATTATGTAAGGAGTCTGCCTAAAACTCCAACACCTACACCTACTCCTGATGAACCTCCTGTTACACCAACACCAACACCAACACCAACGCCTACGCCTACGCCTACGCCAACACCAACGCCAACGCCAACGCCAACGCCTACGCCAACGCCTACGCCAACACCTACACCTACACCAACACCTACACCTACACCTACACCTGTAATACCAGATGTGCCAACACCAACACCAACTGACCCTCCAGTAGAACCTCCAGTGTCTCCAACACCAGAACCATATGAAGACCCTACTCCTACTGTAGACAGTGAGTATTATGAGGATAATCCTGATGCAACTGGTGATTTAACACCTGACGATGAAAGAGATGACCCTACAGATAAATCTCCGTTTAGTGGTCAATTATCTGCCCAACAACAAAAAGCTCAAAGAGAAAGAGAATACAGAGCAGCTCAAACAGGTGAAAGACTAGAGCAGATGGCTACTGGACAAGTAGGATTAAAAGATGTTGGGGCATTTGCAGAAACAGCAGCGATTGGTACTGCTAAAGATGATGAAATGCTTAAACAAACAGAAGACACTAAAGTTCAATCAGGAGAAGACTATACTGGATTAGCTGGAGAAGATTATAAAGCAGATGAAACAGCTATAGCAGATGAAACTGTTTCAGGAATAGAAGATGTTGGACAAGTAGATGAAGAAAGAAAAGGTTTTGATGCTGCTCAAATAACAGAAGATGAATTAGCAACAGTATCTGAAGAAGTTAAAATAGCTGCTGCTGAAACAGGTTTAAGCGAAGGAGCTATATTAAGAGAAGATGAACTTGCTAAAGCTGCAGGTATCAAAGATGTACCTAGAATAAATACAACAGAAGTTGAAATTCGTGAAGGAGCATTACAAGAAAGAGTAACAGGTACAATATCTGAAGAAGCCAAACAAGATGCCATTGAAATGAATGGTTTAAATCTTAGAAGAGTTACTAAAGCTAAAAAACAATTAAGTAGAGCAGGAGTTTCTGATGATATTATTTCAGAAATAGGTAATGACCCTGAAGCTTTAGAAGATGCTTTAATGGATATTCCTGAAGAAGAAAGAGGAGTAATTGAAGGACTTCCTGAAGAAGCTTTAGTTTCAACTCAAATGGATGGTTTATTAACTGGTATTGAAAATGGAGAAGTACCTACATGGGCTAGACCTGCTGTTGCTAAAGTAGAAGCTATGTTAGCACGCAGAGGTATGTCGGCTTCTTCCGTGGGTAGAGATAGTTTAATGACAGCTATAATAGGAGCAGCTACTCCTATAGCTATGGCAAATGCACAAGCTATACAAAGTGCTGTAGCACAAGAAAAAAATATTGCTTCTCAAGAAAGAATTAAAGAAGCCGAATTAAATACACAAATAGGTATGAACAATGCTAACAATGTATTTAAAATGGACATGGCTCAATTCAATGCAGATGTTCAACAAGAAGTTTCTAATAGTCGTTTTTTACAAACAGTATCTATGCAAGATGCTACTTTTAAACAACAAGGGGCTGTACAAGATATTGTTATGATGTCTCAAAGAAACATGGCAGAAGCAGATGCAACAACTAAACTAGCAATACAACAAGCTCAAGCTTTTTTAAGTATGGATATGAAAGATGTAGATGTTAATCAACAAGCTAGAATGGTAGAAGCTGCTCAAGAACAACAAAGAATGCTTAGTAATCAAGGAGCTAGAAATGCAGCAGCACAAATAAACGCTAAGAATGAACAACAAACAAGGCAGTTTATGGAAGGGTTAAATGCACAAATGAGTCAGTTTAATGTGTCTCAATCAAATGCATCTAAACAATTTAATGCTACTCAAAATAATTTAGCAGAAGCTAGAAGAGTAGGAAGAGAAACAGATGTGGCTAAATTTAATAGTCAACTGGCTGCTCAAATTGACCAGTTTACAGAACAACAAGGATTTGCAAGAGAACAATTCAACGCTACTAATGCATTGGTTATACAACAAAGTAATGCACAATGGCAAAGAGATATATCTAAAATAGACACTGCAGCACAAAATGCTCAGAATTCTAGAAATGCTCAGAATGCTTTTGCAATGTCACAGACAGCACAGGCACAGTTATTCCAAGAAATGAGAGATGAGTTTGATTATATTTGGAAGTCAAGTGAAAATGCTGAAAATAGAAAAACAAATATTGCTGTAGCTGCTATGCAGTCTGATGGAAGTCTTGGTAAAGGTAATGATAAAATTAATAGAATAAAATCATTCTTGAGTTGGTTTGATACATAAGAGGAAAAAATGAAAAAATTATTTAAAAAAGTATTTAAAGGATTAAAGAAAGTTATTAAGCCTATAGGTAAAGCACTTAAAAAAGGTTTAGGTGGTTTAGGGCAAGTATTTGGAGACTTAGGACCTATAGGTAATCTTGCTTTATCTTTAATGATGCCGGGTATGGGTGAGTTATGGAGTACCTTTGGAAAGATGGCAGGAGGAATGCAGGGAGCAATGGGAACTGTATTTCGAGGGGTACATAAAGCAGGAGAGTTATTTGGTAAAGTAGCAAGACTCCCTAGTGAAATATTAAAAAATACAGTAGGCGCAATTCCTATTGGAGATGGTCAAAACTTAGCCGGATGGTTTGGGCAAAAGATGGATAATGCTAGAATGAAACTAGGATTAGAGCCGGGCAATATTAATCCTGAAAAAGCTATGGAACAAGCAAAAGCCAATGCCGGACAATTAGGAGAACCTTTACCTGAACTAGAAGCAGGTAAAGTATATACACAAGTTACAAGCCCTATCGGAGAAAAAATAGGTGTACAAGGACTTTTAACACCTTCTGCACCTTTAGACATAAACGCTAAAATGGATATTATGTCACCTAAAGATTGGGAAAGTATGGGTTTAAAATATGGCGACAGAGCAAACTTTAGTGAATTAGAATTACAAAAAGTTGCAGATTTAAAATTAGATGTTTCTAATCTTATGCCTAAACAAACAGGAGTTTATAGTTTAGCTAAAGATAGAATGATGCCCGGAGGTTCTGAAATAGCTGGGAGCGGAACAGATTTAGGATTTGGTCCGGGTTCAATGGCTTCAGGACAAGCTATAGATACTACAAAAGTTGTTACAGGTTTTGATAAAGTAACTGAAAATTTAGGGGATATAACACAAGATTTCTATAAACCTAAATATGCTACATATAGAACTGCAGATTTGTCAGATGATATATTAGAATCTAATAAGTATATAAGTGATTATGCTGACCATTTAACAGGTAAACAAGCAGGAATTACAAAAAGATTTACTACAATAAATAAAGCTTATGAGGCTGGTGAAAGAGATACAAATTTTGGCTATAAAGATTTAATGAAAGAACAAGTTAATCCTTCTGGAGGAGGAGGTTTAATGTCTGTTGCTGGAGGAGCAGTTGCATTAACAGGAGGAGATAAACCTACTGGAAGAATGACTCCTATAGATGTAACTCCTTTGCCTACAGATGTAAGTACTCCACAAGCGTATGTAGGAGTATATGGAAATCAATTTGCAAATGCTGGATATACTGGACCTAATACATTTGAAGGTTTAGTACAATCATCATACTATGGAGGAGGAGATATGTTTAGCTTTGGTCAAATGTTAAAACAAAAACAACAAGGTATATTTACTCCAAAATTTTAAATAGGAATATATAATGGCTTTTACAAACGAACAATTTACAGATAACGATATTCAAGCATTGACTAATTATCAAGGGTCAATTCCCGGACAATCGTTAACCAACAGTACGGATAACAAATATCCTTGGGAACAGCCTCCTCAATTTACAAATAGAAGAGCTGCAGAAATTCATATAGCAGAAGAGCTAACTGAAAAAGAAGCTTTTATTAATGTAACAGATATGATTTCTGAGGGAATAACTATTGAAGTTATTACTAGAAGTTATTTGTTAGATGGTTTTGGTAGAGGATTATGGGATATTAATTTAATGTTACTACTTATAGAATCTGTTGCTTTTATTGTTATGGCATTAGCAGAAAAAGTAGGTTTAGATTATGAATTATATCAAGGCGATAAAGATGAAGACATTGATGTAGATTCAGAAGAACAATTAAACACACTTAATAAATCTACAGATGCTATTAAACAAGGCATTAGAATGATGAATTTAAAAACTATGAAAACATCAGGAAGCATTAATCCTAAAGTTGAAGAGGCGGTTGAAGATATACCTGAAGAAGCTGTTCAAGAAGCAAAAGGATTACTAGAAAAAGATGATGAACCTCCAGTTAGAACAAGTTTATTAGGAGCAAAATAATGGCAAGTCCATATACACAAAACATAGAGCAAAGTCAAGTTTATAAAAGAGCTACTGGCGAAGATAGAAATATACTAGATGATGTATTAGATATTTCTCAAGAGTTAAAAAGTAAAGCAGATAATAAACTTAATGCAAACATGGAAAAATTACAAAGAGATAATGTATTTGAAATTCAAGCTACTAAAAATCAAATGAGAAATCTAAACGAAATCTCAAAAATACAAGAAGAAATTCAATCACAATATAATAATGATGTTAGGGCATGGGCAGAAGCACGAGAAAAAAATGCTATGATAGAAGAAGCAAGAAATAAATATGGTGCTAATAATGCTGAAGATTCTAAAATAGATATTAGATTTCCTGAAGAAGCTTATGGGGAAGTTTTTAATACACGGGTTGGTAATGTTGTAAATCGTTATAATGATTTAATTAAAGACCTTGAAGGTAAAGGATTACCTTACAGAGACTTAGATAAAGGAGATAAATTTATTGATGATGTATATACAGGCATATACGATAATTTAACAGATTTAAACTCTACAAATGTTTTTAATAATTTGGGTTCTATATTTAGAGGACAAGGATTAAATGCTCCTGATGCTAAGTCATTAAAAACACAATTTAATGCTAGAGTAGCTATGTCTAATCTTAGCGATATTGAAACTATTAATGAAAAATGGAAAGCTTTATATAGTTTGAGTCCGGGTTTAGCTGCTGATTATAAAAAAATAATTACAGATAAATCAATAGTTAGGAAAGATGTAGAGTTTGTAACAGATGACGAAGTATTTTCAAAACAAGTTCGTGATGAAAAAACAGGAAGAATTACAGACAGAAAATATAAAATGTCATATATGCAATATATAGATAGAGAGGGAAACCCTACTAGAACTGAACCTGTTGAAATTTTATTGCGTGAACAAGAAGATTTAACAGAATATAGTTTAGCAGAAAGAGAAATGTATTTATCTTTATTAAAACCTGAAGGTAAAGAACAATTTTTAAATTTAATTGATGATGAAAATTATACTCCTACAAAAGCATTTAAAGATTTAAGACAAAATGGCTTAATAAAATCAAAAGAAGAACTACAAGAAACTGCAACAAGAAGAAATCTTGCAGCAAATATAACTGAATTATTTGCTGATAAACAAGCAACTTATTTTGTAGAAGACCCTATGGGTAATTCTGTACTAAGGTCTGATATTGCATTATGGCAAACAGGTAAAGGTCCTAGACCTATTGATTTCTTTACTTCAGAAAAAGAATATGCTAGACATTTATTAGGACAGCAAGTAGATATTATTTATGGTCAACAAATTACTATGAAAGATATTACATCTGAATTAATATTAGATGAAGAACTTGCTGAACGAATTGATGCAGGTGGTGGAGACTCTACTACATTTAGAGAAATGTTAGATAGTGAAGAGATGACTACAAGATACAAAAATGCTTTACAAGTTGTAGGGTCTAATGAAGAAGCTTTAACACAAAGATATGTAGTAGGTCAATTTGAAGCTGATGAAAGATTTGGAGCTATGAATGAAAACGGAAGTTATTTTGGTAGACCAATGTCTAATGATGATAAGATAATAAATGGTTTAATTATTCTACCCGATGAATCTTTCTTACCTGCTTCAGTAAAAGCAAAAATGGAACAAAATCCTAACATTACTCCTTTATACTTTAAAGATGTTGGACTGGAAGATGTTATAACAAATGAATACGATGTAACATTTGATAAGCCTGTACATGTTGGATGGAATGTTAATGAGAAAAAATTAGTATTTAAAAGTGTAGACATGGGAAGAACTACAGAAGATGTTGATAAAGGAATGACTATTCCTCAAGCAATATTAGGAGAAAACGTAGCTTCCTTTATGTTTGGCGATGATATGACAATAGATACTATAGGAGATTATGCTTGGTTTATTCCCGGATTTGGTGCAGTAGGAATGAGTGCTAGATTTTTAATTAAAGGAACAAGTAAAATAGCTTTACCTGCAATAGGTAAATATGTTATTAATAGTCCTAAAGGATTAAAAGCAATTAATAAATTTAAAAATTCTTTTAAAGCTACTAAAAATAAAACCTTTGAACAAAATGTTGCAGCATTCAAACAAACTAAATCTTATAAAAATATGAATGGATTTAATAAAGCTATACTTGATAACATGAACGCTAAAGGAAATGTTAATATTAATCAATTTATAAAGACTTTAGCTAAAGATAACTATGGTAAAATTATAGCTGCTACAGCTACAGGAACAGCAGTAGGAGGAAGCATAGCTGATTATAATAGAAGAGAAGAAGAAGGCATGAGATAAAATGGCATTTGACCCTAAAAAATTTAGTAACGTAGGGAGTGTGCAATCTAGCTTTTCAGATAATTATTCTTCTTCCTTTGACACTAGTAATAGAAAAGAAGACTTAGCTTATGCTGCAAAGATGGGAGCATCTGATTCAGCTAGAGGCATTAGTCAGATTTTTGGTAACATTACAGGCAATGAAAATCTTTTAAAAGAATTAAAAAAAAGAGATGAAAAGTTAAGAATTATTTTAGATAATCCTGAATATGGTTCAAAAGCTTTTCAAGCATACTTAGGCTCGGCAATCGCACTAGACCCTATAGGTTGGATACCTGTCGCAGGGTGGGCTGCAAAATCAAAATCTTTAGTAGATGCTACTAAGTACGGAGTAGGTCTTGGAGCTATGTATGGTGCTACATCATATGTTGGTGAAGGACAAAGTAGAGCTTTAAACTCCGTAACAGGGGCTACCACAGGAGGTTTGTTAGGTTTAGGCGCAGGTGCTTTAACAAATAAAATTTCTCAAAAGTTAGGTAAAGCTCCGGTAATGCCTTCTGTATCTCAAAAGCAACAATTAAATATAGAAGATGCTGCTTTACTTAATAGACAAAATAAAGTTACTACTGTAGAAGAAGCTCAAGAAAAAACTCAATTAGCTATTCAAGATTTACTTAAAGAAGGACCAAGTAAATCCAATGAACTTAATAAAAAATTAGAATCTTTTTATACATCTGTAGGTTCTAAAGGTTTGTGGGATAAAGCAGTACAAAATTGGGGAGCAGGTTTAGTAGGGGCTACTGGATATATAGGAGGCTATAATGCTTTTAATGACCCCGATGCATCAGAAGCTCAAAAAATAGCTGCAGGATTATTAATTGCTTTAGCCGGAGGAGCAGGAGCAAAAGCTTTGGGTAAAGTTACTCTACAAAGTGGAGACACCATAGGCGAAACAATGTCTAAACTAGTTGTAGATAATTATGGTTTACCTAAAAAATATAAAAATTATGTACAACAATCTTTTGGAGAAACAAATCAATTAGGACAACAATTTATTAAAATTGTTCAGAAAAGTCAAACGCTATCTCGTGATGAAAGAAAAGTTTTATATGGTATGATAACTGGAGAAGTCAAAGATTTACCAGAGCTTGTAGGTTTTAGCAAAGAAGCAAGAGATGTTATTCAAAGAACAGGACAAGAAATGGTTGATGCTGGGCTTTTATCTGAAAAAGTATTTCAAAAAAATGCAGATACTTATTTACATAGAAGTTATTTAAAACATTTAAAAGATAAAAATTCTGAAGGTTATCAAAATGCTTTACAATTTAAAGTTATTGGAGATGAATTAAAACCTAGAGGGGCTGAACCTATAACTATTACACAAAAAGTTTACGAACAAAGTTTTAACCCTGCTAATAAAACTTATAATAGATACAGTGATTATGAAGTATTTAATACTTTTAAAGGTCCTGCTGAAACAAAAAGAATTTTAACATCAACATTTAATAAAGCAAGAACAGGTGAATTTTTAGGTAAAACAAATAAATATAAAAATTTTGAAGTAGATGTAACTACAGGTAAAAATGGCATAACTAAAAAAGATGGTAAAGAATATATTAATCTTATAAAAGAAAAACCTATGGTTACTTTAAGAAGAGATTGGACTAAAGCAGAAAGAGAAGCTTTAGGAGAAATTGAAGATGCTTCTTTTGCTATTGCAGAGACTGGTAGATTAATGACTAATGATTTAGCTGTATATAAATTATATTCTAAAATTGCAAACGATAATGAACTAGCTTTAACGTCTAAACAATATGATTTACTTGTAACAGAAGGTAAAATTAAATCAGAAAATTGGATTCAAATGCCTGATACTTCTGTTCCTAACGCTACAATTAACAGTCAAAATTTAAAAAAATATGGACAACTATCTGATAAATATGTTCCAAAAGAAGTTTATAATGATTTAACACAAAGAATATCTAAAATAAAAGAAGGGGATGGAGAATTAATGTCTACATACTTATCTATTAATAGATTGTGGAAAAAATCTAAAACAGCATGGAATCCTGTAGTACATATGAACAATACAATTAGTAATGTTATTCTTTATGACCTAGCAGGGGCTGATTATAAATGGATGAAAAAAGGTTTTACAGAACTTTCAAAAGGTAGAGCAGGTGACGAAGGTTCAGAACTATATCAACTTGCAAAAGCTAATGGAGTCTTTGATGTAGATTTGGTTAGTAAAGAATTAAATAAAGAAACTGTTAAAACCATGCAAGATAGTCTGGCTTTATTAACTAAAGAAGACCAAAGCGAATTAGTAGGTGCTGCAAAATATGCTGAAAGTTTAAAGAAAGCATCTAATAAATTAGGTTCACCATTTAAAAAGTTAGAAGATTTATATCAAATAGAAGACCAAGCTTTTAGAATGGGTGTATTTATGGACAGATTAGCTAAAGGCATGAGTCCGGCTGAAGCTGCTGCAGATGGTAAAAAATGGTTTATTGATTACGATATAAATGCTCCTTTAATTAATATGATGAGAAGAGGACCTACTCCTTTTTTATCTTACACATATAGAGTAGTACCTTTATTAGCAGAAGCTGCTGTTAAAAGACCACACAAATATGCTAAGTGGGCTGCTGGAGCTTACATGTTAAATAAAGTAGGAGAAATGAATAGCACTTCTGATAGTGAAAAAGAAAGAACATTAATGAGAAAAGATTTACAACAAACTCTTTTTGGTTTTCCTAATCTGCCTTATACTACTATTAGGCTTCCTTTTGATTCAGCAAGAGAAACAGAAAGAGGAGAACCTATTCCACTATATATAGATATAAAAAGATTTATACCCGGAGGCGATGTGTTTGCATTGGGGGCAGAAGGAGGGATTGGATTGCCAGTAGGAAAAGATAAATCTATAAAACTCCCCTCTTCAATTACACCTAACTTTGGAGCAATAGGAGAAATAATGGCTCCGCTTTTATATAATGTAGACCCTTTTACTTTAAGACAATTAGAAGGACAAGGATTAGATAATGAAGATGCAATAAAATGGCAACACATATTAAGTCGTTTAACACCTAACATACCTTCTAGTGCTTTTACTGCACCTTTATTTTATAAATATAAAAAAGAAGGACAAGAAAATCCATTAGAATACAATCCTTTTGCACAATCGTTTGGTTCTAAAAAAGTTATTAAAGCTTTTAGACAAGCAGAAAGCGGTATGCGTTCTAAATATGCTACAGACTTTACACCTTTTGAAGCTATTATAAGTACGTTTGGTTTTAAATTACAACCAATAGAAATGCAAAAACTATTGGGTATAAGAGGCGCAGAGTTTCAAAGAAAATATTCTTCTATTAGAAAAAGTTTTTATCAAATAGAAAAAGAATTAGCTGAAGGAAAAATTAGTAAATCAAAAGCAGAAAAAGATGTACAAAAACTTTACAGACAATTAGATACTTTACAAAAAAATTCTGAAAGATTATCTGAAAGATTAAATAAAGTAACTGGTGGTTTAATAGAAAGCGAATACAATGTTCCGAACACAGAAGAAAATCCTATTGATAGACTTAATAAAAATCTTGGAGAAAGTTATAGAGATACTAGCGAAAGACTTCCTTTGTCTACTGGTGGTTTAGCTACTACCAGCACACCTTTAGAAAATGAACTATACAATCTACAAAGAATGTCTGAAAGTAAACAAGCTTCAGAACTGGCTCAAGAAGATTTATATAGTTCAACACTGTCTGATGAAATGAAAAGAATAGGATACTCAAAAGGTGGTGAAAGTAAATTACCTACTGTAGGACAAGTTTTTATTAGAGGAATTTCAGGAGAACCTTTACAAGATAAAGACTATTCTTCAGTCATTAATAGCTTAATTAGTGGGGGTAAGTTTGACCAAACAAGTATAAGAGATGAGGGTAAAGAATGGGCTAAAGATATTCAAGTAGATTATCCAAGAATTAATGTTGATGATATATCTAATCTATATACACATGCATTAGGAGCTTATGAAATATCTACAACACAACCTAGAGGAGCAGAAGGACCTGATAAACTTCCTTTTAGTGGTAAGCCAATACCTGATTCAGGAGCAAAATCTTCAGGCATAGCTTCAGTTAGGCGAACAGGTATGCAAGTAAAAGAAAGAATACAGGCAGCGACAGAAGTATTTGGAGACAATACAAGTTCTGAAAAATTTGCAGAAGCTAGAAGAGATAGACGAGATAATAAAGTTGGTTTTGAAGCTGCAAAATTATATGGGAATGACAGAATAAAAGCTTTAGCTTATATTAAAGATAGAATTTTACAAGAAGCTGAAAATGTAAAACAAGGTAAAGAATCTGATTTATTACACCCTACTGAAAGAGATAAAAAAACAGGGCAAGCACTTATAAAAGGAATAAAATATATAAAAAGTATAGAAGGAAAATAAAATGGATTGGTTTCAAAACAAAACAACACAAATAATTGCATTGGCTGGTATTGTTAGTACTCTAGCAGGCTTTGGCTACACAGGTGCAACATACGTTAATCGTATAGAAAATTTAGAATCTAAGATGGTTCGATATATAAATGAAATAGATACTTT
>Ga0098061_1001430_pt1 | contig 11547 bp, 10 predicted proteins | sample 22_taG_FD_92579 | JGI IMG/M metagenome (GOLD analysis project Ga0098061, IMG submission 92579) | Marine viral communities from the Subarctic Pacific Ocean - 22_ETSP_OMZ_AT15343 metaG | ecosystem: Environmental > Aquatic > Marine > Oceanic | place: Subarctic Pacific Ocean | collected 2015-01-20 | reverse complement strand
TTCCAAACTTATAAATCTTGCAAAAATAGAAGAACCGGAGGCGGGAGCAGTTGTGAAATTAACTTCGACAGCAGACGTGTCGTAATCCACCGTACCGGGAGTGGTCGCTAAGAAGCTGCCCACGCCTTCAAGTAAACCGGAACCCGCTCCAGTGGCCCCACCAGTGAAATCCGTTTTGGACATTCCAGCAGATCCGGAATCAGTGAGCGTAATCACCGTATTTCCGGAGGAACCCGTAACAGCCTGTGTAATCGTTACCACTGCTCCATCTACCGTAGCTGTGAATCTCGCCCCAGCGGGGCCTGATCCTGTGTTAATGACGTTCATCAGGTTGGTCGCGGTCTGTGCATCCGACCCCGTCGATTCCCACGTGCCACTTACTGAACTTTGGTCACCATTGGTGAAGTCATAGCTATTACCGTCCGTGGCAATCAAAGTTACCTTATCGCCAGTGTTGAGTTCAGTGAAAGCGGTGATCGTTACCGTCGCAGAGGCTGCTCTGACTACTCCGTCAGTCGCAACTAAAACGGTATCATCATAAATTTCAACAGATCCCGGATAGATTGAATGCGTGGAGACATTCCCGGAGAACGAGGTGTCGGACCCGTTTGCAGATTCTTTAATTACACCCGCCACCTTATTAGGGGAGTGTGGAAGAAGTGCGATGGTGTTGCGTAAAGTTGAAATCGCAACGGTACTATCAATTGTTAAATTATTTAGATCGTCTTTTCCAAATGGTCGTATCGGCACAAGAATCCAATAATTAAACTACCGTCATGGCCAAACCTGAGTTCTTTGAAGCAATTGTCATTGACTGCTCAAAAGCTCTATCCCAGGAGTTATTGTCGAACATTTGTTGAATCGCGGTCCCCGTGATCGGCCTGGGCTTGACTCTCAGAAGAGTTGTTGAAGATTTTAATGGGAACCCCTTACCCGCGAATAACCTACGCATACCCTCAGTGACCGGAATGGTTATTCCATAGTCTGCAATTGCTGCTGTCTTATTTGCTTTAGCGTTAGCCCATCCAATATCCACACGGTGTCGCGTAACTGTCGCCTTGACCGTCTTAATCATATTTCCAGTATTAATAAGTGGATGCTTATGTCCCTTGAGTGAAATTGTCATCGGGTGAAGAGGACTGGATGTGGCATTTCCACCACCGCGCCGAATATTGGACTGAATTTGCTTTACCGCAACTTGTCCAATCCGAGGTAAAAAATCCTTACTGAAGGCCGATACGAATAGAGCTAACTCCTGACCTAGATCCATGGCTTCTCTGAAATCAGAGATAATATCAATCTTCACCGTTTTAGTCACTGTTCGAGTTCTATAATATCCCTTACCCGACATTATCCACCCGCAGCATTTCTAGCACTATGCAAAGGAGCTACCTGCGTACCCTCAGTCTTGACTAATCCAAAAGTTATAAACGCTGTCTCGCCAGTCGTAATGTGGACACTTATCGGGATATTATCATACTTCTCGAATAGAATTTCAGCCGGGTTACCGGCTTGAACAGACACCACGATTCCACTGACCACCGAAGTTGTGCTAATACTTACTACGGCTTCCGCGGCAGTTCCATCAAACCTGAAGTGTGCGTTGAACGCTGTGGCATCAAGAGTCTCAACGCGAATATAATTCCAAGGAGACCTCGCGAAGGCGGCTAGGTCCGTAGCCGCGGATGCACCGGCGACACGGATAGTCTGAGTAAATTGTGGATGAATATGTGAAATCATGTCGGTGTCTCTTTACTTATGTGGACGAATGGGTGTCCGACCTCTCTCGGTAGAAAACTTGAGCGAACAGGAATCCGCCCCTTAGGGGGGCGGTGTTTCGGATTTCGATAATCTCGGCGTCGAATGTAATCCCACCGACAGAAGTTATGCGGTCGCCCTTCTTAAGAGTAACCCCCTGATCTGTCAGATACTGCTGCTTAAACATTAGATTGCCACTGGAGTTTCCCGCATCCCCGGTCCGCCTAGATGTTAACTGGTCGTCTGACTGATTCCGTATCTGTCCCTGAAGTGTAACTGACGTTAAATCCACCTCATTCGCAATGGGTTCCCCAAAATCACCATCATAGATTGTACCCGAAGCAGTATCGTCCCGCTGTGAAATAACGATGTCGATGAGATTCATTCGAGACGGAAAAGTCATTAAACCCCTCCAATCCAGTGTGGGGCATGGTAACTCGATAGCAGCCGGTCGGCCTCTACATTACCCGTTGTATTGGCTTCAGAGGATCCCCCGCTACCCGACTCTAAACTATAGGTGTAGTTGTCGGTCTGCTCCATCTTTATGCGATGCTGAACCTGCTGAGATGAGAACTGCTCGGTAGCCAACCCGTACTTTCGATCATTAATAATTAGAACACAGGCCATTTGCACTTCTTCGGGAACTTGGCCATACGTGATGATCGTTGATCCGGAGGGCGCGGCCTGGGCCAAATTTATCGGGTCGGTGGTTAGTTGATTGGGGGATCCGAGTCCGGTGACCATGGCATGGAAACTAAACGTGGAAGACGCCGTGCCGCTTCGACAGAGAACAACATCCCCCACTCGAAAGTCGGAACTATCGGTAACGGATATAGTGGTGTCGTCATTCGACACGGTGGCTGTCGTGGTCGTAGATTTGAACCTCGACCCAATGTCAGAAAACGGTCGCCTCTCTAGGTGCCCAAACGTGGCGTCCAAGATGTAATTGAGGACACCCTTCTGAAATCTCTCAGGACGGCTGTACACGTGAGGACCGACCCGAGTGGTCTTTTCCCCCGCCAGCTCTATGAATCGATCATCAATTCGAAATCGATCTGCGGCCACGGTGTAGGATTTGGCAGGAGTTGCGGTTCCGACAGTCTCCAATTTCAGACTGCGAACGTCTAAAATCGGAATCATGTTCTTGAGATGGATATGGGGGCGATTAAACGGGATGGATACCCGCTCGGTGGACTCCACAGGGAAGAACCACTGACCCGTTACCCGGTTAATCGTCGTAGAGGCCCTACGGATTGCGGCTAAGGCGCGAGTATCACTCAAAACAGACGAAGTGATACCCTCATCCCGCAACCGTTGAATCGTTGTATACGCGAAGTCGAATCGCCGCTGGACGGGCTCCCGAAATGCTTGCGCTCCAGCCTGGGCCATTCACGTTACCTCGTCATATCTGTCTTAGAAGAGGCGACTTGCCTTCTTCTTTGAAGCCTTCTTCTTAGAAGTCTTCTTCTTGGAAGTCTTCTTAGTTGTCTTCTTCTTAGCCGCCGGATCCGAGTGTAACGTCGGGGCTGGCGCAGACTCTGCGGTCTGAGATACTTGAGGCGGCTGGTCACCCATACGAGTATAGGTCATAGCCGACTTCTTAGAAATCTCTTGCGGAGTCGCTTCTTGGAGAGGATATCCATCCTTATCGGTCTCTGTGAAATGCTCATTAGCATCCAAGACCTCCCCGACCCAAGGATGTTCAACCGGGTAAACCGTTCCCTGAATAAAATGTGTGTGACCCGCGATAGGAATATTCAACCCGTAACTCGCGGCCTTAGTCAAAATGAAATAACGCATCTCTGGGTTCTCCTACCCTGTGGGAATGTGGCCCGAGAATATTCCCGGGCCACACTATTAATTACAGACTACTAAAGCGCTGCCCGCTTGATGTTTGTAGCCTTCACGATTGCATTCAAGTTCTCAACATTAAATGCAACCTGATTGAAGATCGTCGCCTCAATCGAGTCTGTGTTCCGATTGAACTCCGTATAAATACGAGTTCCATCCAAAACGCCATAAATCAGGTTCTGCGGATTAAGCAGCCACATAAATGATCCGTCATTTGACGAACCTGCGGCAGCAGCAGTTCCCGTGGTCGTGGCGGCTGTGAGACCGAGAACCGTCAGAGCCGGTACGGTTTCAGCAGTACCCTCAGCGATAACGATGTTGGAACCGGTACCCGTTGTGGGCGACACCAACTCAAGCTGGCCGTACTTTGTAACACGAGCCACATTTCCGTATGCCGCGCCAACGTCCTCACCAGCAACAAGACCAGCATTGATCTTCTGGGCGACTTGGACAGCGTCCAATGTCGCTGCGCCAGATGTCAAAGTAATCGTGATAGCCGGAGACGTATTGAGCACGGGATCGGTAGCATCCACGGATACAATTATATCCGTGGCCGCGGGGAAGAAGAAGGGACCCATTTGGGTTCCCGTCACTTGAGCAGCCTGAGCTGCGGTCTGTGAAGCGATGGTCTGATCGTCCGGGATAAGCGGAACAATCTGAGCAGGAACACCATAAGGTGCAAGTCCGCCCATTCGGCCCAGCGAAGCATCGCCCAGATCAGTGGTGCGGGCTGACAGGGTATCCTGCCAATCCACGGCAAGGTTATCACTCATGAAGAACCGCATGCCCGCGTCGTTCTTAAACTCAGACGGCATTGTTCGCTTCATATGCGAGAACACAGATTTAGAAATAGCTCCACCATTGACATCGACGATATGCGCTGAGGCGGTCTGGGAATCCCAGCCGTTAGAAACACGGAGAAGCTTACCCAGCGGGGTATCAACAGAGGCGTAAGTAGAGGTAGCACCCTGAACACCGAGAAGCTCGATATCCGTGGCCATGCGCTCTGTAATCCCACGCATCAGAGTGGCTTCGAGCTGATTTTGCTCGATGTTGCCCTGAAGAAGCTCAGTCGTCATTGACCAGTCAGTGCGGATTTTACTCGCAGACAGGGTGATTTTATTAAACTTCGGGGAATAGCTCTCAGTCGCAGCAGTGTTCTCCGTGGCCGAAACGGTCACTGGCTCACCAATATGCAACTTATCAATATCAATAGTAGGTCGGCCCATCCGCACGAAGCGGACCATAGACAAGAGAACACCATAACGACGGATCAGTGAGATAAAACGAGACTGTTGTTCAGCGTTAAGCTGCCCGCCTTGCTGACTGATAGTCGTGGAGGTGATCGCTTTTTCGATCAAATCTTGGTTACTAGACACAGTATCCTCCTCATTCAGATCTTGCGGGTAGCCCGTTTGGCTGCCCCGGCGAAAATTCCAGTAAACACGTCATCAGGATTATCCGACTTAGCAATTGCGCGGCTATCCTCTGACAATCCTTCCGCCGAGTTGGCGGAACCACCTTCGATCTCCTCGATGACAGCCATACGGCCACCCAAAGATTTGATCGCCTTTTCCAACTGACCCGTCTGGGCCCCGACCTTCTCAATAACGGTCGTGAGACCTGTAAGAAGAACGGTCTCGGCCCACTTTTCAAGTTGGGCCGGAAGATCCTGAAGAGCCTTGGAAGTTTCCGCAGCGCTCAGAAAATCTTCAGCAACCGCATTGCCAACACTCTTTTGGAGTGAGTCAAGAGCTGCCCGAATAGAATCATTGAGATGCTCTGGAACGCCCATTTCAACCGCCTTCTGCAAGGTGGTCAAGGCCCCCAGAATCTCACTATCTGGAATAGTGGACGCAGTTGACTTCTCAGAAGCCTCCTCTACGTCCTCACTAATCTCTTCATCAGACTCAGACGCCTCGGTATCCTCAACCACCGCGCCGGTAGTCTCAGTTTCCTCGGCCACCCCGTCCTCTGTGATGAGATCAGTAGTCTCATCCTCGATCTTATCCTCAGTTTCAGTCAAAACTGCAACTGCGGACTCGCTGTCGGCGCTAATCTCTTCTGAAGTCTCGTCGTCTTTTGAAACGTCGGACTCAGTTTCGGATAGGCCTGAACGTGTCAGGGCCTTTCCGACCTTTTGAAGAAAGTCAACACCTGCTTCAATCGGGTCATCGCTCTTCACGACTTCCGTATCTACCGCCGAGGCGGAGATAGTCGTGACCGCGCTATCCGATTTTGCGGTTTTATCATTCGACATATCGTTCTCCTTTATCCGCCCCAAAACGGAATTCGCTATAGCGAAGGCGGTACTTTCACAGGTTTTACCTTCTCCGCCCATCTGGCGGCACTTTTCGAAGGCACTATTCCATGCCTTAACCCAAATCTCTCTTGCGCGTTTCCCACGCTTTTTAACATGGTCTGGAACAGTTTCATCGTCCGGACCGGAATAAGGCTTTTCAATCAAATTAGAATCCTCTGATATTTCAGATTTTGTAGCTTGTTTTGGAATAAGGCCTGAATGTTTGGATGTGTACTCAGGAGTGAGAGTGACATCAACCACCTTAAATTCTCTCGCAACATGCGCATGGGAGGGACTACCAGCAGTAGAAGTTTGCCCGTTTCCATGGGAATCCACTCGAATCCAGTGTCGATGACCGTCAAACGGGTCGGCACTGGTTTGAACATCGTCTTCGTCTCCGAATGGATTTTTCTCCACGGAGTCCTCAAATAAAATTCCAAACTCTTTTTGGAGTTCAGACTCAACTTCGGCAGAAATTGAGTCTAAAGAGCTAATATCAGAGACTGCGGATTCGTCAGACTTAAATGTGTATCCCGCATCTTCCATCGATTTCACAATCGCGTGTGAAAATCCCGTATTAGAATTTGCGGCCTGATTCTTACGAGTTGCGGCAATGTGATCCAACTCAACATCGTTGAGGACTCTAACAACGCCACCATCCTTATTGGTCTCATACGAAACACAATTAGGGTTTTCCATATTAATCATACCACCTATTGACATCTGTTTTCCACACGCACCGTTTGAAATTTCATCATATAGAACGTGGGACGCTGGAAATCGGTCATCCAGCTCAACGTCAACCAAGAGGGATCTGCGCCCGTCTGCGCCGTCTACGAGTGTCCCATCCTTAGTAACACCAAAAGGAAACGTGGATCGGTGATTATCCAGAAGGTCTAGCCCACTCTTGCATTGACGTGCCCACGCCTCCAAACAAATAGAGGACACTCTTTCGGATTGTCGATCTATCGTGTTGTCAGAACAAATTCCGACAACATGTTTTCGACCCGTCTTTTCAGAAGTGTAGGCCTTCTGAAGATCGAACGACGCCTCAAATGTGGGCATAGTTTATTCCCCGTAACAATAAAGACAGTTCCCGTGTCATTAAATTACACATTATTGACCAGCGCACCAACACAATAAACGGGCCATGCATCAATAAGACCAGTCCGTATCCTCTTCAGAGGTTCCCTCTTCCTCGGACTCGGACTTGAACTCCTCTAGCAACTTATGCTGTAAATCAGTCTGCTCACTAATAAGCTTAGAGATTAATTCTGAATTCGATGCTGGGGCAGAAGCCGATACTGTGCGTTCAGGACGTAAATTTTGCTGGGCCGCCCCTCCTACCCGCTTATCCGGATTTTTAGCCTGTTTCTTATCCTTTGGGAGCTTAGATCGCGTAGACCCCTTTGGAGCTTCCTCGCCTTTTGAACCTTGGACAGACTCTTGAATGGCCTGGGATTGCTGTTCAGCTCCAGTAGCTTGGGCCTCTGCAACTCTCCGACCGGCCTCGACAGTTGAATCGGTAGGATCCCCATTCAGGCCGATTAATCCAGCTTGTAATTCTGCGAGGGCCCATGCAAACGGTTTATTAGCGAATTCCATCTCATCCGGGTATGGATCCCTGCCCATCTCGCGACGAACATCATTTGGAGATAAAGCCCCTGCGGATGCATAGAGACTTAAAACGCGGGCCTTATCCACAGGGTCTGAAATTTCGGGACGCCTAAATTCGACAGATGCGACCTGCATAGGACCACCCTCCCAACTTTCGTCCGTGACGATAGTATGATTCAGGATGAATTCCTTTTCCCTTCGATCCGGTTCAAATTCTTGTTCATTCGTAGTAGCCCTACCAATTTCGGCTGAGGCCCTATTAACGGTATCCGTTCTGAAAAAGGATTCCGCGAGTCCGAATGCCTCGCGAATTTCCTCGTCATTCGCGGAGCGGTACTTCAAGAAACTTGCATCTTCCGTAACACCTACGGTAAGGGGTTGGAATTTCATCGACTGATTTCCCTCATTACCCATTGCGGTCCGCTTGGGCTCCAACTGAAGAACTAGGAGTCGTCCAGCGTTTTCAACACCTTGAGCACCAATACGTATAAATTTCTCTATCCGCTCAACTGATTCAGAATCTAGGTGACCACCTTCAACAAATAGAATTCCACGGGGTACTGCATCATTCTCAAAGAAATTAACATTTCTCTCAGCGGCGAGACGATTACCCGACACCGCAGGGGCGGTCGCGATATATCGAGGGCCCCCATAATACATTGATCGGGGGGTGTACACCTTAAACTGGATAATCTCAGTGGCCCTCTTCTTAGGCCCCATTCGACCCGAACCAGGTACGCCCGTATCTCGATTTATGGAAGCATCATCTCCAAACCACTTAAAGTACCGGAAATTGGGCTGTCCCGGTTCAATGCTGGTGTAGGTGAGACCATCATTTGTAGTTCCATCACCTCTAACCTGAACCAAACCCCTATCGCCCTTTCGGATTCTTATAGAATAAGAGGGTATATGATAGAGAGAGGTTATTCGACCCTTTGTGTTTCGAACAACCTCCATGTACCCATTGCCCGACATCTCTTCGTCCCATTTGACAAGATGCATAACCCGTGTAAATGGCATATTTTTATTAGGAAATCTAAACAATGCCTGGAGTTGTGCCCTCTCCTTATCAAATCGAGATTTTAGAGAACCTTTAAGCTCCTTCGTATCTATTACATTACCTTCCGGATCTTTAGGGACGATCCGCCACCCGAGTCCGACGGTATTTCTAGACCACGCATTTGCCGCTCGGGTAAGTCGGGTACTCTGCTCACCCGATAAGGACCAGACTGCGGGATCGAAAGGGGGTTCTATAATGTCGTGACCAATTCCCCCAAAGCTAGACTCGGGCTCAATATCAAGTCGAGCAGACTCTGCAACTTCTTTACTATCTCCACGACTGGAGATCATCATAGCCTTGAGAACTTTACTTCCTCCGTACTGATTACCTTCCGGAAGATTAATGGCGTGGACCTGAACTTCGGGAATCTTATCCGTCAATTCTTTTTCAAGGGAGTCATTAAAGTCACTCATATTAAAATTCCATTATCTCTCGGGGGCGGTTAGAGGTTTCAACACCCTGAGCTGCGTAAACATCTTGAGGAAAAACCTCAGTAAATTGAAAAGCCATTAAAGCACAAAGTACAGAATCCGGTCCGTGATCTTCTCGTTTAACCGGTTTCCCATCACGACCGCGACGATACCCCTTAATCTGTCGAATAAGAGCCTGAAAGTCGGGCAAGATGCGCATACGCTCCAAATTGAAAAATCGGGCCACGTTCCCAATACCAAATTCTTTATATTTATTAAAAGCTACATCGCTTACGTCAAATCCTCGGCGCGCCAGTTCCAAATTATTGTAAGGGTGGGAAGCATCCGCAAATACTGGAATAGATCGCCCCCCCTTAGAGTACTCTTTATGCATACGTTCCAAATGGTTTGCAATCTCAGGAACAAGAGTACCACTTAGCTGCATGTAGTCAATAATTCCCAAATACCCCTTCTCACGCTCTAATGATACTACCACTATTGCGGTCTCGTTAAGTCCCCAGTCGATGCCGATTGATTTCGGGCTCTCATATTCCCATTCGATATACGGAAAACCCTGCTCATCCAACGGGCATAACGAAATTGATAAATCAATTTTACTCATTGAGTAAATATTGGCTCCAAATTCAGGACGTTCGCACTCGTACTCGTTTTCGAATACCGTGGTGCCTGTGTTGAGCCTCTTAGCTTCTACAACCTGCTCAAAAGTTTGAAAGCCGTTAGTATCCCGCGCAGTTCCATTACACCCCTTATAAGTATAACCTGTCACAAATCCCCGCCGGTCTTTAACCTCAATTTTACGAGATAGGGGACAAGTTTCCTGACAATACTTTAGAGCTTTTGGATCTTCCTCAGTGGCCGCATCCATACCTCGGGCACACGTCTGCATAGTCTGGAAGATGTTCCACTTGTACTGAGTAAATCCACGGGTTTCTGCGAAATCCCAGATGGATTGGAACAATCCCGTCGGATGGTGAAAAGTAGAGACAAGAATTATGGTTCTGTCGGGCTCGGACATGACCGTCTGCATGGCAGCATTCAGGGCCATATCTGTCCGCTCATCTCTCTGACAAGCTTCGTCTAGCATTAGGAGGGAGGGGTGCTTACCGCGAGCGCCCTTCTCAGAACCAGTTAGACATTTGAAATAAACTCCACTCACAAAGGTCAACTTCATCGCGGTGGGATCTTGCGACAACATATTGCGCTTAAATTCAGCGTGGTAATCCCATAATCCACGGATGTAATCATAGATGGCCTGAGCCTGCTCCCCGGAGCCCGCCATATTTACACAAGACTGCTTGCGGTAGACCATCATCAACCAGATGAGTACCGCGGCCCCGAGAGAGCCGCCCGACCCACGGGGCTTCCACAGAATCACCAAGGTGGACCGACGGAAGAATATATCCGCAATAAAGTTCAACATCTCCGGGATGAGTTTCACTTCTCGGAAATTCCCATCTTTCTTGAACTTTAGATGATTCTCAATGCAATCCGTTAGAGCCGTGTTCTGACGAGTCTTGTAGTCCGCATCCGACTCACTTTTGTTTTGAGTGAATAGGAGGTCCGGCAATCCGTATTGAATCGGATCCTGAACGCTTCCGCGGCGATCAATTTCAGCGGAAATCAACTCCATCTCCGACAAGAGCTGCCTCTGGCGGGAGGGGGTCATGATTAAATCTTGGGGATTAGCCCCCCTTAGACTTTTAGGTCTGCTCATCTTCTCTTCGATTACGCCTGCACGTGCCACCACAATTGATCTTTATATCGTACTTCTCTGCCCCTCGCATTCGCCACATCTAAAATAGCTTGGGTTACTTCAACGTCTTGGAAGCTCAAACCACAGAGCAGTGAGTCCGGAAACGTATCAATAGCTAAATTACAGTTCGTTCGAACATTATCATAATCTCGCAGACCGTCGATATACACGACATCCGCATAAATATTTAGATCCTGAAATAAAAGCAAGGCCTTAAGGGCCGGGAGACGGACAGGGGTTATCCTGTCCCGCTCCTCCCACACATTAACACAAAAGGTGCTGTAGTGTAGGGACAGCTGCTTCTTCCAATCAACCCTCACGGGGGAATTTGAGGACTCCACCCACGGATCCACCGCAATTACTGTCGAGTGCGGACACATCTCAAAGAGTCCTAATGTGGTCCTTCCAAGATTGGACCCGATCTCAACTATAACCTGGCCATCTATATCTGGAATTAACTCCTCCAAGTGTGTGTGGGCCCAAGGTTCAATTGGTGTTGGAGGGGGTATGTCAGGTTTAGACGGAGGCCACGGAAATTTTTCTCGGAGGAGGTTAATAATCTAGTCCGGACTAAATCTAAATGAAAACCTATGAGACACCCCAATTTATACCATTTGATACAACTTGTACACCACAGGTTAAAGCTTCGGAAACGGTCCCCGACCCGCCCCCCTCAGATACCCATGATATCGACCACTTTTTTCGCAGCCGACTTCCATGAGAACTTGTCCATTCTACTACCCAAGTTAACAAAATACTGCCGAAGATCTTTAAC
>Ga0098061_1001427_pt1 | contig 11563 bp, 18 predicted proteins | sample 22_taG_FD_92579 | JGI IMG/M metagenome (GOLD analysis project Ga0098061, IMG submission 92579) | Marine viral communities from the Subarctic Pacific Ocean - 22_ETSP_OMZ_AT15343 metaG | ecosystem: Environmental > Aquatic > Marine > Oceanic | place: Subarctic Pacific Ocean | collected 2015-01-20 | reverse complement strand
CAGCCCCTGGCTCATATCCCATGCGATGGCCGCTGACCTCGAAGAGAGTTTCGAAAAAGAGATGGGGCCGAAGCAGCGTTCTTTCCTAGCTACCCACCCCATATTAGACAAAGACATACCCAAGAAGCACATCCTAGACGTAGTCAAAGAGGCCAATGCCGTCCTAGAGGAATTCAAACGGCCCCGCCCCCCCTCTCAAGAGCTTTCTGAAACTGCACTAGACCGAGTGCGCGAAGAGGCGAAGAAAGGTCGTCCGATGTCCGCGTACGCGGCGGGTGCGCCTGTTCCCCTTGAGAAAGAGACCGATATTCTTAGGGTTGTAAGGAAAGTGGGCGATAAGTTGCTGCATAAGCAAGAGGATAGGGCTATTCTAGAGGAAGCCCTAGGGCTATTCGCGCCCACTGTCTCGATGCTCCTCGTGCTGCCTGCTATCCTAAAGGCCTCAGAGACCTCAGAGCCCATACCCCCCGGAATCCCGTACCCCGAGTAGAACAATGGCTGTTGGTGATAAAATACGAAAGGAGGCTGCGGAGCGTCTTAAGAAGGAGGAGGAGTTCGAGTGTCCTGACCCGACGACAGATCGTAAGTTGAACGCGGCTAACAGAAAGGTTGCCATTAACGACTACGCCTACGGTCCGTCCGACCCAGATGCGGAGAATGCGGATTTCTGGCAGGAAAAAGCGGAGGTCTGGGGGGCCAGTTCCTCTGAGGCGAAGAGTCGCAAGTGCGGAAATTGCCGCGTGTTTGATATCACCCCCTGGATGCAGGATTGCATTCAGGCTACAAGCCAATCCGATTCTTACATTAAAGAGTCGGGGGTGCAGAGTGGTTATTGCCGTGTGCATGAGTTTACTTGCGCGGCCACTCGGACTTGCGACTTTTGGATAAAGGGCGGTCCGATGAACAGCGAGATTGAGACAGAAGATATCGAGGAGGCCCGTGAGGAAGGCGAGCTATGATTAAGAAAGACGGATCTAACTGCTCGGTTTATGATAAAAAAGGGAAGAGGAAGGGGACACATAAGACAAAGAAACAAGCGCAACGACAACTCGCTGCCATTGAGATAGCAAAGAGGAAGAAATGATGGACCCCGTATTCGCCCCCGGCCTTGCTCCCTATATTGCCCCCTTCTTCCTCTGCTGCTTGATTGTTGCTGGCACAGTAGAAGCCACCAAACGCTCTGTATGGATTTGGCTTGAAACGAGTTCTAAGACCAAGCCGAAGTGGCTTAGACATGCTTGGCGGCTAGAGGCCATTGGCGTGGGGGGCCTGGCCGGTTTACTCTGGGGCGTCGCGGGTACTGCGCTTTTCTGGTACGATGGGCTGGCAGTGGGGCTCGGCGCAGGGCTGCTCAGCACGTCTGTTGTTGCCCTCGTGCAAAAATGGCTAACGCCGAAGGATAGCCAATGAGTAAACTTCATGTAGACGGTCTGGTACCGGACAGGAATGTCGTATCTGCGAAGACGAAGACCCGCACACCGTCGGGGCGGGGGCACTATTATGTGTACGAGGCAGACCTTGACGCAACTGGAGTACTCACGCTCGATATCCCCTCTGGACACATCGTAGAGTGGTTCTCTGTGATGTTTGTTGACTTCCCCTCCGACGACGAGACAAACCTCGTGGTTTTTCTAAACGGCGACGATACCTCAGACGCTACAAAAGGGTTTCCTATTATGTATTATGGTGACACAGGGTTCGACGCCGGGGCTGGTGCGTATCAGTCACAATTCGCCGCTCCCCAAAACATCTTAGCGATGGCCACGCAGGTTACGTTCCTTTCGGGCGAGGCCGATAATACCTTTTTTGTATACGCACATCTTTTAGAGGAAAAGAACTTTGGCAAAAATACACGTAGACGGATTAATACCTGATCGAAACACGGAAGGTCGGACGTTTTTCACGCAGAGCAGCATGCCGCGTCTGAACACGGTTGCGCGGTTTGCTACGTCCAGCACCGACGTAGTGACGACCACGTTCGACCATACGATATCTCACATCACCTTGTGGTTTGATGGGACGGAAACGGCAAGGCTGAGTTTCGATACCGCAACTCTTGCCAGCGGTGACGACTATCTAGAGATATTCGAGACAACCCACTACTACCTGCCGGTTCACACAAAGAAGATGTACATCCTGCCATCTGACACCACCGCTACAAACTTCTACTATATCGCAACATATAAAATCCTAGAGGTGGGCGAATGAGCAAGATACACGTAGATGGGCTCGTGCCTGAACGAAGCCAGGGGACGTGGCAGCGGGAGACTCGCGAGATTTCCGGGAGACTCACGTATGCGGAAACTTTCACGTTAGCGGTAGACACCGACTACACTGTAAACTTCCCCGGAATCACAGAATGGGTCATGTTTCTCATTACGACGCATGCCGACACCCTGATTTCGGTCGGTGACTCTATGGCCTCCTTCGCCGCAGTAGATGCTGACCTTATCGAAATTCAAGCTGCGTCAGAATATCAAAGCATGCACATAGAGGTGCAAGCTCTTACGTTTCATGCACCGGATACCACGAATGACGGGACGGGCAGTTACTATGTAATTGCCGCACTTAAGGAAGCAGAAAAATGAGCAAGCTACATGTAGACGGGCTCGCGCCCGACAGGCAAGCGAAGAATGCTACCTTCGACGACAGAGAGCCCGACTCAACCGCCCTAACGGCTAGGCCGCATATGTGCGTGACAAAGACGCTCTCTGCCGGCACGACCGAGGCGTTTGTTATTGACCTTAAAGAGTCCACCTACGGCCCCGGCCTTACGGAGTTTGTAGACGTCCGTATAGAAGGATTAATCAATGCTGTTCATATGTATATAGACAGAAACGACATAGGCGACGGGTCAGCGGGGGCAGGGAACTACATGCTTCTGTCTCAAGTCAGCGACAATTACAGACTATTTCGCTTCCCTATTGTTACGGACTATCTCAAATTTCAAAACACAGACGGGGTGCTAACCCCCACCGTCACGGTCTTCATAAAACTTAAAGAGACAAGCGAATGAGTAAAATACATGTAGACGGAAAAGTTCCGAACAGGAACGTGAAGGTGGTTGAGGCAGAGTCGAGATCTTTATCAAAACAGAGATCTTTTTTTCTGCGACGGCGAGTAGCAAGCGGCGGTACTCTCACGCTGCCCCACGACAACATACGATGGCTTCAGGTGTGGAGCCTAGCAAGTACCTATGTGTACTTAGACTCGGACGATACTTCAGACCCCTCTGATGGCGATAGCGCCTCTCTGATGATTCTAAGAGTTTGGGGAGACATGCACATCAGCGCAAAAAACGTAACATTAAAAAACTCGCATCCCTCAGCGTCGTCAACTATATCTGTAGTCTACACCCTGGCTGACGAAGACGAATGATAGCGAAACTAAAGGGGTGGCTGATCGCAGCAGGGTCTGTTCTATTAGTGGTATTGTCTCTTGGGACGTGGGCTATTTGGGAGCGGAAGGCCAAGCAGTTCGAGCAGCGCCGAGCCGACCGTGCGGAAAAACTTGCTAAGGCGAGAGAGGATTTGCTCGACGTCGCGGATGAATCCAAGAAACGCCGCCGTAAGATAAATGAGGGCGAGAAAGCCGTACTCGAAGAGATAAACGAAAGGATTAAGAAGGCTAAAGAGAGACGACGTAAGGCCTTGAAGAAGGCTCAAAATCCTCATACAACTCCTTGGGAGTGGTTAAACAAGAGGTTTGGCAAATGAAACCTATCCGAAGATATCTAGGTACACGTCCCCTCCACCCTTTTCTACTTGCTTTATTTTATTTATTTGCGTGCGGCTTTGTGTGTCCCGAATCCCGGCCAATCGAATTTGGAGAGCAGGCTCCTTGCACGGGCATATTGGTTCCGTCCCTTGTTTTAAACGAGGTCCGAACCACGTTGGAGACGACGGAGGCCTATCTTTTTTTCTGCCGGGAGCAGCTTCAACTTAACCTAGAAGAGTTTGACGCAAAGGCTTCGGCGGCTGAAGAGCGCCTATCCTCTTGCAACATAGAGATACAGAGGCTTAAACAGATAGCCATCGACGCTGCGGATACCGGAGAGCCTGAGGTGCCTTGGTACGAGAGCGTTCCTTTTGTCGTTACTGTAACTGCTGCTGTTTCGATTGGCCTAGCTGTTGGGTTTTATGCCCTTGCTGACCATATGGCCGGCACAAAATGAAGTGCTGCTCCTCCGATAGTCTCGCGAAAGTTCCGAAGATTATTGACTTAAAGTTGGACAGCGAGGGCGCGTCAGATCTATACTGCGTTCATGAGGGGGGGTGTACCTTTGAAAGTGAGCCAGTGGAAGAGGCAGATCGCATCGTATTATGCTCGTTTCCTTCGATACTAGATTCTCCGATACGCCTGATTTAGAGGCGCTCAATGTAGAAATCCTAGTGGATGACACGATTCCTTTCGTATTATCCCTCCCCTCCTCCGCGCTCGCTATTCTCTGCATGCACCGTTCGTTACCTGGGGAACACGTACAAAGTCCGGAGTGCTGGTGCGAGCCAGAGCAGCTTCTCTTTGGGGTGCAACCTTATTTCGCAGAGGCGTAAAATGAATGACTCCCCCCTTTGGCAAGACCTCGCTGACGAGTTCCTCCCCACCGTGGCGGGGCTCCTCAGAAACCGCTCATACCATCTGGCGTTCGGTCGATACGGCGATAGGATAGGGCTGAACGAAGAAGAGTTCATGCAATGGGCGAAGTGGTTGGTGCAGCAATACCCAGAAGAGATGACGCCGCTCTTCCGCAGGGGACGCAACGCGCCCGAACCCCCGCCTGAACCCCAGCCCGAGCCCGAAAACCTCAAATACGAAATGGACAAAGCCTACTGGTTCGACGGCGATAGGGACATCTATATGGTGTCGCTGCCCAGCAAGAAAAAACCACTGGCCATCCCGGGCGAGACGTGGCGAGCAATCATAGAGGCGTACTCCAACTGGGACGGAGCCCCTGCCAGCGTCAATGAGATGACTCGTAAGTTCGGGATGGCTCGGCGCACCATGGTGGAGCTACTCAGGGCGATGGGAACCACCCACGACTCAAGCCCCTGGACAGACGAGGACCTGCTCGAAACAGACGCCGCTGACCTGACAGAGGATTTGCTCCGAAGAAAAGAAGAGAAAGTTCTCGTCACAGCAGAGCGGCGGGAATGGAATAAGATTAAAAAAGACGCGCACGCTTTTCGCCGCCTTGATCTACTCGCTACGCGACTCGGACAACGCTTCGAAGAAAATTCAACAGAGTACCTGCCCCGGCACCTCTCTATAAAAGAAGCAAAGGAGCCGTGGGCGGCTGTTATCTCCCCCACGGATTTTCATTGGGGGAGCTACGCCCCGGCTTATGGAGGCGAACCCTACAACAGAACAATCGCTAAGCAACGACTGTTCGAACGATCAGAAGCTCTGATCAGTAGACTGGCATCTAGGGGCAGACCAGAGTGCATCTATCTCGCTCTCGGCGGTGACGGGCTGCATATAGACAACCAAGCAAAAACCACAACGCACGGGACGCCCCAAGATTGCGACGGGAGCCCAGAAGAACTAGCCTGGACCTGGGTCATGCTTTGTCGAGACTACGTGGATTACATGCGGCAACTATGCCCCGTAAAACTATTCTGCGTCCCAGGAAACCACGACCGCTTCACGACCACGCTCCTCCGAGCCGCGATGGCAGGATGGTTCTCTCAATCGCCCGATGTCGAAGTCGTCGAATCCCTGGCTAGCCGGCAATACGCCAGCTACGGGAGAAGTCTTTTGTGCTTTCTGCACGGGGACATAGGGAAGGTAAAGGATTGGCCTGCTATAATTGCAGGCGAGGTTCCTGACATGTGGGGCATAAGCAAAAGCCGTTTCGTTTTTACAGGACATTTGCATACTGAGCGAGAATTGCCTACATTTGGAGATGTGGTGGTCTACAGAATGCCTTCTCTCGCAGGCACCGATTCTTGGCATCACTCCCATGGGTATAAAAGCCGAAAGGCTCTTATTGCCTACATTGTTGACAAAGACAGAGGGGTGATAGCGCAAGAGATCGAACCGTGTGGATAGAAAAAACATTTTGGGTAGCCTTTGTTGTTTTTTTCGGCGCTTTTTTGTACTTTCTATCCCTCTCTTTGCCTGGATGCGTTGAAAAAACCGGACACTCTATCCCAGAAGACGTGCTGGAGGATGTCTATTTCGACGCAGAAGAAACAATGTCTGCCGACGAGTACGCCTCGTTGTGCCTAAGAAAGGAATACTACTTCTGCCCGCCACTCGACCAAGTCTGGCAGATGTACATCCTGTCAGACATCTGCGAAGACCCCCCCGTAGTCGTGGAAATCGGTGAATGCGAAGAGGTCTTCGAGTGCGACCCCAGCGACACTATCTTAGGCGAAGAACCTTGCAACACGCCCGAGGGCTACCCCGGTCTTGCCACGCTGTACTGCGACAAAGGCGTAATAAAAAAAGGGGACTGCGTGTCTCCCTGCTTTGAAGAAATATGCGACAACCTAGATAACGATTGCGATGGGCTAATCGACGAGGACCAGACAAACGCCTGCGGGGACTGCGGGCTAGAGCCGTCCGAAATATGCGACGGCATCGACAACGACTGCGATGGGCTAACAGACGAAGACCTACTAAAAATCTGCGCCACCGTCTGCGATACCGGCTACGAGCTATGCGTAAACGGGAAGTGGGCCACCTGCACCGCCATCCCCCCGACCGACGAAGTGTGTGACGGGTGGGACAACGACTGCGACGGACAGACAGACGAAGACCTACTCTGCGAGTGCCCCCCGGAATACATCGGCGCACTGATACCCTGCGCGGAGCCGCCGCTACTGTGCGGCCAGGGCTTTAAAACGTGTGAATGCCTAAACGTAGACTGCTCTAAAACGTACATGACGGAGTGCGTTGCCCCCTGCGTCTATTCAGAAGAGCTTCCCTGTGATCCTCAAACCGCACCTCCCGTGCCCGAAGTCTGTAACAACTTCGACGACGACTGCGACGATCTTATCGACGAAAACCTCTACACCAGTTGCTACACCGGGCCGGAAGGGACGCTGGGGGTAGGCATCTGCTCCCCCGGGCTGGCTACCTGCGTAGAAGGAACCTGGGGGGCAATGCTATCTGACGGGTTCGTCCCGAATATGTGCGAGGGGGAAATCGGCCCAGAGATGGAGGTGTGCAACGGCGCGGATGACGATTGCGACGGGGTGACTGACTACGGCGAGCCCATGGACCCCACCGACCTGCTCTTCCTGCTCGACGTATCCGGGAGCATGGGGACCGAGATATCCGCAGTGCTGTCCGCGTTAACCACCTTCTCTCTTTACTACTCTGACGAAGACTCGCTGAAGTGGGGGCTGATACTCGCGCCCGTAAAAGAGCCGTCGCCCTGCTACGGCGTGACCTGCTCTAGCATTTTAGAGATTTGCTACGAGGGGACCTGCACCGACTGCGGGCCGCCGGAAGATATGTTCAACGGCTGCATCGCGTATGACCCTGACACCCCCTGCTACAATATCTTTTGTTTGGGGCAGTCGGGGGTGTCTAACAGCATGTACGAATCTCTGGTATTCTCGTTAGACTTTGCCACCTTCTCTGCCTTGCTGTCTGCCATCGCAGCAGCGGACGATCTCGTAGCCACGAACGCCGGCAAAGAGATGTTCCTAGACGCTCTATATCTGAGCGTTCTTTCGATTACGCAGAGCGCGTTGTTCGACGTGTCCGAGCTAACCTGGGACTACGGTATTATCTCAAGCCCCGCCGCCCCTGCGTTTACGCCAAGTTGGCGGGAAGATGCGGAGCGTCTGATCATCCTGTTCACTGACGAGCCGCCGCAATCTTTTCTAAACCCTTACATTACCTCCAACACTGTAGAAACAGCGCTCGGAACAACCCCAGACCTTAAACTCTATGCCTTCACTCCCGAAACAATTAAGCACGACAAGGGCCCGAAAGACGGATGGTATGACGTCGTCCACTCTACAGAGGGTGGGTGGTTCGCGCTGACCAACAGTGCTACCCAGATACTGACAGACCTCCTAACCATTCTGGAGGAAAACGTATGTCAATAAACAAACCCCGGCAGCCCGTGTCGCTGTTGTCCCTTTTACTCTTAGTGGGACTCGCTGCCTCTATTTGGATCCACCTAAACCCGCCTGACGAGGAGCCGACCCAAGTTATTGTAACCTGCATGTTGGGCAACGAGCCCTTCTATTCTGGGCCCGTAGACGGGCCGCCAACCATAGACGGGAACCTCATAACACTGGACATAGCCGGGTCTGACGCAACCCTATCCTTTCTAAACAGCACCTGCGCGATACTGTCCTCCCCGAACTGACCGCCGAAGAGGGAATGCCCCGGTCCGGGGAAGTGGCTACCAGTCAGGGAAACTGAACTCGCCCGCAGAGTCTCGCATACGATCCTCTAGTTCCCTTTTCTCAAACGGGAAAAGGTTCAGTCGCTTTTCTGACACGTCCATTCCCTCTTCGATAAGCTGCTCGATATAAGCGATGTATCGGCGCAGGCGGGCCGCTTTGTTCTTCGGCACCTCTGTTCTCGCCCACTCGACTACCTTATCCTTAGGAACCCCTATCGACCTGCTCACCTGGGTAACGCCCACCATCATGCACGCTTGAAGCGCCGCGTTATCTGCTTGGTGCATCGTGGGCTTATGACAACTCCATTCCTCTAGCCTGCCCTCTTTTCGTTCGTAGTCGTAGCACTTTCGGCACAGCCCCCTCCCCCCGTAGGCCACGCCGCTCTCCTTTAAGTCGCATTTCGCGCACTTCGCTACGTACTTAGGCCATACCCTATTTTGCTGAGGCTTACTTGCCATCGGTCGGCTCCCATGGGATCAGGTTGCCATCGGCATCAAAACAAGGCTCCGCTGCTTTATACCACCGCCGCATCAAATGGGCGTCTGCCTTAACTGGAATGTCAGGAAGATATTTCTGCATCTGCTCAACCATAACCTGCGCCAGACGTGAAGCAGCGACACGGGCTGTGGCCTCCGGTGCCTCTATGATAACCTCGTCATGAATAAAAGCCACAGGCCTGCAGCCAAACAGCGCAGTGCCATTGTCAAGATAGCACTCCCGGATAACCTCATGGAGAGCCAATTTGGCCCCGTCTGCGGTCAACCCCTGGAACCCGGAGTTACACCCGTCACAAAAACCCACGCCGCCGCGAAGCCTGCCAGACCCCGGCTGCACGAAAGTGAAGCTGCCTCCCTCCCTAGAACACGAATTGGCGATGTCTTGGAAGTATCGCTGCATCTCTGGGTACCTGTCTAACCACTGCCTCTTTAGTCTCTTCGCGTCGTCCTCGTTCAGTTCCAAACCGTACGACGCCTTAGCAAACTTACAGAAGTTCTCCGCCCCAAGGCCCCCGGGGAATCCGAAGTTCGCAGCCTTGGCCAACTGCCGTGCCTGCTTCACCTCCTTATCCCCCTTCTTGTGGCGCTCGAGAACCTCCTCGTACGGCTTGTCTAAGATACCGGCGGCTGTCTCAAGGTGTAACTCTCTGCCCTGCTGAATAGCCTCGGCCATGTGGCTGTACTTGTATTTGTTAAGTAGTATCTGGGCTAACGAGCACAACTCTGCCACGTGGTAATCGCACGCCGCAAACACCTTGCCCTCCCTAGGGATGTAGCAATCTCTCACACCCTCCTGGCGAGGCTGGTTCTGCAGATTGGGTTTCCTGCAACTGGACCTGCCCGAAGCCACCAGAGGGTTGAACCTAGGATTGATAGGCATCTCGGTGCCCGACCTAAGAATCGGGATAAACGTATTGAGTAACTTCTGGTCTCCCGAAATGGAAGCAAGCAACTCAAGGTCCTCGTGACCTGACTCCTGCAGCGTCTGCGCCGAGGTAGACACCGCCCCCTTGGGCGTCGTCGGGACCGGGGCTCCTCTTTTGGTATATGCCTTCTCTACCAAATCTCTGACAACAGAAAGGTTTTTTGTGCCCTTGTCCCGGTAAATACCCTTCTTCCGCAGAACCCGCATGGCCTTGGTCACCGTCTCGCCCAAGGATGCTTCAAGCGCATCGACCATCTCTCCGTCTGTTCGGATGCCCCATGCACTCATAAGGTGCATAGACCAGGCGTACCGGAACTGATCTTCAGTGTTCGGCAACTCTTCTGGTAGCCCTCTGTCCTTGGCCCTACGCGGCCACTCGGTCTGTTGCTTCACTAGCACACGCCACGTGTACTCCGCGTCCAACCTCGCGTACTCGTACGCAGCCCTAGGCCACTCGTCTATGGGCACGCCATCTAGCTCTCTGTACCGGAGTCTCCAGGCGTCTTCGCCGTGCTTGCCCTCAATGCTCTCACCGAGATACTCCTCCGCTAAGGAACCCAGCGTAAAGTTAGGAACCCTCTTCGTCGTAGGATCAATCCGAAACCAGCCCAAGGCTATCTTCTGAACTTTCTCGTAGACCTGGGTATCGTACACCCTGCCCTCGTCATACGCCTTCCATACTAAAGGCATGAACTCGGGGTATTGCCGCACCAAAACCGCAAAGTCGAACGCAATGTTGTGGCCCACAAGAACGACGTCCTCGCTGGTCAACCAATCATAAACGTACGCGGTGCCCATCTCGGCGTCTAAGACATCGCCGTTCGTCCCATCGTAGTAACTCACGCAAACAAGTTTCGGCGCGAGGTTACCCGGTGTGATCAGCCAGGTCTCTGTGTCTATCGCTATGTATCTCTTATCCATAATTCCCCCAATAAAAAACCCGCCCGACCGATTTGTTTAACCAGACGGGCGGGTCCCCTATTACGCACGTGACGGTGTGCGATCAGCCACCAAAAGACCAAGCAACCTTTGTGAAGTCATTACCTGCGCGTGTCTTTACGGCATACGCATTGGCCTTCATCCGGGTGCCCGCTGCCGGGTTGTCCGAAGAGACGAGGTGCTCCATAGCTTCCTCGTTCACATCGGTATCCTTCATGTCCCCGCTAAGCGCGAGGGCAAACCCCTTAACGTTCGACAACGCCGAAGGCTGCTCCATGTTGACCAACCATGAGATGGCCTGGCCTGGATCGTGCTCCGGATTCGTTGAACTCAGCACGGAAAAATCCACGCAAAAGTACGTACGCCCCTTCTTCTGCTGGCTTTCGAACGTCTTCACCTCCATCACCTCCAACGAGTAAGTCCCCGGAGTGATGTAGTTTCCGCCGCCGCCTACTTGCTCTTTCTCGATTCCTTTAAAAAGTGCCATTCTGTTTTCCTTTCTCTTGTTAGCCCCGCCGTAGCGAGGAGGTTTTGCTCAAACTATAACGAGTCAAGCTCGTTGTCAATACACACTATAGGGACAACAACGCGCCCGTGTACACACAGTACAAAAGCTTCTGCCGCGACCCCGTCGTGTCTTGGATATACGAAGCGTCATCCTTCGCATTAAATATCGCCTGTCGATACGCATCGGTGTGATAGTAGGTCAGCACCTCCACAGTATCTGCCTCCTGACCAGGTCGGTGGGTGCGTCCGAGTAACTGCTCCCACACTGTCCCAGAGGACGGAGGTTCTAGAATTAACTGGAGTCTCCACCCATGTTGGAGATTCTT
>Ga0098061_1001426_pt1 | contig 11565 bp, 10 predicted proteins | sample 22_taG_FD_92579 | JGI IMG/M metagenome (GOLD analysis project Ga0098061, IMG submission 92579) | Marine viral communities from the Subarctic Pacific Ocean - 22_ETSP_OMZ_AT15343 metaG | ecosystem: Environmental > Aquatic > Marine > Oceanic | place: Subarctic Pacific Ocean | collected 2015-01-20 | reverse complement strand
GACCCCCTGCTCCGCCACCAACCAAAAAATCGACAGGTCCTGGATTTGAACTAATTGCACAATTATATAACTTATTTTTAGGACGAGTTTTTTCGAGCAAACCAAACAGGCCAGGAGTCGGTTCGATCAATATTCCTGTAAACCCCAATTCATCTTCAAAAAACTTAGTATTTGAAAATTTTACGCCATCTGATGCCCCTAGTTCAATAAATGTGCCAGTATTTTTAAAAATCTCTAAGTTTTTAGAAATAAAATCAACATAAACTTCAAGATCTTCCCCGCATTGACTATAAAAAATTACGGCTGGGGCTTCTCCGAAGTGGGGAATGCCACGGTCATTACGGAAATATTCAACTATCCGGAGGGTTTTTTCCACCTATATCTCCCGTTGGTTATTTTCCTTAAACCACTTAATCGTTTTCTCTAGCCCTTCTTGCAAGCCATGTTCTGCTTCCCAGTCCAGCTCTTTTTTAATCAAAGATACATCAACTAATCTCTTAGGAATCATAACTGGCTTTGTAAGATCAAAGTCAAATTCTGGCTTATATCCATAAATTCTGGTAATAGTTTCCACCAATTGCTTAATTGTAGTGGGAGTTCCAGATGCAACATTGTATGCTCTAGCAATTGGATTTTTCTCAGTTACCAACAACAGAGCACCAATAACATCGTCAACATAAACAAAATCCCTAACTTGGGTACCGTCACCCCAAACATGAAAAGGGTTCATTCCCTTGTCAGCTTTAAGGATCAATTGTGGTATTGCATGCCCTCTTTCGTTAAATGAGTCGTGAGGCCCATACATAGCAGTAGTTCGAACGATAGAAAATTTTGTATTAGATATGTCATTGAAATGCTCTATTACTTTTTCACTGTATCTTTTCATCCACCCCACACCAGTATAAACAGGGTGAGGATCTGAATTAAATGCCTCGCTCTCCTTTACAGGATAGTCCACATCTGGATACATGGTTGAGCTTCCTATAAATCCGAACCGATCTACTTTCGATTTTACTGCCGCATCCATCATATTAACCGCAGGAACTATGTTATTTCTTACAAGATCAATTGGTGCATCTGTTTGTGACTTTGCTCCCCTTATGTATGCCACAAGATTGAAAACAATATCCATACCTTCTGTCAACTCTAGACACTTCTCATATGAATGTAGATCACATCTTGTGACTTCCAAATTTGGATGATCTGGTAGATCTAGCTTTTTACTATTATATATTGTTGCCTTTACATGGGCTCCCCTTTGTAATAGTTTTTTAACCGCAGAGTGCCCTGCAATACCAGCACCTCCGGTAACTAAAACATTCTTTCCCTTATAAAATCCCATATCTTATTTCTCTCTTTATTAAAATTTTCTTACACATTAACTTAACACACACCAGACGAAATGTCAATGATTATCTTTAAAAACATCAAATCTATTGTCAACAATATCTTTATTCTCATTAAACCACTCAATTGTATCTAATATGCCATCTTCAATCGAAATCGAAAGCTCAAATCCGTGTCCTTTTGCCCTAGACATGTCAAAAACTCTTTTCGGATCTCCCTTCGGAGCATCAGTTACCCACCTAATTTGCTTTCCAAATTTTCTAGAAATTACATCGGCAATAGTTTTTATCTCTATTCCAGATCCACTTCCCAAATTAACCGGTTCTGTGATTTTGTTCTTAACTACATGGATCATGCCCCTTGCAACATCCCTCGCATGAATAAAGTCCCTTATAGTGGTACCATCTCCCCACACTTCCAATATTTCGTTTTCGCTAGCTTTTCTAATAAGCGAAGGAATAACCATTGCAGTTCTTGGATCGAAATTATCATATCTTCCATAAACATTAGCAGGTCTGACTATGGAGCAATTGCTTTTCCCATCTTGAACTTCATATGCTTGACACTGAAGTTCTCCTATTCTTTTTGCCCACCCTCCAAACCAATCATTCTTAGATGGCTGAGTGTCCCAGACATCATCTTCATATAATATCTCTGCTGGTTCATATACTCCCACCGTACTAGTATAGAGGTACCACTCGACACCTTCCTCTTTTGCGGCCGCTAGCATGTTTGTGTTGAATTGAAGCATTGGCACCATAATATCAGCGGGCTGTTCCATACACATTTTGGGAGAAGCTTTAATCCCAACAACATTGAAAACAAAATCCATATCCTTACAGACCAACTTACAGTCTTCATAGTTTCTCAAATCTACTTTTCTGAATATTATCTCTTCGGGGGCGTTGATTGGTTCGTTAATATCTGCTACAAAAACTTTTGCACCTTCATCCAATAACAGATCTACCAATTCTCTCCCTACCATGCCGCTTCCGCCAGTAACCAACACACTTTTATCTTTGAACATTTATTATTCCTTTGCTAGATTTAATTTCCCACACAAATTAACTATATCATCTTTTGTTAAGTCAGTGTGGTTGCCAACATACAAACTGTTTTCATGTATAAAATTTGCAACATCGAGGGTGCCTGAAATTTTAAACTTATAATTTTTTAAATAAGGTTGCCTTGCTTGGTTTCCTCCGCCGGCGGTACCAAGCCTATACTCCACGCCCTCTGTCTCCAGTATATCACAAATATTTTTCAACAAATCTTTGTTCTCGTCTTTCAGCACTAGAGGAAGAGCAAAGCTGCTATTTCCCTTCGTGACGAAATCTGTATTATATTTCTCTCCGTCCAGTTCTTCCAACCATACCTTAAGGTTGTTCTTTCTGCAATCTATATTATAATCCAGTCTTTTAATCTGCTGAAGGCCTAAAACTGCATTAATCTCCGTGCTTCTCATATTATAGCCAGCCACACCAAATGTAAAAAGTGGATTTAAGCTGGGATCGTGGTACTTATCCTGCATCTCTCCTGAAACCTCTCTTGTCATACCATGCGACCGAAAGAGTCGAGCCAATTGATAAATTTCAAAGTTGTTGGTCGATATCATTCCCCCCTCTATAGTCGTAATATGGTGACCAAAATAGAACGAGAAGCACGACATATCACCTATGGATCCAACCTTTTTGTCTTCGAAATAGGCGCCATGAGATTCACAACAGTCTTCTATCAAAATAAGATTGTGCTCTTTTGCGAGTTTAACAATCTTTTCGCTGAGGCCGTTGAATCCCAAACAATGTACCATGACGATGGCCTTGGTCTTCTCATTGATCGCATTTTTAATGTTTTCATATGTAATCGCAAGATTATCAACACTAGCATCAACAAATACTGGCACAAAGCCGGTATTTATTACAGAAGAAATGTCAGAAACCCACCCAATTGGTGGAACAATTATTTCACCAGTTTGGCCCTTTAGTTCTCTGGTGATTGCGGCAGTGATGTAGTTCGCAGAGGCTCCGGAGTTGACCATCACACTATACTCTACTCCTAGCCATTTTGACCATTCTTCTTCAAACTCTCTAACTTTGGGCCCATTAGTGAAGCGATCTGTTGTCAAAATAAAATTTGACAAAGCTTTTTTGTCATCTTTCGATATATTATTATTTATTAATGGCCATTTATATGCAGACATCGACACCTACTCCATAGTATCTTTATTTGATGTAGTTGGATATACCAACCTTTCAGGATGTAAAGAAATGTCTAGCGGCTCTATGTCCATATTATTCACAAACTCTTCCCTAGGCAAATAGGGATACATATCTTCTATGGGTGTTTCCCATCCTATCAATTTTGGCTCATAAGTATGATATTCGTGACAATTAACATCAACAACCAGCGGACCTTCATGATCAAGAATATCTCTAATTTGCCCCCTTATGATATCGTAATCAGTACCATCTATAATCATAGTTTCAAGATTGTATGCTTTAGAAACACTTATAAAGTCTGGCGGATTGTATCCAGTCGGCCCACAGGCTTCCATTCTTCCTTCAAAATTTGTTTCCTGAAATGCTTTTGTTATTCCATAAATGTGATTATTCAATATAATCACCTTGATATTAATATTGTAATTTATTAAGGATTGCAACTCTTGTATGTTCATGTTCATGCCGCCGTCGCCTATGACACAGACAACATTCTGCTTTTCTTTGTCGCATGCAAACCATGCCCCTATTGCTCCGGCAAACGAAAATCCCATGGGAGAATTGCCGTTGTTAGTGAAATACCTTTGTCCTGTCTTCGTTTTAAAGGAATGATTGGTGACGACTACATTTCCCCCACAGTCGGACACTAGTATATCATCTTTTTTCATCTCATCAGAAAGAATCCTCATGAAAGCATATGGATGTACATGCTCTCCTTTATCAAACATATCTTTAGTTACGGTATCGTATTTGCTCTTCCAATGCATACATCTATTCGTCCATTTTTCAAAACTTGGCAAATCTTTTTGTTCTATTAGTTTTTCCTTCAGAAGGCCAATAAAGAGCCCAGCATCACTATATATGCAAGATTCAAATGGTACCTGCTGAAGTTTCCTCTGCAACCCGGCCTTGTCGACATCTACAACATACTTTTTCGCACCCCTCGCGAAACTGCGTACATTTCCTCCTGTTATTCTTCCAGAGATTCTACTCCCTATTGCTAACAAAAGGTCGGAGTTCTGAATGCCAAAATTTCTTCCTGGGCCGCCGTAGGTGCCGATTCTTCCCGCATAATATTCATAATCTGAACAAATTATATCTAATGCATTCCAGGTTGGAAAAACCGGTATCTTAAGCAAATCTCCCAATTCTAGCACTGTCTTCTCAGCACCAGAAAGCCTAACTCCGCCGCCGATCATCAGCACTGGCCTTTCTGACTTTTTAAGATCTTCAATGAATTGATCGATCTGTGTCTCAATCAGCGAAGTATTATAATACTCTTTAGAGATTGAAGCATCATACCCGATCAATTCTTCTGGATTTATTTCTGCTTTCGCAATATCAATTGGCACATCCAAGTGAACCGGACCTGGGCGTCCGGATTTCATAATATGAATAGCCTTCTCCAGTTCGTATCTAATGTCTTCTGGCTTTGTTATCATAACTGAATATTTAGTCACTGGCTCAAAGCACCCCACCTGATCGGATTCTTGGAACCCAACTTGTCTGATGTCTTTGTCTGGCCTCATAAATTGTTGCTTTATCTGTCCCGTAATAAACATACAAGGAACAGAATCATAATAACAATTTCCAGCAGAGGTGATTAAGTTTTGTCCTCCCGGTCCACTTGTGGCCATGGCGACACCGAAATTTCCATTAACTTTTGAATATCCTTCCGCAGCAAATCCGCATGCTTGTTCGTGAAATAATGCAACATATCTAATGTCTTTTGCTCTAACAAATGCATCAACCAAATGTCCGGTGGCGGCTCCGTATACTTGAAAAACTTCATTTATTCCAAATTCTTCTAATCTATTAATTAAATAATCTGCTAATTTCACATCTACTCCTATTGTATCGGCCAATATTGCAGGCCGGCATCCTTATCTATTTTTTTTTTGATTCCGGGAGGCCCTTTTTAACCGTAATGGTATTTGGGGTTGCACTGTGATTGGTTGGAAATCCCTGATCCGTTTCATATACTATTCTTTCCTGCTTCCAGTTTCCTCCACCAAGAAGTTGCTCAAGTTCTTCCTCTCTAATTGCATAGAAATTATCCTCAGAAGGAAACTCTACTTCTCGTACTTCTCGGACATATTCCTTAAGAGCATTCTGCATAATCTGTCCAGCTTCGCAATATCTTTTAACAAACTTAGACTTGAACTCCCAGAATAGCCCCATAAGATCATGGAAGATGACTAACTGTCCGTCTACCTTGTCGCCGGCTCCAATTCCATATACCGGTATTGTCAATTTGTTTGCAATAATTTCGGCAGACTCTCTGGGCATGCCTTCTAGGAGGAGAAAGGAACATCCAGCTTCTTGCAAATCTAAAGCTTGCTGTAAAATTATTTCTGCCTGTTTCGCGGTCTTTCCTTGTACTCTGTATCCGCCCAACTTGGCACGAGTGTGAGGAGTCAAGCCAAGATGACTCATAACCATAATTCCAGAGTTGGCAATTGCCCTAATCCTATCGATCATAGCACCTTCAACCTTAACACAGTCCATTCCTGCCCTAACGAATCGGCCGGCATTTCTTATCGCCTCCTCGTTTGATACTTGATATGACATATATGGCATATCTCCAATCAAGAATGCATTCTTTGCTCCTCTGGAAACTGCTTCACTATGCCTTATCATGTCATCCATAGTGACAGGAATTGTTGTTTTGTAGCCTAGGGTTGTCATGCCCAGCGAATCTCCAACTAAAATACAATCTACTCCGGCTCCGTCGGCTATTGTAGCCTGTGGGTAATCATATGCTGTAACTAATACAGTCTTGTTTCCTTGTCTCTTTTGTCGTCTCAGCTTTAAAACTGTGACCTTTGTCTTGCTATCAGCAGCCATTACATGTCTCTCTTTTGTAATATTGGCCGGTCTGTTGGCCAATTTATGTTTATTTTGTCGTCATTCCACTTAATAGTGAACTGTTCTTTTACATCCGGATATTCTCCTTCGTATGACCACTTATAATGAAATACGGAAGAATCGCTTAACACCAGAAAACCATTTCCAACTCCTGGTGGCAGAAGTACCTGCTCTCTGCCTCTATCATCTAAAACTAAAGAGTCCCACTGCATATATGTCGGAGAATCGATTCGATTGTCAACCATCACGAAATAAAGATCTCCGTATAAACAGGTAACTAACTTGTGGGACTTGAAGTCCCCGTGGATACCCCTTAGAACATTCTTTCGACTAGTCGAGACTTTATCATGGTTAAATTCTAATCCAAAATTATCATGATTTTTGTTCCACAGTGTCCATAAGTCTCCGCGGTAATCAGTGTGCACACTTGGCTTAAAAAACGAAACTCCGTCTATTCTTCCCAACTTATCTCCCAGTCCCTGAATTCGGCTGCTAGACAATCGATTTTATAATCTTTTCTTCCGCCGGCAATTTCTTGAATCTTGTTCTTTGCGGTGTTTCGAATCCCATTTAACCCATGAGTTAATTCAAGGTCATTTCCTTCGCTAATTCCTTTGCGATAATTTGCTTCGTTGTGCCAAATATGAAGATTCATTTGTGATAAAACCACGATTGCCCTTATTGCTCTAGAGTCTAATATAACATTATTTTCTTTTATTGTCAAGTCAATATCGTGAATAATGTCCTTTATTTCTTGATTATACTCATCTTTATGTTCCGAAATGAACACCTCTTTTAATTGAGCTATCGATAGTCTATCAATTAATTCCGATAATGTCGGTAAATATTTTCTATTTGTCATTTATAATTTCCTCATGTTTCTAAAAATTGCATAAAATAATCTTTGTATTTCAAGAAGTTCTGTTTGCCAAATATTTCTGAATATCTGAAGAATATCTTTGCCTCTTCTTTTCTCTGTTCCGTGTTTAAAGATTGTTGAGTGCGGCCGCCTGTATAATATAGGCCGACTACTTTATCAATCTTTTTAAACCTAGAGCCGGACTCGATGCACCTTAGCCACATCTCCCAATCATCAGCATAATCGTGGCCATCTTCATCAAAAAACCCATTCTTCTCTACCATTTGCTTTCTCCACATAGGCATTGGGCCGGGCAAACATTTTATCATATTTTCTCTGGAAAAGCTTTTCTTAGAGTGTTGAGAAAGCGGAAGGCCAGTAATATTTTTAATATCATGATTTTCAGCATCTGTCTGCATGCAGTCCCCATAACAAAGATCTATGTCTCTATTCGTTGAAAGTCCCTCCAGTAAGATTTCTAAACAATCGTGTATCTTTCTATCATCTATCATTGCCCAAGTTATATAAGTTCCAGTACTTTCTTTCATGGCGCTATTCAGTGACGGACCGGGCTTTATTTTTTCTGGGTGTCTTATATATTTAATATTATCATATCTTTTCAGATACTCTTCTATCATCTTCCTCTCATTTCCCTGAGAATTGGCATCTAGGACTATTAGTTCGCATCTATCAAATATTGTTTGTTTTGTAATATTATCTAAGAACCCTTTTATGAATCTTTCTCCATCACAGAAGGTTGTTAATATAGAAATTAAATATTCTGGCTCTTTGCGGACTGTACCAAATTCTAATTCATTTTCTACCTTTTCAAATATTTCCTTTCTTTTATTCAGCATAAAATCAATTAATTCTTCGCCCTTAAGAGAGAACCAACTTTCTGAGGATGCCCCTACTAAGGAATTAGCAATCACTGATACTCCCATCATTCGCGCTTCAACGACGACTCTAGATAAAGTTTCTGGCGTCTGAGGCAGAAATATGAACCTTTTATTTCTTCCTAGCTTTTTCAAGAAAGACAGGTAGTTATCACTAGACACCAACTCATGATCAATGCCCTGTTTTTTACAATATTCAATTGCGCCAAAAGTATTTTTATGACTTATTGTTGACGACATAATGGAACACAAATTATGCTTTTCTTTTTTGGAAATTTCCCTCATCAAAGACATAGACTCCAAGGACCAAAGATTTCCTCCCAGATTATCTACATTATCCAGCATAAGATTTGAATTTATGATACTTTCATGAAAGCTTGATTGGCTAAATATTTTTTTGGCATTCTTATAAAAATGATAATTTATAATATCCCTAATCGGTGCTTTAAAGTTTTTGTAATCGGCTGGATTTCTTGTCTTAAGGTATTTGTGGTCATGCTCATAAATTATGTATTTATTGTTTTCCCTCATAAAATCCCTACATTCGTGAGATAAATTAACGAAATTGAATACAATAAAAAAATTTATTTTATTTTTAAGCAAAAAATCAACTTCAACTTCGTGAGATCTCTTCTTCTCTACATGGTAGCCAGAATCATTAAACATCTTGAATAATTCTTCGTTGTTTAATTCCCCTCCTCCTAAAATTTGATCAGAAAAAAAATCAGCTATGAAGATAATCTTTTTTTTATTATTCATATTCCTCTATTATGTTGGAAATTTCATCCAGCCAGGATTCTATACTAAGATCTATTCCCTTAAATGCTGTGTCAACAAAAAGCTTATGTTTCTTCTCTGATTCAAACTCTTTCAGAACCCAGTCTTGCAAGGCCTTTGCTTTCTTTTCCCATTTCTCGTAATTATTTCGAACTTGTCGAAGTCTCATCTTATACGAGCCCTCTTGTGGATAGCACCACATAGAATCGGCAGTGAGAACTCCATCCCAGACTGCAACTTGTGGTATTGGTTGAATATTATATTCTACTTCCGCAAAATAAGGATGTTTGCCTTTCTTTTTCTTTTTCTTCTTGCTTCCCTGAAATGGTGCATACAGAAAGTCACACTGCCCAGACCAGCCAGGTGAAATAATAGGAAGGCCGCTATATGCCGCCTCAAAAAGAGGAAGACCAAACCCTTCTCCGTGCGTCAAAGAAACCAAGCATTTAATTTTGGGATGATTATACAGTGCATGCACTTCTGCATCAGTTATGTCTCCGTGAAGAAGATATACCTTACATTTCATGTCAGGATATTTAGAAACAATATGCTGGATCATACTTTCTGTGTATAATCGATCAGAAACGGAATTATTTTTAACAAATGTCTTTACGATCAAACCAACCTCTTGATCTATATTTTCCTCCACAAACCACTTGATAGTATTTTCTATATTCTTTCTAGGCCCATGTTGTGCAACGGCAATGAAGTTAAAATCGTATTCCAGTTCCAAATCCATTTCTGGCAAGGATTCAAATTTCTTGACGGGATAGTGAACTATATCAACAGGAGTGGTACACGACAAGACCATCGATTCTCCGGTGTGGGCATTATGGCCATCATATTTTGTCTCAGTAAATCCTCTCTTGGAGTGCTCTGATATGGTTATAACTCTATCCATCGTGTTGGCTTTCTCAAGCCATACCGGTGCTACTTTTGTCGACTCAATTCCGGCTGTTACTCCTATATTGATTGGTGCCATTCTTTCCCACTCATTTGGAATAGTCACCTGTATAGAGATATCAAATTGTCCGCCGGCTTGTGCATATTTTCCTGTTTCATTTATTCTTTCATCAAGCCATTTTCTCTCCTCGTCATCCGAAGCTATCCACCCTGTTTCTCCCCATGTAATAGGAATAATATATATATCAAGCATATCTTCATAGTTCTCTCGTAGGGCCCGTATAAGATATCGTCCATGCTCGCCGTAGCCGCTGCGAGTTAAAACAGGTGCCCTCACTAATACTTTTTTACGCAATTTCTTTCATCTCCCAAGACTTATAGCCTTTTCTTGTGCTCCAAGATCCATACCTCTTGTGAATGTCATCAATTAATTCTATCCAACTATTTTGGAAGTCCTTAAAATTATAATTTTTTCGGACATGCGCTGCGCCCTTCTTTCCTAGTTCTGCTCTTTCTTCTTTAGACATATTATACATTTTATGAAGAGCAGCCTTGAAGTCCTCTTTGCTGATCCTATCTTCATAGATATATGGAACTTCTTGGGAACCAATAATCGATTTTGAAGCAGGCTCAATGCCAATCCCAAACCATTCTTCGCCATCTGTTACTTGCTCCTGTAATCCGCCAGTCATATTTACGATAATGGGGGTCTCACATGAAAGAGATTCAAGAGTCCCAAGGCCAAAACCTTCTGCATCAGAAATATTAATAGTACAGTCCGCCATGTTGTACATGAACGACAATAGCTCAGGCGGTACCTTCTCTTTAGATATCGAAACTCTTCCGTCTGTTATTCCATGATCGACCATCAAAGCTTCTAAGTCTTGTCCCATTGGATCATGAGGGTCTGTATGCATAATAAGATTAACATTTTCAGGACCAACCTCATCTGCAAACTCAGAGAACCACATTAAAAGGGTGCCTGATTGTTTTCTCCTTGCATTTCTGTTGTTCCAGAAAAAAATAAATTTATCACTATTTTCTCCAAGATGATCATCTCTGAATTTGTCAACCTCTGCCTCTGGAAGTTTCTTATATAAATTATCGTTTACTGCATGCGGAAGATAATGGCCCTCTACATCAGGAGACACATTGTTGACAATATCATGAGTGACTTTAGAAATAGAAACAACCACATCTGTTGAATCATACCACCTCTTGTTAAACTTGGGATAGGGATAATTGTCCCAAACATGGTAATATACCATAGGTACCAGTGGTCGAACTTCGTTTTCAATTTGCCAAAGCCATCCATAAAACCTAGGATCGGTCATGAATAAAAGAATATCTGGGCGGTGTGTCCATATGGCTGATCGAATCATCTCAGGGTTTCCATACCCATCAATGGGGTATACTACCCAATCTTCTTCGCTCCAGCCTTCGCCGGCGATGCCTTGTGGCTCATAATTTTCATGTTTCATGGCAGCGCCTAGGCAGATAAATTTATATTTACCTGTCGTAATAAGTGTCTCAATAATATATTTTAATTGCGACCCAACGCCAGAAGGGGCCAGTGGGTGATCGCCTAAGACCAATATTAATTTCTTCTCTTCGCTCATTTGCAATGCTCCGTTTTGTAAAATGCGCAATACTTGCAAGAAAGACGATTCTTAATAGACGTCTTGCTTTCTATGTTTTG
>Ga0098061_1001425_pt1 | contig 11572 bp, 15 predicted proteins | sample 22_taG_FD_92579 | JGI IMG/M metagenome (GOLD analysis project Ga0098061, IMG submission 92579) | Marine viral communities from the Subarctic Pacific Ocean - 22_ETSP_OMZ_AT15343 metaG | ecosystem: Environmental > Aquatic > Marine > Oceanic | place: Subarctic Pacific Ocean | collected 2015-01-20 | reverse complement strand
GGCGTGCTGCCCGTTTGAGTACCTAATAAATATTGTAGAGCGGTGTCTGCGCGCTTTACCCACAGAGAAATGGTCCAGACACCAGTAAAGAAAAAGGCCATGTCGGCCTTGGCGCCGCAAGAGTGAATACAGCCGACGCCGCCAGAATCTGAATTTAAAAAGGAATAGGAGCCGCGCACTTTCTCGGCAGTGGAGAAAGAGCCGCCGGCAACAAGAGTGCCGTCCATGGTGTTACCAGCATTGGAATCATCAAATGCGTTATTTTCGAATTGATAATAACAAACTGGTTTTGAAGTACCGAGGGCCATGGCTTAGTTCAGCTCGACCCAGTTAGTGCCGGGATTGAAGTAAATCGTTGCTTCATTTGGAGTAGCATAGCCAACGATGCGCGCATAACTATCGGCTGTTGTTGGGGCGCCACCGCTCATTTGGCCTGCATCGTCGGGTCCGTTCCCGTCCCATGGCTGGGATGCTGAGTGGATATAAACTGCAGATCCCGACATCCAGGAGCCCGTATAAAACGAACTTACTTCTGCAAAGCCGCGAATTAGCATTCCATCCGATGACGCATCAGTCCCTAGAGCAATTCCTAACATTTGATGATTGCCAGATCCGGTGCTATCGGCAGAGGCGCTCATCCATCCGCCGCTATCATTTAAATAATAAAGCGCGCCTGCGGTTGTGGCGCCTGTAGCGAATGTGACGACATCGCCGCCGGCCTCGTCGGTATTTAAATTGGGGTTCCAACGAACATCTAGCTGAACTTTTGGATTTCCGGTGCCAATACCGACATATCCTTGGTCTCCGCTCCATTGTGTTCCCGTGACCTGTACTATGAAAGGCGGCGCGTCGGTTCCCGACAGGGTGCCACCGAAACATTGAAGTACCACTCCGTTGGAGCCTGCCCAGTTTGGATACGTGCCCACAGCGGCAGAGGACGTGAGCGTCGTTGTTCCCGTGACTACAAACCTAGAACTCTCCGCAAAATGTGCATTAAAGTCATATGCACCAATTGTCGGGTTGAGAGTGGCTACGATTTTATTGCCGTACTCAATCGTGCTCAAATTTAAAGTACCGCTGTGCTCGAATGTGCCCGTCAACTTCATCACTCCGGTGTTTGTGTCGTATGTAAAATAGTTGTCTCCACCAAAGTTGCTGCCGTCAGCATTAACTTGAACTGACGTTGCGCTGCCCGCGGGGGAGCCACCACCGCCGCCAGAGGAAGCAGTTAAAACGAGAAGCCCGTCTCCGGAGACGCCAACGTAACTACTCCCCCCAGCCAACGTGCCGCTGGCAATTTCGCGAGCAGTTATAGCTCCTGAAAGGCAAATTCCGTTTGTGGAGCCTGAAGTGGATTCTACTACTAGTCGGCCCTCGCCCTTGTTATAGCTAATATATCCGTTACCTTCGCCCTGGCCAGGATTCGAAAGAATGCTTCCTGTGCCTAACCAAAGTTTTTTGTTGGCGTCAATGATAAAATCAGTCGAGGTACGTACCGCCTTAGCGGCAGTGTTGACACCAAAGTAGAGACCATCTTCTGGGTCTCCTTGGCCAGTGTCGGAACTTCCGGAGATTACAAATGCACCAGCATTACCATCTGGTATATGAAAAGTAGAAGTACTTCCAGATTGGTCGATTGCGCCGGTGACATATAGAGCCATTGTGGAATCCGTGCCTATTCTTGCGGATCCAGAACAATCGATCATATACGAGGGAGTATAGCCCCAGCCTCCACCGAAAGACCAAAAATTTGTGGCGCCATTCATCCAGGTTTTAGTGGAACCTTCCACTGTAAAAGCAACCCTATTTGCGGTGCTGGGAGCATTGATAAATGTGTTAAGGTTGGAGTGTTGTGATACACAGAATTTGGCGCCAACATTCGAGAGACTTTCATAATGCGCAAAATATGCAGTGTCGGTAGTTCCGCCGTCGCCTATTATAGCGGGGCCTATATAGGCCGTCGCGTCAGAATCGGCGGCTATTTTTAAGGGTACCCCATCAGAACTGCTAAGAAGTAGCGTTCCAGTGAAGGTTAAAGTATCGGCATTATAATTGTAAGTTAAATTAGAGCTTCCGGAAAGTTTGCTACTACTTCCGCTACTAAATTGAACTGCTTGATCGCCGCCGGCCGCACTAGCTGAAACCGTAATGGCGCCGTTTGCACCGGCATCAACCAAGGCAATTCCATCGCCTGCTGTCAATACTCTTTCTTGACTTAAGTCACCGTCTGTTGCTAGAACAACATATTGAGCGTCAGTGGGAGCGCCGCCACCGCCGCCGCCAGGTAAATTGGTGAGACCTGCGCCGTCGCCAAAAAAAGCACTAGCAGAAACAGCAGCTGAGGAAGAGAGGAGTCCCGAGACTTTGAGCGGTCCTGGTATGATGAACTTAGATGATTTGGGAGTTGACATACAAAAGTGATTTCCTTAGTCAGTAAGACCGGCCCCGGTTAATTCATACATATGTCTTGCGTCGATACCTGTTAGGTCCGCCACTACGTTAAATCCGCCGTCCGCGGAGGCGTTAACGCAAGAAATGTATATTTTTGTGCACTTGCTATTAAACTCTATCGCCGATGTGTCTCCATCTAAAGGCCAGTAGTGTTTGCCCGCAACAACATTGCCAGCAGAAGAAGTTGAATTAAAATGGGCTCTTAAGTTGATAGTGGAGCCAGAGGCGGCGACAGTTACATTTTTAGTGACAAAGGGGAAAGTAATAACTTTTTCTTCCCCGGTGGCGATGAGGCCTCCTGTCAAAAAGGGATGACCAGGAACCTGATATGAGCCCACATTTCTTAATCCTACACCGTGTCCCGGGTTAAATATCGCCATTTTAATTCTCCTTTACATTAAATAGTTAGTTTAATTTCTTTTCTCTTTCGATTCTTAACTTCTCTAAAACTTTTTTGCGGCGCGCTTTTTCCTTTTTGCGCTTAACCGATGGTTTTTCATAGCGCATTCGATCTCTAAAGTTTTCAATAATTCGTTCTTTTTTACATTTTTTTGTAAATCGTCGCACCATCCTTTCTATGTTTTCATTGTCATATCTTGGTTTGACTTCTACGTTAACGGATCTTACAGCCATCTATTTTGCTCCTTGCCTAAATAAGACTCTTCCATTTGTCCCCTCCAAGCGCCATAATTCCAGATATATCAACGCCAGCATCACCAGGGTCGGTGCCCGCGAGCGCGCCTGCGGCGGGGCCATCTCCAGGAGATCCGCCACTTTGTAGCGGCTCGACCCCTTCAAAGATCTCGCCCCCAAAGCCCGTTGCATTGAGCACTTTTCTTTTCTGCTCTTTTAGTCTTTGGTATTTTTCGTGTTCAACCTGGTGTCTTTGCTCTTCAAGCCGCTTTTGTTGTTCAAGATTGGGCTGCTCGGGAATATGCTTGGCCTCTGTTAACACGGGGGAAAGTCCTCTGGCCACTTCTGCGACGACTTTTGAAAGAATTCCCTCTTCTAGGAGAACTTCTTTAACGCATTGTTTGACTAGTGGTTTAAGGACGGTTTTTAATTCTGATCTTTTCATTTTACTCTCTTATAAAATATTATTTAGCGCACGATTAATCCTGTCGCCTTTTGTGAAAATTTGATTTAAATTTCTTTCGATGTTCTCGCGCATAATATATGCGCCCGGGGCAGAAGGCTCGGAAACCGCATCGAAACAAATTAATTGAAGATCTTCTTGCACTATTTGAGAGCCCTTATCTTCTTTCAAAGATCCCAGGGCGCGTGAAGAAAAACCAAATTTGACGCCACTCTCATACAGTCCTCTCAAAACATTTCCTGATGGAGTGTTTAAAACTTTAATGGATCCAAGAAGATTTTTACCGTCCCACCAGAGTCTGTTGACCATATGAGAAGCGTTTTTCAAGTTAATAACGCTCTCGTCTGGATGGTCGCATTCTCCAATGGCGCGCCCTTCGTTAACTAATTTCATGTAATTTTTAACTTCTCGTGTTAACACATTGTGAGGATAAACTCGTCCATTGCCGTTAACGGCGTCTGATTCTTGTAGCTTGGCGGGGAAAATGAGCGCGCCCCCACTAACTTGTTTCTTTTCCGCCTCTGTCAAGAGGTCTTGACAACCGCGATCATCGCACTTTAATTGATAAAATTCTCTTAAAAGTGTTTTTGACATCTATTTTTTCCTTTTCCGCGGGCGTTACCCGCGCGATACTGGAGCCGCCGCAACAATGGGCAACTGGTCGTAACATCCATCTTTTCTTAACCATGGTGACACTCTCCTTCGTTTTTGTGGGTTATTTTCAACCCGAAATCATTAACCAGAGCACTCATTAAATAAGTAGTTCCAGATCCTAAACATCCTAAAATAAGCGCATTGGCTACGCTATACTCAAAAGTAAATAGTTCTGTGTGTCTATTAATTCCAAACAAAAATACACCAGACCAGAACCCCATGCACATTGGACAATGAAATAACTTTCCAAGACCGTATAACCAATCTTTTGAGGGGCGTATTTTATTGAAAATTGAACCGAAAACTAAAATTTGAGTGAGGCCGTAGGCTGCCAAAATAAAATAAATTAATTCCATCTATACCTCTTATTCTTCATACATGCCGTAAAGACCATAAGCTGTGTTGATGCCAGCGTATTGTGTCATTGTGCCTTGACGTTTTTTGTGGGGTACTTGGCCGAGCCGAGTGGAGTCTGCGGCGTCCGGCTCTAATAATTCTTTCTCGAAATCCATTTCATAGTTTTTAACTGCATCGAAGTGAGGCGCCTCATTTAATAAAAAGCCAACTACAGAATATAAAGTCATTTGAATGGGGTCTACTCTTTCGGGCTCAGCGCTTTCTAAAATTAATCCCTCAAGGGAGCCATATACATTTCCTCCATGAACTGAACCGGGATCAATAACTCCTTTACGGCTAAGATGGTCAAAAAGTCGCGATTGTGTGGCATAAACACTATCACTATACTGGTACTTTGAAAGGGCGAAAACTTTTTTATTTTTAGGAGACAAAACAATATCAATTTCCGGATGGTCTAAAATTAATATGTTCCCATCTAAAGTTTTGCGCGCTTTTAATCTTATTCTGGCGTCAACAGGGTTTTCAACTTGTACTTTAATGGTCATTAGGATTTAATCTCATCTGCTAAAATTTGTATCTTTAAAATTTGCTGTAAAAACTCTTGATCTACTGGCTTTTGATTCGAGGCCTCTAAAAGATTTTTAATTTCTTTCATTTTTGAGGCCATCTGCTCGTCTTGCTTAACCTCTTCCACCTCGAAAGAACTATTAATTTCATTTTTTAGGCTCTGGATCTCTTCATTCAAATAAACTTTAAAATCTGTGCCGTTGTCCAAAAAAGAAAGAATAAATTTATTAAGTAATGCTTTTTGGTTTTCTAAAAGGGAGCTACTATATTTTTTATTAAACCTTTCAATAAACTTGTTTACAACCAACCCGGATAGATGGGTATTTTTCTTTTTGTCTGATGTTTTATTCATAGTTATTCTTTTTAAGACGCCCTCTTCTAAAATCACACGACGTTTTGTACTGGCGTCGTCATTAAATATTTGTGACAAAGTTGCAATGTCTTTATAATTGGGGACAAAATTAGAAAAGACACCTTTTGATAGCTCTTGATTTATTTTTTTAATTAATGTGCTCTGCTCTTTAAAAACTTTTTTTACATTAAGATTTTTATATTCTTTTTTGGTTTCCTGAATTAGTTTTTCCGCCGTGTGGGGGAGCAGTTCTTGGGTTTCTAATAAATTTTTAAACAGCTGAAGTTCTTTGCCGATCTCAGTATCTTTTTGAAAGTGTTCTTTTAAAACAGCAATTGCTTTATTTCGATTTATTAAATCTTTATTAATAGTTTGCTTAATAATTTCCCTTACTAACATTTCGTAAAGAAGGGCCGTATTTCTCTTTTTATTGTGTCTTGCCATCGTCTTTTTGTTCCAGTTCTTGTATTAAGTTTTTAATGTTCTGATTTACCTCAAGAAGTTTGCGCTCTTCATTATTATAATTAGTTTCTTTCTCCTCGGAAATACCTTTTCCGAGTCCGAGCAATTCGCTGGCTCCCATGGGCAGCGTTCTCAATTGTCTTGCAGGCAATCTGGCCATTTCATGTGATCCTTGTGCTCGGAAGTGGCGCTTCCGGGCGCCCTGTTGGCGCTTATCAACTTTTACGCGCTTGTACGCTTTTCCTTTTGAGCCAGGAGTGGTATAGGAGCCGTCTGGTTTAACTTTTACCTGCATCCAAGCTTTCTCATCGCGGTGGCCCGGCGCTGCTAAAAGTGCTGTGTCTGCTTCGGGTCCTCCTTCTGCGCCTGGTGGGGCGCCTGCTCCCGCTTCATCGGCGGCGGCGCCGCCTTCTTCCGGTGGTGGTACCATTTCTTCACCTCCTAGGGCGCCCATTTCACCGCCCAGACCGGCGTCCATTCCTCCGCCGAATGCGCCGCCGGCGCCCATGCCGCCACCTTGAGCTGCCATTTCTCCTTGGGCCATGGCCTGAGTAAAGTTCATATCATAGAAAAGTTCTCTTTGATTGCGTAAGAACTCTTCTTCTGAGATGCCAAAGAGATTTCTGGCTAACCAGCGCTTGCTAAAGAAGCCCTCGGTAGCCTGCGCCGCCACTGAAAATTTAGTATTCCAATTTTCAAGGTCTTGCATCTCGGCAATTTTAGATGGGTTGTGCAATTTTAGGTTGAAAGAGAGCAAATCGTCCCCCCTATAGCCAAGAGTGTAAAGATGAATAATCGCTATCTTCTCTAGTTCCGTCACTACGGATCGCTGAAGCCGCTGAACTGTTCGAGCAAACCGAATATCTTTTTGTGCCAACGTTGCTTTGTCTTCGTCGCTTCCTTCGGCTCTCGACAAATAAGAAGCTGGGATTTTTAACGCAGAAAACAATTTATCTCTCAGATATTTGACATCCTCGATATCGCCAGTGTAAGTGCCTCCGGCTAAAGTAGATATTTCGGTACCCACGCCTCCGCGCACAGGAATAAAGTAATCCTCTTCAATGCTGAGTGGGTTGTAACGCAAGTCTACACGGCCGGTATCTGGGTCAACAACTTGGTTTCTTTTCATCGAGGTTATAATGCGCTGCATATATTGTTCAATATCTTGGGGGGGAATATTTCCTACATCTACCTTAAAAACTCTTCGCTCTGGAGCACGAACAATTCGATACGCCATCATCGCATCTTCCAAAAGTACCAGTTGGCGCCAAATTCGTCTGGCCCCGTCTAAAATAGAAGTTCCATAAGGAGCAAATTTATCATTTCCTAAAATTCTAAATTGTGCGACTTGCCAATTTTCAAATGATACGCCTCCGGAGTTCCACTGAAATTGTACGTAATTGGGATTCGTTTTGTCTTGTCCCTCCATTCGTTCGATCTCTTGGCTAGGAAGGCCGACTACTTGTTTAATTCCCATTTCAGCATCAATGTCTAAGTAAAGATAGAAATCACCATATTTGCACATGGTGCGGCACCATCCAAAAAGATTAAAACTAATATTGAGAACATTATAAAATAATGTATCTAATATGCCTTTCACCTCTTCATCATTAGATTCGATTAGAAGAACCTTTTTAATACTACTGTGAGTTGTCATTTCATCCGCGTAAATATCGAGTGCCGAAGAAATTTCTGGTGTGTATTCCATTTGATCGAAATCTGCGTACCGTTGTAAGCGGGACTGCGTACCCATCATATAAGAAGAATGATTATCAAAAGGACTATAACCTACTCTTTCGAACTTTTGGCCTGCAACATCTTTAAAAGTCTTTGCATATTTGTCTAGGCGCCGTCTTCGGAGTTGTCGTGTGTTCTGTGAACGATAATTAATCAGGGGGCCGGAAAATAATTTTGTTAATCTCTTATAAAGTGGAGAATCCGGATTGCGTGGGTTTTTCTTGTTTGGTGTGGCCATTTAATTTATCCTTTTAATAACCAAAGGTATTCTTGTAATTTCTTTTTCTCATCAACCATCTTTTCAAAAGCCTCTGTTTGTGTCGGTTTTTGCTGGCCCGGTATTCGAGTGTCAAGTTTGGTATTATTTGTTATTATACAATTTAAAAATGCTTTTTTGTACTCCAAATCTCGCTCATTCTCAATTAAGGCAGTATCTCTTACCCAACATCCAATCGCACAAGCCATAATTAAATCGTCATTATAGCTGCGCTGTGCTTGCGGTCTTCCATTCTTCCAAATAAAAGTATCTAACTCATTAATTAATCTCTTAGAATAAATAGTCAACATTTTATTTCTTATATACTCTTCAAGCTTAGCAACTATTAAAGGTCGAGTTTTAAGTGAAGTGGTAAATCCTGCAATCGCGCTCGAAGTTGTCTCGGCTTGATATTGATCAATGTATTCGTGCGATGATTTAATCGAATGATATACATTAGGATACGCTTTATCAGCTAATTTATCTAGTACTGCAAATCCTACACTATTGTTTTCCACCACAACCATGGCGTTTCCATATTCTCGGCCAGCATTATAAATTATTTCAGAAAACAAATCCGGCGTAACTTTTCCCTGGTATTCCGCAATAATCTCCAGGGTCTCTAGCTTAAAAATATGAAAAACAGAAAAATCGGCGCCGTCCCCACGAGAAACGTCCGCCACAAGTAAATAAGTGTTTTCTTGTTTGAACTCTTCCCAGATCCAATAATTTCTATCAATACCTGTTCGATATTTTGGCTCTTGCAGGCCCTTTTTTAAGCGCTGAATGTCGTCCGGGTCAATAACGGTTTCTCCGGAAGTGTTGAAGTTGCATTCGTACTCTTGGGCGATCTGGCGTTTGCTCATGTTTTTAGTTTCTATCTCAAACCATTCTTGATCTCTGTCCGGATGTACATCCCACATCAAATGAACAGGAAAGAATTCATTTTGTCCGCTTTCTGATTTGATGTAAGTCTCATGGAACCAGTCGCCGACGCCGTTTGGGGTTGATAAAGCGATACAGCGGCCACCCGTAGAAATCGTCGGATAGAGCGCTGTCCATAAATCAGTTAAATTTTCAACATGTGCGGCCTCGTCAACCACCAGCAGAGATAGCGCTTCTGATCGACCTGCATCGGCAGAAGTCGAAGAAGCTTTAACCTGAGACCCATTGCTTAGTTCAAATGAATTCTTGTTATCGACGTCAATATTAGCAATTTTTAACCAAGGTGGTAAATGTTTAATAATTCCTTTAACTTTGCGTACTAAGTTTGCTGCTGTGCTTAATTTGGTTGCGACAACAAGAACATTTTTATCTCGATGAAAAAGCATTAGCCATGCAATATATCCGGCCACAATTGTAGATATACCTAACTGGCGTGCTTTAAGAATAATCGTAAATCGATGATCATCAAAGGTTTCTAACAACTCCTCTTGATAATCATATGTTTTAAATGGAATTAGGCCGTGGCCTGGGTGTGGGATTTTAGCATAATTGTTAGCAAAATATTGGGAGTCTTTGCCGCATTTTAAGACTTCTTTTAAGATCTCTTTTTTTGTTAATTTGTAGCTCATTACGCTCTAGCGTTTGTTTTCTTTACACCTTTTGGTGTTTTAACATTACTTGGCTTTTTAGTGCCTGGATATTGATCTTTGCCCGTCGCTAAAAACTTTTCGATGGCGCTGCGCAGCTTCTCCTCGGATGTAGTGCGGTTATTTTCCTCGCTTTCTTCTACATCTTTAAGGCCTCCGACAGTATAAACTTTTGTAGCCTCGGCCCAAGTTCTAATCTTGGACATGTTTTGTACGAAAATGTCCGCGTCTCCGTCCGGCGTGAGAGATACAGTATTGCCAGTAACAGCTTTGTATTCCTTTTTTAGGAACTTTACAATATCTTTATAAGTGCGCTCAATCTCTTCATCAAGTTTAGAATTATGATAATCTTTAAGAGACAATTCAGTTTGATAAGTGATGATTAACTTGGGACCAGCAAAGCGTACTTTGAATCCGTCCATTACACGAGAATCCAAAACGGCATCGCCCTTTTCGCGTTTGAGACCGGCTGCACGTGCCTCCCCATCGGCAGCATATTTTTTATATTGTGAGCCATCGTAAGCATTTGCGGCGGCTTGGTTAAGACCTTTTATAATGTCATATACAGATACGGTTGCCATTTAAACTTGCTCCTTTTCTTCGGTATATCCTGCATTTTCGAGGGCGCGCTCCAAGTCGTCCTTTGCCAAAGCATTTGTTCCCAAGGCGCTTTGCACCAGTTGTAACATGAGTTCGGCGCCTTTTTGCTGCTCGGCGCTTAAATTTCTAAGATCAGCAGGCTCTGTGGGTTCGTCTGCTTCGGCTTGGGGCTCTTCGCCGGGCGCCGGGGGAGCTTGTGCTACTACCGTTCCGGTTGGTGGCGTCGTAGGAATCTCTTCTTCCTGCAAAAAATATCGCGGGTCAATCCTCTTTTTGTTCTTTCGTATTATTCTTCGTCTCATGATTTGGCCTCCAACCTTTTTGCCATCTGTCTTCATTGAATTCCACGTATTGAATGTAACAATCGAAGCAGCATTCAAACTTATTCATATAAAGATCATCTTTGATCTCAAAAGAAAATATTCCACATACAGGACATTTCCTTTTATTCTTCTTAGTAATTAGATTCTTCGGAAGGAAAAAGCCGTCTTTCTCAACTTTCTCTTTTTGTTCTTTTTTTTTATACTCTTCTTTATAAAACTCTTTAAGTTGTTCTAAGTATTCTTCCTCTTTTTCATCCGTCCAAAATGATTTGGGATTGGCAATTGCTTCTTTGCCAAATTTTCTAGCAATGGCTTTTTCGATCTCCGCTATTTTATTTAAGTTTTTTGGTTTCATTATATATTACGGTACGGTGGCGGCGCCGGGATATTGCGGATCAAAAAAAATCAAACTATCTGCCGATGCAGGATCGTTTTCGAGAGCCCAGCCGAGTATTTGTGACCAATTGCCACTGCCAGGGGGGGCGTTTGCAAAACGGCCGTTTTTTGTTTTGTCCCCATATACTGGGGCTCCGGACGTGGATCCTCCAAGCACAGAAGAATATGTAACGCCGCGCAGAAGCATTCCCACTTCGCTTGGGCTGCCAACAGCATCCCCAAAAGTGGCGCGACCTCCACCTTTCCTGTTTCCCCACAGGGCTATTCCTAGTAAATAATTGCTCCCTGCATTGGCGGCGCTGTCCCAGACGGGCTGTGTCCATTCCCCGTTATTATAATAATAAAGATAGCCAGCCTTAACTAAGTTTGCATTTATATTCCCTGCCGGGCCATAGCCGGCCGCAACCGTTCCGGCTTTCATTATAACAGAATTAGCATTTTTATCGGGAGGGTGAGTAAAATTCAACACTACTTGCGCAGATTTTACTTTTATAAAGTTGTATAATTTTTCTAAACTATAGTTGCCTATTCCCACTATTTAACTTCCTCTACTGCGTAAACAACAGCAATTGTTAATGCGATTCCTGCAATTACTCCGCCAACGGTCCACCAAGTTGAATAATCCTTTGAATTTTCAAGAGCTACTTTGCTTAGTCTGTCAATCTCAGTATTTTTAATATCAATGATTGCTGTATACTTTTTGTCCATTGTGTCCAGGCTAAGGTTTGC
>Ga0098061_1001423_pt1 | contig 11575 bp, 33 predicted proteins | sample 22_taG_FD_92579 | JGI IMG/M metagenome (GOLD analysis project Ga0098061, IMG submission 92579) | Marine viral communities from the Subarctic Pacific Ocean - 22_ETSP_OMZ_AT15343 metaG | ecosystem: Environmental > Aquatic > Marine > Oceanic | place: Subarctic Pacific Ocean | collected 2015-01-20 | reverse complement strand
GTTACTTATAATCCATATATGTATGATAGCTTTGTGCAGGCTGATACTAAGAAGCCCGTGCGTTGGTCACCAGAGGTTTATATGGATGTTATGTTGGGCAAGGGTAGCCCCTATCCACGCATCCAAGGTGTAGACCATCGGATGTTTATGCGTGAAATGACTTGACAGGTAAAACAAACCACGATAAGTAGTGAGTACAACAGGAGAGAAAAAATGAACGTAATCAGCCAGAATGAGATGACCGACGTTATTATGCACGCTACTAAGCGAACGGGTAACTTCTTTACCGTTCACTTTCGTAAGAAGGATGGGACCGTGCGTGTTATGAACTGCCGTGGTGGTGTTAAGAAGCACCTTACAGGCGGAGGGCGGGCTTGGAACCCTGAGTCCAAGGGTATGGTATTTGTATGGGATACGGTATCTAAGGGCTACCGCACACTTAATACCAAGACAGCAACCTTCGCTGCGATTGGTGGACAGGAATACACTACCAACGGACGTTACTAGCCTTGACAACGAATCACATTGAGTTAAAGTAGAAAAACAAGACGCGCTACTAGACCAGTAGCTAGTCCGGTGTGGCGAGAACCGGATGAAGAAATGGTTTGGTCACCATATTAATAAAGCTGACGTGTCCGTCTAGGACCGGAGGTCGAACAGCCCGTTATCCGTAGCCGTGGAGTCCAACAGGACTGTGAAGCGGCACGGACTGTTCTTTTTTTCTTGACGCCAACAGGGCAACCCGCTAAGCTACAGTCACAACGAGAGGGGAACAATGCTTGAACATAAAGACCATTGGTATTGGGAAGGCACTGGTGACGCACGGCGTTGCCCAACACACCCACACGTTAAGACTAGTAGCCCATGCGGCATGTTCGATGCTCCATGCGGCGAATGTGAATATGAGATGTACGAAGAAGTAATGATTAGCGAATGGGAAGCCTTGCCCCTAGAGGAGAAGCAAGCTATTAACGAGGCGAATGAAGCACGGCGGAGAGAGCAAGAGAATAAATACCTTGACGACGACATTCCATTCTGATAAACTGTAGTCACAACAGAGAGGAAACAATGACGAACACTATTAGGCACGCTTCTAAGAGACCTGCGGGGAGGTCACCGGTCACTCCGCCCCGCTTCTTTGCCGCTCACACCCGTGAGAAGGATGAAGACCACCAGATAGAATGCCTTTACCTGCGTGACGGTGAGTGCGATTGTGGGTTTCACGACCATCTGGACCAGGCTGATGAGGCTGGCGTGAGTTTTGTTAAAGCCTTACGCGATTGGAGACGAGCAGACCTACGGTGACTAGGTTGTCTTACGAGTGGGTGAGATGCCCTGCACCTTGACAACTTAGCCAACGTCGGATAGGTTGTCTTCACAACAAACGGAGAAACAATGGAAACATTAATACTTTGGATAGTAGGCCCTCCACTCGGCATTATCATTGGTATATTATACGGATGTCTTTTACTTTACGTCGCGAAGCGACTTGGTTTAGCCGATTTACTTATTAAGTATTATGATTGGCTTGATGCCACGGAAGAAAAGGGCGATGAAAGCAATGAATACTAAAGAATATTATATTAACGCTCCTACGGAGAGAAAAGTGGTAGTACACACTAACTTCATCCAGTTATCGGCTGCTGGCTTGTTTCAAGCGGTTGCACTAATGTCATACGCTAACTGGCTTTTTAGTTGACAGCTAACCGGCAAGCCATTACACTGACTGCACAACAAAGGAGCGAGGACATGAAAACTTTTATTACTACAAGCGATGACGTTAAGGCTATGGTTAAGGCTATGAAGGTAGCCGGACTAAACATTGAAAAGACTAGGACTACCCGTAAGGTAGAGATTAATGGTAAGACTATCTTCTGGGCTATGAAAGGTAGTAAGAATGTGCGTGGTACATGGATGGTAAGACACAACAAGAACCTTTTTGCTTGACAGATAAACCAAGTCACGATAAGGTGACTACACAACAGAGAGGAAAACAATGGATAAACGTATTGAAGCTATTCGTAATGACGCTATGGTTGGTCGCGGCTCTTGCAGTTCCCTTGACGAGTGCTATAGCGACTCTGAACTACTTGAACTCATCAGTGAAGACAATATTAGTACACCCCGCAAAGCGGTAGAGTGGGCACGACGTCGGGCATCGCTGCAAGTTGAGAACGCTCTTAACTATCGTTGGGGCGCTGACGACGACCCAGAACTGCTCGCTTATAATGAGTGGCAAGAAGACCTTGACAAGAATCCTGTCCGCTGTTAAGATACTTCACACAACAGGAGTCGATGATGGGAACAAGCGAATGGAGGCGTGTAGAGCCTAGTTTAACAATTTCTTTAGAAGAAGCCCGTTTACTACGGGATGCACTACGGGATGCACGGTGGTCTGGGGCGCTCTACATCTGGCTTAGAGATAAAATAGTCGAGCTAGAGAAAGACTATAAGGAACTTCCACTAACAGATGCTTTCTGAAAAGGGTTGCTTGACAACCAACCGCTAACCTATTACACTGTCTACACAACAAACGGAGCGAACGATGAACAAAGAAACAAACCTACAACAAATCTACCGTGAAAAGGCACTAGAGCATATTAAAGCACTGTGCTTCGCTTTAGAGGTAGCCGAGCAGGACAATCTTGATGATACTGTCCTTCATCTGGTTAAAATTGAATGCTTAGCCACACAGGTGAATAACGACCTTTCCGCTCTTAGCTTACTGAAGTGTCACCGACTCTAAAAGAGTTGCGAGACATATAATAAAACAAGTTGACAACAACACGGTAACCCATTAAGTTACAGTCACAACAAAGAGAGGACAGTATGACTAAACAACTAAACCTTTCCTTTTGTATAGAGGTTAGTAAAGATACAGACGAGTCACAAGTGCTAGACGCCTTACTAGAGGTTATCCCTAGTATTAGTGACCTCCTATACAATACAGATATTAACTTAGACCTAGCTGAAGAGACTGCTACAGTCTCAGGAGCCATGTGGACCTCTGGCGAGACGGTTTATACGCCAGACGACAGTTAGTGGTGTATAATGGGAAAGCGTGGGACAGAGTGGGAAATAGATTGCCCAAATAAATAGTATCTTGACAGATAGATACATGAGTGTTACAATAGAGGTATAGAAACAAGGAGAAAAACAAGACTGTTCAGACCCATTCTCGGAAAAGTCAAGGAAGGAATACTTTTATTGCGTTATCCTTGACAAGAAATACCGAGAAAAACACTTGACAGGCTATATAATTTAGGCTATAATGCTTACACAAGGTCACCGGAGTTCGGGTCTCCGGGATGGTTCTATGGCGCTGACGCATGGACGAGTATAACGAGCCCTGGGATAGTTATACTGCGGTGGTTCGAGTCGCCGGTCGGCTGCAACCTCTGGGATTGTCGTAAGGGCACGGGCCTTGTGTAAGAATGCTTGACAGATATAGAGGGATATGGTATAATAGATATACAGTGAGGGATTAAAGGTTAGCCTATAGTTGACCTCCGCCATAGCAGTGTGTTCTCTGTTGTGTTGTGGCCCGAAGTCAAGCGGGTTGCTATGGCGGTCTTGACACCCTCTCCCACCTTAAATCATTAAGGTTTTACCCTAGGGGAGATAGATTATTATAATGAAACACTTGTCCACTAACGGACGAAACTACATTATCGTCAATCTACCTACCCCATACTAAAAGTACACTTGACAGCCTTCTACTTTCTGGCTATAGTGAATACACACAACGAAGGAGACAACAAAATGGAAGCATTGACTATTTTACTTGTTATGTTCTTACTACTGTGGGGGGCATGGGGATTAATAAAGTTTATTTTCTCTAACTTCACGGCAATCCTATGGACTTCTGTCTTCTTTCTAATCCTCTTCGGATTCTTCTTGACAGAAGTAGCCCACTAGAGTATACTGTAAACACAACAAACAACGGAAAGAACATGAACATTGTTTTCCTAACAATATGTTGCCGCGCTTATGATACCTTCTGGGATGACCTGCATGTTTGTCGAGCTTGTGGTCAGCCGAACCCTCTATTAATAGAGGTCGAGGTTGATGAACAAATAGCTTGACAGATTGAATCTACCAGACTACATTGACTACACACAACAACGGAGAGAACAATGATTAAGATTAGTGATGGTAACAGCAAGCTTCGTAAGACCGGTGGCAAGGTCAAGCTCCACCTAGCAGAGCATGGTAGCCTCGCAGGGTTCGTACCTCGCCCTAAGGCATACAGGGTCGTTAGCTTTAATATCCCTGCCGGTGGGTATGAGATGGAGGACAAGGCTTATACTACTTGTCCCGGCGCAGGGGCTTGTCTTGCCCTATGCTACGCTAGGCAAGGTACGTTCTTGTTTAAGGGTAGCAAGCGAGTGCGTATTGATAACCACCAGCTTCTTCTTACTACCTATGCCACTAGTGGATTAGACGGCGTGGTTGACATTCTGGACCATGCTGTTAAGAGTATGAGCAAGAGGGTCGCCGTGGTTCGTTTGCACGATAGCGGTGACTTCTTTAAGAAGTGGTATGTGGAGGCATGGATGGAAGTTATTAAGCGCAACACTGATATTCTTTTCTACGCTTACACTAAAAGCTTCCCGATGTTCAAGGGTATGGATATCCCGGATAACTTCCGTGTAACCTACTCTTTCGGCGGCAAGTTTGACAGCCAGGTTGACGGTCCTAATGCCCGTATCTTTGCTACCCTTGACGAAAGGATTGCAGCGGGCTATGTAGATGGTAACGATAGCGACATGCCAGCTATCCTTGGCGAGCATAATATTGGGCTTGTGTACCACGGGGTTAAGAAGCCTACGAAAGAACAGTTCGACGCTGTTCGGTAGATAGTCCTTGACGGGTCGGCAACGACCCGTTATACTATACTCACAACAACGGAGGGATGATATGTGGAATGTACGTCACACTTGCCAGTATTGCGGGTGGGCTGTCAGGAATGGTATTTGCACCAATTGTGGGGCCGATTAATGTTAGGGGAGAAAACAAAGGTTGGGTTAACGGCTACGTTGAAGGGTTAGAAGAATAAACTTGACGCCAAACCCTAAACCCATTACATTGACTACACAACAAGGGAGGGAACGATGGAACTCATAGATTGGCAGCCCGGTAACGGGACACGATACTTGCTTGGGTACGCTGAAGTGAACGGGCAATGGCTTGTTACGTGGTTGAAACACACTGATGTTTCAGGCCCTGCGTTTATGTGGCAAGGTTCTGGTGTGAACCTTGATTACATGGCCGATAAGATGGGTATTAATATTGCAGATGCTCAGGGCATCGCTACGTTCCTTTATACTAAAGGGATTATTACACAAAGCGGGCTGGAAGGTTGGTGTACTTTTCAGCGTTCTAGAGAACTTGGGTTTGACAACTTGCTCCAGGCAAGTTAAGATACTTTCACAACAGAGAGGGAAACATGAGTAATAGACGACGACGAGGTTCGTGGAACCGGCGTGTTAAGAGCATTCGTATCAAGGGTGTAACTAGCTAACGCCATGGCCGTGGGGGGTATGGACCGATAGATAGTGGGTAAGTCTTACGAGCAGTAAGCTATCTATCGGTTGCGTAAGCGTGGGAGTGATTCCCAGGTCAGGCCATACCTAATAAGGGAAGTTGGGAACCCTTATACTTTTTTTCTTGACAGCTAAACACTAATCCATTAAGATACCTACATAACAACAGAGGGGGTAACATGAGTTACGAAGTATCTATTGGACAGTTCGACGAGAACGTGACCTATAATGGTCAACCGGTCTTTGCTGCTATTATACCTAGCGGCTTGTGGGGACTACATGGTATGACTGGTAAGCAGGCGGCATCATGTATTACTGACGGCATAGTGCAGAACTGGGTGCATCCTTCAAACAATGCCAAACGTCAGCACGTATTAAGTAAAGTCAAGCCTTGGCGTCATGACTACCCTTACCTCACAGCAGACCGAGCCCTAGACTTCTTGACTAGATTGCGTGAGGCTTGTTTGGCTCACCCCCGACATAAAGTAACAATCTTTTGATTGACAAGTCGGGTGTGGTCTGTTAAGATACCTACACAACAACAGAGAGGGAAACAATGAACGACCGTGACTCCCGTGACCGCCTTCTGGAAATCGTGGAAGAGGGCTTGATAGACCCCCAACGCGTTATTCTTGCATTCTGCAAGTGGAACACCCGTGAGGATATCGAGGATATGTGCCACGCTAACGAGATTGAGCTTTGGGAAGACGAGGAAGACGAGGAAGATGAATAATAATGCTTGACGGGTTGCTGCTGACCCGTTAAGTTACCTACAGACAACAACGGAGAAACAATGAACTTCATTACACACAACGATGCGGACGTTACTACCAGTGGAACTCACTTGCAGGGTTATATCAGCACAAGCTATAGTAAACTACGTGGGCTGTTTGGCGAGTCACAATCGTGGGACGGCTATAAGACTGACTGGGAATGGAACATCGAGTTTGAAGACGGTACAGTGGCTACCATCTACAACTGGAAGAACGGTCCTAACTACGGGGCTCACGAGGTCACCCCTGATATGATTAAGGAATGGAACGTCGGCGGATATAGCCAAGAGGCTTTGAAGAATGTTAATAGGATTCTCTTGACAGCCTAGCCAGAGTAGACTATAATAAGAGCACAACCCAAGCAGAGAGAGGTCAACATGACTGACGCTGAAAAGATTGCAGCCCTTAAAGCTAACCTCAACAACCTAGACGAGAAGGGCCGCAAGTTCGCGGATTCCCTTCTTGACTACTGGGGTAGGAAGGGCTTCCTATCTGAGAAGCAGTGGTACTGGGTTGGCAAGTTGGGCTTGACAAGCGAGAAGAAGAAGGATAAGAGGAGGACACCACCGAAGAGCGAGCCTGACCCTCGGTATGCTGCTATGCTGTCCGCCTTCCAGCGGGCTAACGCTGGCCAGCGCAAGCGGGTCATGCGAGCACTGCACCCCGATATGTGGGGCGGTGCGGATTGGGCAACGGAGTTGTTCCAAGCAGTTAATCAATAAACCTTGACGGGGGCTTCGGCCCCCGTTATATTCCTTGTACGAATGGAGAGAAGAATGATTCCCCTTAACTCACACGAGCTATCGTGGTTTAACCATAACGCCCACCAGCTGAATATCCCTGAAGGGACTTCCGCAGCAGCTGAGATTTTTACCCGCATGGGTGTCCATGGTATCGCTAAGCTCCACAAGGCGATTATCGCGAGGGACATAAATAAAATCCAACGGTTGCTTGACGTCTAAGCCACAATAGACTATAATACCATCACAACAGAGGAGGGAACATGCCACGCTATAGTAGCTATGAGTACGATAGGTACGACGCCATTGCGGACGCCGACGCCGACGCGCTAGAGGAGCGCCTAGATGAGCTTCGCGAGGAGTACCCCGACGCCGATGATGAAGAACTCTACGATATTATAAGGGATGAAGATGCCGACCGGTGTGGGTGCTCTGACCCTGGGTGCCCGTGTGAAGGGCTTAAGCGTGGTGGCTCTCCTTGATTCCTTGACGGGGGGGCAACCCCCCGTTATACTATAGACACAACAACCAACAACCGAGAGAACATTATGCTTCCCATTGACCTAAACCTTATGAAGCAAATCGTGGGCGTACTTAGCAGTATCCATGAGGGGCTCCAAGAAGGTTACCTGACTGTCAACCTCCCTGACGAGGAGCTTGCTAAGCAAGTTCACCAACACCTCGATAGAAGCCTCAGTGACCTTCACGACGCCATTGAGATAGCCGTGCTATGCGAAATTGTAGGGGGTCTCGCACCTGGTGAGCCAGAGGCACCTACTCCGACAATGGATAACATCGTTATCTTTCCGAATGTGACACCCGAGGCTTGACAGGTATCGTCTGCCGTATTACATTACCTACAGACATCAACCAACAACCGAGAGAACAAAATGATCTTCCCACGAATCGTCTGCGCCGATGGCTTTTCCGTTAGCGTACAAGCCCGGTCCTTCGTCTACTGTAGTCCACGTAACGACGAGGGTCCGTGGACCCAGGTCGAGCTAGGCTTCCCGTCAGAATACGAGCACCTCATCATGGAATGGGCGGAGACGCCTTCCGACCCTACGGAAACCGTCTACGGATGGGTTCCCACGGAAGTGGTCATGGAGGTTATCGCCAGTCATGGTGGAACCAATGAAGAGGGTACTGCTGTCATGAACACCATTATGAATGGCGTACCTCGACGGCACATACGTGTAATGAGGTTTTCCTTGACAGGGTTGAACTAGTCTGATAGGTTACTAGTACAATGAGCCGAGAGGATAACATGCGTACCATTGATATTTATGAGATGATTGAGGACCAGCTTAATCAGCCCCCATACAACCTGCCCGAGAGCGACGGGCGTAAGCAGGTATTGGTTTATGACCTTGTAGCCCACATTCCACCTCACGTCTTCGCTAGGGCGCTGCGCGAGGTAGCAGCCCTTACAGACCTCCGCCTCGACGACGGCCATGATGTGGACATTGCAGGTTTAGTACTTGACAAGTCAGACGTATAGGTTATAATACCAACAACGACGGGGAGCACCATGAAGAAGCTTAGCGACCTTACCGTAGTGCTTATCATAGCATTCATTGTAGCGTGCTGTGCTGCGCTGGTAGTGTCCGACTACCATCATGATACCATTGCTATGGCAGGGGCTCACATTATGATAGATGAATAATGCTTGACTTCTGTTGAAGATAGGCTATACTAAAACCAGACGACGGGGCAACGACGCTCCGTCATGACGTGAGAGCAACATGGAAGACGACCTGAAGTACCACCGCTGCAACCGTAACTCTTCGTGGTGGGCGCACGACGCTCAGGGGATTCCCTTGTGCCGGGTGTGCGCTAAGTGCCAGGATGCCAAACTCTCTCGATACAGGCCCGAGATTCTGACCGGGTATACTCAAGCGGACGTGAACGAGCCCATTGAGGAAGACTATTGAAATATATCCTTGACGGGGGGGCAACCCCCCGTTATAATGAAAGCACAACGGAGGCAACATGTTCAAAGCCTACTCGGTAATCTGTTCTGAATGGAAGACCCTGCAAGTGGAAGCGTGGAATTACACTTCCACGGAAGCTTTCGAAGCTTCTTGGGACACGGGGGTGCTAGACGTAGCATACGAGACCGGTCAGGAATTATGGGACTACCCCCTTGAGGTACGCCTTGAGCGCATCAAGGCGCTTACCCTCGCAGAACGGGGTGCGTTCATCCTTGGGGAGAATGATTCCTACAACAGAGCGAATAATTGCTAGCCTTGACAACCGAGGGGCAATAAGATAATAGTTCTACAGACAGCAACCAACCAACAACGGAGGCCATCATGGCTAACCCTAAGCAACACGCTCTCTTTCAAACCACGTCCTTCGTGGATAATGCGAGCGTGGATACGTTCGCCGACCGTACCCTGGTCACCCGCAACCCACGTTGTGGGCAGTGGGTCAAGCTGGGCTGGCTTGACCGGCGTAGCCGGTTCATCGGCGTTACCCGGTCGGGTGTCTTGGTCCTAGACCACACCAGCGGGGGCGACTTTGAGGCATTCAGCCGGAAGGTCCAAGCCTTCAAGCGGGCGAACGACCCGCAGTTGTGATTGTTTTAGAAATACCCTTGACGGGGGGTTCGCCCCCCGTTACATTCCCTACAGACAACGACCAAACAGGAGCCATCATGGATTGGGATACCTTCGGAGCGGCCTTCTTTGTGTTCGCCTTCTTCTTGCTCTGGATAGTTTTCAGCGCACTCTTCATTGACTATCCAGCCTAGATTTCACTTGACTAACCATCCAGTCCGCGCTATATACTTATAGAACGAACGGAGAGTGCATCATGGCTCGCAAGAAGAAGAAGGTAAAGGTCCCCAAGCGCCGCAACATGCTGGCGCTGGCTATGATGATGCGTCATAGCAAGGGGGCGTCAGCAGGGGCCCACTCTCAACGGGGCTATAACCGAAAGGTTAAGCACAAGGGGAAGCCGTCATGGTAGCCAAGGTTCCCAAGCAGGGTACGCTGGTTACCATGATAGGCCGCAACCATGCCAAGGCTGGTATGGACCCGAGGCATCCCGAGGTTAAGGAATACATGGAGGGGTATAGAGATTATTCCTTGACGGCGGAACCAGACCAGACTATAATGAAAGCACAATCGGAGAGAACATGAACATCGAAGCTGAACTGGCCCGCGTCACCGTCGAGGAGGTCTACAACGAAGACTTCTACGAGGCTCTGGTGGAGCTTCTTCCGGAGGAAGGGTTCTACCCTACTCCAGAGGAGGAGGAAGAGGCTCGCCTCTTCGCAGGCTACGGCATGGACAATGCCGCCCTCTGCATCGAAGGACCCGATACAACCGACTGCGGTCAGGTCATCCCCGTATGGGCTTTTAGCTAAAGCCTTGACAGGTGGGCCGTGGGACCTTATATTAAAAGCACAACCCAAGCAGAGAGTCAACATGAACATCACACGTATGTGCATCCTGACAGGTCGCGTTAATACTCGCTTCGTCGAGGGCTTGACGCATGGTATGCTCATGGCCCATAAGCAGGGCACCCTTGCCCAAGACGCTTTCGTGGGCATCTCCCCCGAGTGGCGGGAGTTCATCATGACGGGCATCCTGCCCGAAGTGTGGGAAGCAAAGTTTCCCGAGGAGTAAAAGATAATCCTTGACGGGGGGGCAACCCCCCGTTATAATGAAACCAGAACGAGGCGCTGATGCCTCATCACGACGGGAGGCCAACATGGCCCGCTCTAGCGTCAAGAAGTCCCTGGGCAGCCAGAAAGCCACTCGCATGGCTGACACCTTTCTGCGAGCCGTCTTGCGGGAAGACCGCATGAAGGAGGCACGGGCACGGCGAGAAGCCGAGGGCACCATCATCCGGGCTATCTGCAAGGAGAACGATTGCCGGTCGGATAGCGACCGCTCCATCCGAGTATGGCGGAGGGAAGGATAGTCTTGACATCCCCGGCTACCGAGATATAGGTAGTCCAGAAGGAGGCAGGTTGCATATCAATCATAGGCGGGTCAACCGCCAGGAGTACCCCTACTCCAACGCGGCATATAACCGTGTTGAGCAGGATGCGGCCAACAAGGCCCGACGACGGGCCGATAAGAAGGAGAGTAAAGATTGACCTCTGGTCAGGGATGAGCTATATTGAAAGCACCAACCAAGGAGAGAACATGAAGTCTTTCATTACAGACAACGATGACCTAAAAGCCATGGTATCCGCTTTGAGGCAGGCGGGGGCTCCTTTGGAGTCGACTCGAACGACCCACCGCCTCCGAGGGCACGGGGGAGACATTGTCTTCCAAGCTATGCGAGGGAGCAGAAAGGTGGGGGGTACGTGGCTCGTGAGCCATCATCCCAATCTTTTCCGGGCAGCTTGACCTCTGGCCAGGGATAGGCTATAATAAAACCAGACGGCGGGACAACAACGTCCCGTCCAAACGGGAGCGAATATGAACCTCTTCCAAGACATCCAGAACCCCACCATCGCTGACATCGTCGGCGAAGCCCGTCGTCAAGCCCGGATGGC
>Ga0098061_1001420_pt1 | contig 11582 bp, 15 predicted proteins | sample 22_taG_FD_92579 | JGI IMG/M metagenome (GOLD analysis project Ga0098061, IMG submission 92579) | Marine viral communities from the Subarctic Pacific Ocean - 22_ETSP_OMZ_AT15343 metaG | ecosystem: Environmental > Aquatic > Marine > Oceanic | place: Subarctic Pacific Ocean | collected 2015-01-20 | reverse complement strand
ATTGATCTTCTTTCTCTACCAGTTTGGACTTCTTGAAACCATGTATCCAGTGTCCATTTGCTTTTATTTTATCTCTGTATCCCTCATCCTTGTCCCAATCCTCCAAAAAATCTTCTATCTCTGACACGCATGATCACCTATCCCGCTGGCGGTAGTAAATCTCTCTCCTGAATGACGTCCCAACAAGCATCTATTATTCCGTTACACTTCTCAGACTCTCCCCCTTCCTTTAACTTATTGCAAGTTCTATGCCACAATACCAAAACTGTATCATCATCCCAGTTTTTTATGGTATGATACATTACTTTTTTGACTTTTTGTCTGAAAGTTAGGTTAGTCATGTTTAATAATGAAGGCTATCACGCACTGATTGCCCCATTCTCCAGAATATCCTAGTTTACTATTAGTGTAATCAATCTCCAGGTACTTAACTGTTTCGAGTATCTTAGTGGTATTATCTTCACTAATAAATGTACTTTCTAAATGACCTATATCAAGTTCTTTTAATACATCTAGTGTGGTTTTATTAGTTAATGATCCTGCTCTATCATCTGTATGTATAAGGGAAGTATGCAAATCTTCTATTATATACAATCCGCCAGGAGATAGTAAGGGAAACAAATGACCAAACGAAATTTGTTGTTGCCCCATCTCATGACCACCATCATCAATTATAATATCAAATGGTCCATATTTATCATTACAGTGTTCTAAGTCTTGCTGTAGAGCCTGATCTCCTTCATATACTATGTGTCCTGTTTCTCTAGCTTGTGATACCGAGTTAGTATCATATTCGAATCCTATGACTTCTGCATTTGGGAAATACTCTTTCCACATAGAAAGAGAAGTTCCTCTGCCACCTATACCTATCTCCAATATTTTATATGGTCGTAGCGTCTAGTAGCAAGTCTTATGGGATAGATATCGTCATATCCTACTCGTATCTTGTCCGCTCTGTGCTTCTCGCACAGCTCTCTAAATTCCATATTCTTTTACTTTCTGAATTATGTGTGCTACATCTGAATCACTAAGCATTTCATTCATAGGAAGACTTACTGTTCTATTCATTGTTCGTTCTGTTGCATCATAGCGTAATCGTCGAACAGTCAGATGTTTATACACAGGGTGTAAGTGTAGTCCTTGATAGTGTATACCACACATGATATCATGGGATTTCATGTATTCTATAAAGGCAGAATTATCATCAACTTCTATGCGATATAAATGCCTACTAAAATTATCATAGCCCAGAGAATCATTATAGGTACCTACTAAATTTCCTAAAACTTCCATTTTTCTTTCAAAGTTATCGAAATTCTTTAGTATTATCTCTGCTTGTACTGAATTCATATACATCTTGTAGCCAGGAAATACTATGTTTCTATCCCAACTATTCTCTGTATATTTCATTCCATTCATAGTTAGTTCTTTCATTTTCTTGTACTTCTCATAGTCATTAGTTACTACCATTCCTCCATCACATCCACCTAATGGTTTGGTAGGATAGAATGAGAATATCATAAGATCATTATCATTGCATTCATGAAACTGATTCTGTTCCAATCTCTGTGCAGAATCTACAACCTTATATGTAGGAAATTTATACAGTACGTAACTATTACCTACCCAATCTACATTGTCTGTAAATTTGACTGTATTACCAGTAGTAAGAAGCGCGTTCACTACTACTGGAGGAATCATACTCGGTACGTGTACTGTCAATCCTTTATTTTTGAATATGAGAAATATAGCACTGGTTGCACTATTAAAGCTGCATGCGTACTTGGCACCTACGTATTGTGCAAATGTTTCCTCTAAATCTGTGACCGATGGACCATGTAACATATTACCCAACTTAGCAGTATCAATTACATGTCCGGGTATATTAAACATCTGTAACATGTAATAGTTTCCTCATTTTAGTTACGTCCATACTCGAATCTTTTCCGACCCTTACATTAGTTTTACCAAGGGTAGTTGGTTGTACGTGAGGATTATTCGGACTTACAAAACTATATATATCAGTTTTCGGTCCACCCACATTTATAATGCCTTGTTCGTCCAGAAGCATTAATGTAATTCTTGCCGCGTCTTTACTATATATACTACTCTTATAGACATCTGTAAATGCATATTCATGCGGAAATACATCAGATGTCATTCCCATTCGAAGTATTAATGAATGTGGGCACATAGCAGTTGCACATTCGCCACCAAGTTTAGATCTACCATAGTTATTAAAAGGTTTCACTGGATCTGTTTCTTTATAATCACCAGTATCTCCAGCATACACATAATCAGTAGATATGTATATCATCTTTATATCGAACTCATAGCAGAGTCTTGCTACGTTTCCAGTACCTATTATATTGGTTTCAATAGACAATGCCGGATCTCTCTCATGTATGACCATTGGTCTAGTGAGAGCACCAGCATGTACAATATAATCTACTTCGTTATCTAATAGATATTGCCTTATGGCATAGTATTCACGTATATCTAGTTCTCCGCTAGATGGAGTTAGAACTCCTCCGCGAGATATTCTCTTAATATGTTGAGCAAACTCTCCTCTGCCTCCAGTGACTAATATCAACTTACCCCCTCTAGTAGACTTAGTGTTTGTTTTACTCCATGTATCAAGTCGCCTTTAGCGTAAAAGCCAGATAGTCTAGCTTTCTCGCAACTTACCTCGTAACTATATTGATTCAGAAGCGGAGTATCTACCATATTAAGTTCTATGTTTCCAAGTTCTTGTTCTAGTATTGATACTATCTCTTGAGCAGTATAATTGCCTGTAAGGATATTGTATACGTCATTCTTATGTTCTGGTCTGTTTATAAAATGTCTAATCGCTCTACACGCATCGCCTAATGCTAAATAAGGACGTTTAAGTTTGAACGATTCTTTCCATATAGTAAGAGGTTCGCCCAAGGATGATTGCCAGCAGAACTTGTTTATAGCTGTATGGAATCTCATTCCAGGAGATGTACCGAATATAGTACCGAATCTCAGTACGAGATAATCCATGTCACCATGGTCAACTCTTAGTTGTTCTTCTATTTTATATTTGTATTCTGCATATGTACTTTGAGGATTAATGAATCTATCATCTTCCCATACTCTATCCGCTGCAACACCATAAACACTAGTAGAAGAAGGAAAGATAAACTTAGAAACACCAGCCCGCTTACATGCTTCAATAAAACAAGTTGTAGCAAACCCATTAACGGACACTACAGAGGTAGTATCTGCACCTGCAGCATCAACCACTGCAGCTAAATGAATAACTATGTCCTGTCCCTCAAGTTCTTCATAAAGATTAATGAAGTCTTTCTCTATGAATTTAACTTTGTTTGGTAGGTTAAATAGTGAACTGTATCTTTGTGTTCTGAAATTATCTACTATAGTAATATCATGACCATATAAATTTCTAAGCAAGCTCGATCCGATGTGCCCAAGGCCACCAGTAATTAATATCTTCATTCAATTTCCTCAGTTTTAATCTTTACGAATTCATGCCAGTCGTCTATATAATCGTTCTTATCGTAAGACGTATTAGACAATACTAACAGAATAGAATCGCGATCAAAGTATATTTGCTCATCCCATATCAAGTTAGGTACATATAATGCTTTACCAGGAGAATTTAATATCCATCGTCTAATATCAACTGAATCTTTGCATCTAACTTCTACAGTACCCTTAATGCATATCAATACCTGTTCGGTAGTATGATGTGCATGCTTGCCCCTATCGTTCTGATCTTCAACTCCATACACATAGAATATTCGTTTGACATCAAAGGGAATATCAGTAGTTAATTCTATAGGGATCAAATTACCATCTGGTTCAATGATCTTTCTAAGTTCGAAGAACATTATATCTTCTACGCTTATCATATAACTTGTACCTCAGGAACGTGCGTAATGAATCTACCACCGTGAGTTGTAAACCAATGTTCTTTCTTCATAATGACATCTTTAAAGTTCCATGCACCTAGAAATACATATTCCCATCGTTCTAATGATACATCCTTATGATCTATTATCGGAATATGTGAACCCGGCGTAAACTTACCTATCTTTGCTGGAGTAGTATCTATCACATGACTAATGTGTCCTCTATCGAGCCTACAGTAATTAAATACCGTAGTGGACTTAGATGTAGCACCTATAGAACAAACTCGCTTACCGTCGCTCTCAAGCCCCTCTAGGAGATCCTGGAGTGCAGTCTTGGAACGTTTTACTTGTTCAGCGAATGCATTGAATGCTTCTATCGTATTAAGTCCTGCTTCTTGTTCTTCTCTCATAGCTTCATAGTACGAATCCTCTACAGTTCTATTCTTTGCAGCATAGATTCTATTTGATCCCCCATGTACAGTTAGTTTCTCTACTCTGAAGATTTTAAGTCCGTGTTCCTTCAAGAGACGCGATAGGGCAATCACTGAAAAGATATGTGCATGTTCGTCATATATCTGATCATAAGAATTACGAGCTATCATACTCTGAAGAGAAGGATCCTCAAATACAAATATACCATCATCAGATAGTACGTGTTCTACTGCTGTGAAACAATCATCTAGATTCTGTATATGACAAATGCAATTAGCAGCATATACCAGATCCTGAGCACCTCTCTCTTGTCTTATCTGATTCCCAAGACGAATATCCCAAAAACGCGGATATGATCTATAACCCAATTCTTCAGTCATAGTAGCAAAATTAGAACAAGGTTCTACTCCAGTCGCTTCTTCATTCCAATGTTTCAAGAATGAACCATCATTAGATCCTATCTCTATTACTCTTCTAGGTTCAAATTCTTTTTGTAGTCTTATAGCTATATCTTCGAAATGTCGTACCATAGGAAATGATTGCGATGTATGATATGCATAGTTTTCATTAAACATTCTTTCTGGTGGTACGAATTCTCCAAGACTTACTAGTCCGGTATCCTTGTCAAATCCAATTGTCAAATCATAGAAGAACTCATCTTCGAATTCTTCTTCTGTAAGGAAACCATTAGCAATTGGTTGTCTTCCTAAATCTAAAAATGTTGTCAAAATATCCCCATAGCAGCACCTATAGCTGCTTCGTCCATCTGGTATGTATCAATTAAGAATTGCTGATGAATAGTATTATCTTTCCTTACCTCAAGTGATCGTTCTGTTTTGCTACCAAAGTGATATATGAAAGAATTAGCTGCTACCGTTTGTTCGAATCCATGCTCCTTATAGTAACAAAAAGCGCGCCAAAGGAAGTCAGTTTCACCAACATAAAATGATTCATTATATCCACCGAAATTTATATAGTCTTGTTTTCTCATAACTGGAGGCATATGAGTACCAAGTATTTCTGGGAAGGATGCATTACTAAAATCATCTAAGAGACCCTTTTCGTTAAAACGTTTTATGTTATTACCATACTGCCCATATACCGACCTAACTGCCATATATTCTCTAGGATCAATCAATGTAGGTCTTTTCCAGAATACCTCTGGTGCATCTAATATAATGTTATCCCAGTTAGGTAATGCATAATAGTCACTATCTGCAAGGAACACAAAATCATACTTGGCATTCTCTACCATAGCATTGAGTGACTTAGTAACTCCCACATTTTCTTTAGATTCAAAATATGTATAGTTCTTTGTACTGCAGAAGTTTCTGATATCAGAATCTGCTTCATTATTCCATATGCTAATTTCATAAGGAACAGTAGTATGTTGTTCTATTGATCTACAGAAAAGCATCAAGTAATCTAGTTGTCCTTGAACAGGTATTGATATTGTTATAGCCATGGTATAGGTCCCATCTGATGTGCGGTTAATTTGACAAGGTCCATCAACTCTTTATCTTTGGTAATATACTTCATATTATGTTCTGATAGATACTTGTATCTATCTAGCGTTGTCATTTTATTTGCTTTACCGTCAAACTTATTTTTATCAAAAGAACTACCGTCTCCTATTGTGCTAACTTCAAGAAATCCATCATCAGTAAAATACATTCCTAATGTGTCCGCAATATCTCTTCTGTATTGTTCATCCTTACACCATTGATTATAGCCAATAACTGTCTTATTGTCAAGGATATTTGTTATGCCAGCAATCTCTATAAGATGCGTCTTGTATATTTCAATGATTGGAATATCAAATCCAGGAAGACCATCTTCTGTGTACGGTATATAGAGATATTCCAATTTCAATTGCATAGTTAAACTTGCTGCCCAATTTAATAGATCTCTAACAATGATGATGTTTGTGGGATTATCTATCATCTGCGGAACACCAAAGCTACTAACTATATCCATATCGATATTTTCAAATGAATATATATGTGCTTCTTCTAATCCATTCTCATAATGAACATCGTGTCCAGTGCCTTTTATTTCTCCAGAGGGAATGCTATGAATACAATTATTGTGAAATGTGACATTATATGGAAGTTGTTTTCCTATCCAATTAATTATAGCATGATGCCCATTTCTACTCATAGCATATACTATCATATTTTTGCCCATTTGTCTCCCCGATTTATGCTCCATATAAACTCTCTTGTTTCCATATCATGTTTCTCTTTGAATACTCTATCTCTTATTATAGACTGTTCTCCTCTATTCGAGATCTTATTCGTAGTTGTAGATTGAAAATGATAACCTAAACTTTTAGGTGCATTAACAAAATTACGACATCCGAAATCAAACATTCTCTTGGCGAATCCTTCCTCGAATCCTATAACGAAAAAGTCTTCATCGCATCCACCTACTTCTCTCCACGTATTTATATCAATTAATAGTGGAGTATTCTGAGTAGATATTAGTGCTTCTGCTTCTATATCTGGTTGCGTTTCATGTAAATGGTGCTCAAAGAAGTTATCGAGAGATCCATAATCTCCATGTATTGAACCAGCACATCCGTGGTTTCTTTCTATTATTGTAGAACTAATCCAATCCTTTGGTCCTAGATCGTGCTGTCTTTTGAATTGTATTAATTCATAATCCCAGTTGGGAAGCAAGTAGGTGTCGTCATCTACTAAGCATACGTAGTCTCCTATTGCTTTCTCTGCAGCAATATTAGCGGCTCTAGTAAATCCTATGTTATCTCTCGAATGAGTATGAGTAATGTTCTCTTTATTTAACCATTCAAGAGTACCATCTTCTCCAACATTAGAATGTACTATAATGTGATTCTGGAAGTGACTGTTCTTTTGTATACTGTCAATACAGAATCGCAAATATGGTAGATTGTTGTAACTTATTATTACTATACTTAACATGTTTACTCCGGTATACTTGGACTTGTAATTACATTGTTTCCAGTATATGTTGCTATATTCATTCCATAATGTTTCACTCTGGATCCCACATCTAGCTCTCTACCTATATGAAAATCATCCAAAGTCTTTCTGTTATCTGATAGTGTCGCTAGAGTTACATAATTAGTATTCTCTAATGTTTCTTGATACTTCATAGCATTAGAAGAATGAATAGCATCATACCATACGGCTGATAACTTCTGTATAGTTTCTCTATTCATAAAGTACCAATCAGCATGTAGTACTTCAATTGGAGTTGGCACAGTTAGATTCCAGACTTCGGCTATATGCGGCGCAACGGGTTGTATTCTTCCGTCATCCCATTCTATGCCTCTAGGACCAAACACCAGTGTATCTACTTGTCTTCCCATTATTCCATTAGTAGGTATGGTAGAATGATAGTCCTCAATCAGTTGAGTTCCCCATCCATCGCCCTTCACAAATACACCATCATCTGTGTGAAATAAGAAGTAATCGAATTCGTCCATTAGATCTGGAGCAGTATGCATTACATACTTCAACGAAGCAAACCCTCCACCTACATTCGGTATCTGTTGCCAGTTAACTCCATCGCAGTCCTTCATGAAGTCAAGATATTCAGGAAGATCTGAACCCGTGTCTATAATGTACGTAACGTCATTAACTCCAGAGTCAAGTGTTTTATACTTCTGTACTACCTTCTTAAACCTATCAATTACTCTTTCTGCAAAACCGTTTCCGTGCCTGTAGTTACCGTGCGATGAATCATTTAAATGTGTAGTTATGAATACTCCTATCTTCATCTTGGTCTCCCATATATTGTTTGCCAGTAGAAAGTCCAGGGTAATGCCCAATCAGTCGATATTAGATCCCATCCTCCAGGATTATATGCACTATTAAATTTCTTAGAATGCTTGTATACATCTTCAGTATCGTATATATCTACTATATCTCGTAATATACCAGCACTTAGTGCTTCTTTTAATCTATCTGGATCTGCTCCTTCCATTTTATATTTGCCTACTGGATTCTTCGTATATAGGTACTTACAATATATTGCAATGTTATTTATATAATCCTTTACTACATCGCTATCCATCTCTGCAAATGAATCAATATTAATACATATATCGTGAATGCCCCACTGCGCATCAGTATTAACAAAACGTATTCTAGAGAACTGATCAGGAGTCAGTACTTCTTTTAGATACTTGTAGGAGAGACTGAGACAGTTCTCTAAATCAACTATAGTATAATGTGTTATATCGAAATTGGATAGAAGCATATGGCATGTTCTACCATAACCAGCACCTATTTCTATTACTGACTTACCATTAAGATCTACGGCATGTCTGATGAATTCAGTTTCATGCGCAGCTTGCAAGTAATCCATACATACTTCTTGCCCAGTACATCTTACAGTAATAGGATTACCTACATGTCTATTCTTGGTTCGAGATAGGAGTTCTATATGATAGGCATCTAACTCCAATGCATGATTATACAGGATATTTTTAAGATATCTGATTCCATTAGTTTCAGGATCCCAGAGTCCTAATTTGAAATTAACCCTATTGGACTTGAAATTATCTAAAGGTATATCATCTGTGATAATGTTCTCAGTAATATACTTCCATTGATCATTCATTAATTAGTACTCCTATTCCACCCCAGTGTTTGTTCGCATTGAATTCAATCTTAGTTCCACTTAGTTCGTTCCATAGTTGTGCTACATTACATCCAATGTCTCTATGGTTTTCTGAATCCACTATATCATGAAACACTATGCAGCCTCCAGGTCTCACGAACTTCTTATATATCTCATAGTCTTGCTTCACTCCTTCATAAGTATGATCTCCATCTATGAACAATAGATCGAGAGAACTACCATCTAGTTCGTGCTTTACTTTATCAAGAGTCTCATCGCTATGCGAGTCACCAGTTATCATAGAAAGATGATCATATCTTTGTAGGAAGTAATCGTTTCTGAGTTTGTACACGTCTCCTAGGTAAGGATGTTTATTAAGCATCCATCCACCGAACTCACCACCGGGCAAGTCCACAGATATAACTCTACCTTTAGATAGCTCACATAGGATATATAATGTGCCACCTAGTTTACTTCCTATTTCCATAGAAGTATGCGGTTGTATAGCTCCAAGATAGTTTACAAAGTCTTCTATCTCTTTAGGTACCTGTGCCATACCTACAGCAAATGCTTCTTGTATTAGTTGAGTCATCATTTCCTCACAAATCTAAGTTCCTTTCCTGGAACTATGAAAGTGATCCCCCTATCTAAGAGATCTTCGTTATTTTTTATAATGTAGTCCGCAAAGTTCCATGCTAGTATTACTATGTGTGTTGTATCATCAGGAATACTTGATGCGGGTTTTATGGGTACTCCAGTTCCCGGTATGTACTTGTTTTGTTTTAGTACACTGTCATCGATGACCATAGCAAGAACATTATTATCAATACCAAATACATTCATAAGTGTACTAGCTTTAGCTGCAGCACCATAACCAATTACCGTTCCATCTATATTCGATAGATAGTCCATCAGATCTGTCTTTCTTTTCATTACCTTATCATAGAATTTATAATAAGTATCCAATGAATACATATCTGCGTTTAATTCAGTAACGCGGAAATCCGATACGTTCCATTTTCTTAGACGATTTCCATTATCTACAAATACTCTAATGGATCCCCCGTGAGTATCTATCTCCTCTACGTCGAATACATTATAACCTAATCTATCAAAAAATGTAACAATACTATTAACTGACCAATAGTTAACGTGCTCGTGATATATATTGTCGAACGTTTCGTCTTCCAAAGTACGCAACAAATACTGTACTTCTATGATAAAGCACCCACCAGGTTTCAGTATTTTAAATACGTTACGAGTAACTGATTCTATATCATCTATGTGTGCGAAGACATTAGATGCAGTAACTACATCTGCCTTATCTATATATTGTAGAATGTTCTCGTCGAAATACCCACATATAGTAGGTATACCTTTGCCTGTAGCGATGTCACATATATTCTTTGCGGGTTCAACTCCCACAACCCGTATGCCTCTTTCTTGGAAAGGTACTAGAGCAATGCCATCATTACTTCCTATATCCAATACTAAAGAATCTTCATCAAGAAAGAATCGACTTATATAGTCAACGGCAGCATCTTCAAAATGCTTTCTGAAGGACGTCGCAGTAGATGATACATACCTATAATCTTTAAACATTTCATCTGGAGAAACTACATCAGTTAATTGTAGATTGTAGCAGTCTCCGCATACATTAATACTCAATGAATAATCATTTAAATCTACTGGATGATTCATGAAACTGTTAGCAAGTGGAGTTCTTCCAAAATCAATTGCAGTATGTAAGTCTATAGAGTTGCATGCTCTGCATGTGTCTCTTATCATTCGACGGTATCCTTGAATTGAGAATCTATATCATTTTTATTGTTAGCTCTTGTTTCATTAGCTTTTCGTATTATCTTATGATTTCGTTTAAATGCATCAGCAGAAGCATTCTCTGTCATAGCTTCTTGTAAGTTGGCTCTATCATATTCTCCAGTAATAATATCACTATGAATTAAGTCTTCTAATGTTTCAACTACATCTCCAAATTTGTATGTTCTCTTCTCACCTACGTAGTCATACTTTCTTTCGTCGAAACAGATTCGGAAACAATCAGCTATCTCTATTCTTAACTGTCTAATTACAGTACTCTGATGATAAGCTTTATCGTGAGATCCTTCTTTCTCGAAGAAGAATTTCTTGATATTCTCTGTGATCAATCTATCCAGAAGAGCACTGAGTGTATTTACATTAGTTATTCTCATATTCACTCCACCGCTTTAGTGGTTCTCCATTAAGATATCGTACGTATAGATTATTGTCAGACATCAATTTATGTCTATTATTTACGTCCATTTCTTGAGCATTATATCTATATTCGTACCCATCAAAAGAACTACCCTTTCCTGGTTGTCCTAATAAATTAAGACCCTCATCAGTAAAAGGTAAACCAAGTTGCGATGCAATTAGCTCTCTATATAATTTGGAATCAACCCATTTATCAAATGCAATACGACATGGATTATGAATATAATTAGTATCGTTCGATACTTCTTTCATTATTCTATCGTATGCCTCTATACTTTCTCTCATATACTTCATATCGTTATTATCTTGAAATGAACGCATACGAAAAGCTAACCAATTTGCAACATCTCTATATATAATGATTGGTACTATTGATTCAAATTCTTGCGT
>Ga0098061_1001417_pt1 | contig 11602 bp, 12 predicted proteins | sample 22_taG_FD_92579 | JGI IMG/M metagenome (GOLD analysis project Ga0098061, IMG submission 92579) | Marine viral communities from the Subarctic Pacific Ocean - 22_ETSP_OMZ_AT15343 metaG | ecosystem: Environmental > Aquatic > Marine > Oceanic | place: Subarctic Pacific Ocean | collected 2015-01-20 | reverse complement strand
TTTGGCCTTTTGGACCCTTCTCTCCCTTTTGACCTTGGTTACCTTTTTGACCTTTATTACCTCCGTCGCCCTTAGCGCCTTGACTACCTTGAGCACCTTGATTACCTTGAGCGCCTTTCTGCCCCTTCTGTCCTTTTTCTCCCTTTTGGCCTTTTTGGCCCTTAACTCCTTGCTGCCCTTTCTGACCTTGTTCTCCTTTTTCTCCCTTTTGCCCCTTCTGGCCTTTGTCGCCCTTTTGACCCTTTTGACCCTTCTCTCCTTTTTGCCCCTTCTGACCCTTCTGTCCTTTCTCTCCCCTTTGACCTTTTTCACCCTTCTGACCTTTAGCACCTGTGCCGCCTTGTGAACCTTGAGAACCTTGAGAACCCGTTGCGCCTTTAGCACCTTGAGCACCTGCACCCAAAGGTCCTTTTTCTCCCTTTTGTCCATCGCCCCCATCTACGCCAACGTAACCTTTTTCGCCCTTTTGGCCATCTACGCCTAAAGCCCCTTTTTGGCCCTTTGCTCCAGAAGTAGTTTTCTGAACGGCTCCCGTCGTGGAATCCTGAACTAGATAAGTGTACGTTTCCTGAACAGGAGCAGATGGTAAATTTGAAAGCTCGAAGTTATTTGTTCCGCTGGACGCAAACTTCAACTTGTTATGAATGATTAGGTCGGTGTTGGTTGTAGTTCCGCTACCGATATGAATCGGTTCGTCCGCAACTATACCAAACCCAGTTACAAAAGTTACGTCCTTCTTGAACGTATGCGTTTTACTTTCTGTATGTGCCCTGCCCATTGTCTTTAAAAGTTGTTTCTAATGTATGAATTGACTTCCCCGCTATGGTCTCTGGAATAGGACTTACTCGTTCCTAGCGCTCCGTTTGAATAGCTTTTGGTGGCTTGGCCATGAAGAAGCCCGCTTGGATATAAACTATCAAACGTAGCCAAAATATTTTGACCGTCATACATTACACTTCTTTGGTTAGTTTCGTTTGGTATTCCTAAAGCATTTCCTATCTCTCTGACTGCAATAGCTTTGATGTCGTAAGTACCAGAATATTGTTGTATTCCTGTATTTTTGTGAACCGCATTGTATGCGTACTCTCCTGTTCTCCAATTATAAGATAAATTAAAGAATATATCGCCGCCTACCGATCCGCTCTTCGCTAAGAAAGACCTGTAGTAATTATTATTGTTGGGATAATATGCATGAGCTAGATCAGAGTAGCTTGCGTTATCTGTTCTACCCATCTTCATTCCACCTACTCTAATGTCTCCCCACTTCACTCCAGTTGAGGGCATGCTATATTGTTTATAGAACCCATCAAAAGGTGTAGTGTCACTTATTTCACTATCGTTATATAGACCAGTTCCGCCTTCTTCTCCGTAATTTTTAAAGCATATAGTTAAGCCTCTGAAAGTATCTTCTAAGGTGTCTTTCCATTGATCGAAAGCTCTAACTACTTCACCAGTAAAAGTCGAAAACCCAAAACCATCTCCCGTAGCTCCGAGATCCATAAATGCGCCAGTTCTATTAGAATTAGTTCTTGTTCCGGCGTAATTTTTTAACTGATAGGTTCTGGGATCTCTATATGTGTTTGGTTTAACCCTACTTCCGGAAGCTATGAAAGAATAACTAACATTAACTAATTGAGGGCCGTACCCGCTTTTTATTTTATTGATGGCTGTCGTCAAGCCAGACCAAGTCGACCCCGCTCCAACAGAGGCAAAGTCACTTGTCGTGTAATCGTGGGTATAGCCATAAGTAGCAGAGTAACCGTCGGTGTTAGACAGCTCCCTTTGATAGCTTCCATAACAACCAGAAACTCCGCAACCTGCTAGTCGCGCGTTCTCATCAGAATATCCTCCTAAAGTCGTCATATCATCCAAAAACTATCTTTGTCCCATTAGCTCTAAAAAACCCACTATGCCCAACGGCTTGCGACGCCTTTGTTATATTAACTGAAATCGAGGCTGGGCCGTCCAGCGAATCTTGCGGGTCGTCAAAAATGTGGCGAGCGTTGTTGCTGTTAATTTTAACAATCGACTCTTCTAAAAATCTAGAGGTGTTTCCGGTAGTTCCAAATTCGACACTAGGCCCGATATACGGATTATTTATTTTAGTGCAGATCCCCTCAAAAGAGTCTATAACGAAAGTCTCTCCAGCTGGTATGTCTATAATCCTGTGTAGCCCTGTAGCAGTTAAGCTAATTATATTCGTTACAGCATTGACTCTCGCCGAATAAGTATTTTCGTCTCTAAAAAATACATTCCCTAAATATGCCTTGTCAGCGTGGACCTCTTTCCAAGGATGAGTTCCTGACCCTAGCATAAGAGAGCCGCTAGCAGTTGGAACTATACCTTTATTTACTGCATTGAAGGTTCCAGAATCAATGAATCCAGATCCCGGAGGGCCAGCAACGCCTTGAGTGCCTTGAAGCGTTACTTCTGTAGAAGACCCCGTAAAGGGGGTCTGCACAGTCACGTCAACGTTTTCTACAAAGGGCATAATTAACTTCCTGTCGCTGAGAATTGATAACTATGAACCTCTGGGTTTACAACAGCTGCACCTTGGACAACTCTAAAAACAGACGTGCCACCCGACACTTCTACATCATAAACGAACTGACCGACTGGCAGGGAAGATGTTTGGTTTGGTGTAAGAGCAATGTCAATGAAACCACTTAACAGTGATCCACTAACAACATCTGGGTCCATATCCAAAAGATACCCAGTGCTGCCATACCTATATTTGATAACTCCCCTAGCAGTATAACCACTAAGGTTAATCCTGCTACCGGAGGAGTCTTTGGCGTTTAGTCGTATCGAATACGTCTCGCCCTGCGAAATATCTAGATTGTAGGTAGAGGCCATACTAATCTAAATAAATTACACTAAATTTATTTGATTGATTAGTATGTTTTTAAGTTTATTACCTACCTTCGGCCAGTATCCTACTTACTTCCTTCGACATATTCCTATTTGCCTGCTTTCTCTCTTGCGGCGCTCTGAAAGAATTCACATGATTTCTGAATTCTCTTACTAGTCTTTGCGTAAGCATGTCCCTGTTATCGACAGGTATTATCCCGACTTGAGTGGCATGTGTCTGAAGGTCTGATTTGTTCATTTCGTCTAAAGAGCCTTCATACTCAGACTCTTCAAGCGTACTGTATTTAGAAAGCCCCGTATCGCCCCAAATTTGATCTAAAGTAGTTGGCCGAAATTTCTCTTCTTTCCCATGAGCTTGGCTGAGATCTTCAAGTTTAACCCTCTTTTTTGAGGCCGTTGCTTTTGTTGACTTTTTTACCTTTTTCCTTGGCATAATACACCTTTCTCCTGTATTCATCGCTTACACAATTTAGGGCGTTTAGAGAACAAAAAAAAGCCGGGGCCGAAGCCCCGACTCGATTACGTTAAGCAAGCGTAAAATTAGTCCAAATTATGACTGCTTCACATACAAACCAACGATTGCGCGAGCGTCAACACATACGCGTCCCTCTTCGAGAGAACCGTAGAAGCCGACCTTGTCGTGCCTTGCAGAGTACTGATCGTCCGGAATAGCGTTGAACGAAGAGCCTGTGTCGCTGTTCTGGGCAATGGCGCGAATAAACGAGCCCTTGCTACCATCAACACCAACAACAATCTCAGTGTTCGCGCTAGTTCTTGAACCCGCTCCAAAGATGGAGGAGTCGAACTGATCAAACAGAACGTTGTACTTCTTACTCACACCAAGCTCCAAGATCTCAGTGATGTTAACACCGTAAATCTCGCTAGTACCAGCGTTGTTGTAGATCTCGCTACGAACAGAATCCGGCAGCGGAACCGCTGTGGACTCTGAACTATCCGGAACACCTCTGGTGTTCATCGGCTGATAAGCGAAAGCTCTGATATCTTCAACGATCTCAGGGCTGACAAACAGATCAGTAAGACCTTCGCTAAAAGCGCTGTCCGGAGTGCCGCCAGCAAAAGAAGCGTTAATTCTTCTCATGCGGGTCATCATGGCATTCAAGTCAGCGACTCTGAAACCAGTACCGTCAGCAGGGGAATCCGGCTGAGCAATAAGGTGTGACAAAGAGTTAGTGCTGCCCTCGCCAAGCGCTTTAAGCACAACTGCCCAAGCATTGCGATCTTGCTTCACCAAAACTTCCTGAGCCATTCTTTCAACGGCCTTGCTGACAACGTCCAGTCTGCCCTTACGAGCATACTTTCTGCTGACACTGACTGCGCTATCAATATTGTAGGTAGCGATTTTCAGCTCTTGCGTCGCTGCGACATCCTGAGAAACAGGAAGCCCGCCAGCAATACTCTGGGACCAAGTGCTGATATAACCAGCAGGTTGATCATATACAAATCTAGCGGAAAACTAGGATGATCATCCTCATCATAGCTAGCATCCTGATAGATAGCACCAGAAGTAGACGCCTGATTGATAACCTGTTGAATAACAGGGCCAAGAAAAGCAGCGAAAGCCTCAGAAGCTTCTCTCGAAACAGAAACATCTTTAGAACCCATTGCTTTTACGAGCTCAATTTGCTCTGGGGTATTTTTAAGTTTTAATCTCATTTTTTAAAATCTCCTTATAAAATTAGAGTTCTAGTTTAAACAAAACGTTGTTTTGTCCGTCTTTTGTACCCAAGAACTTACCGACGACCTTTGCGTCAGCATTACCAGTTGCACTGAGTACACCGTCCGTCCCAACATAGCAAGAACCGTTGGCTGCAGGGGTTCCGAGCACACCGCTGTAAACAAACATGCCCTTAGTGGCAACAGGCACAGCCTGACCGCTAATGACAGCTTGCATTTCAGCAGCTTTACGGGGATTGAAGACTAGCTTCTCCCCATTCTCGTCGGTTTCCTTGCAATCCCACAGCGAAATGCCTAATGGGGCGCTATCTCCTGTAGCAGTAACGCCTACCTGAGCAACTAACCCGTATCTTTCAGATACAGTGTTGCCAGCGTTAACTCCGACATCACCTAGCAATTCAGTTTCCTGAAGAGAGGTAGACAAAGCCGAATCTGCATACGCGTTATTCCAACCAGCAGAAATGGTAACAAAAGTTCCCTTATTCTGTGGAAGGCTCACAGCACTATTATACGCGAACAAATTGATCACGTCGTGCTCATCATAATCTCTAAATGGTCTTAGATTATTTGTTGATGCCATATTTTTATCTCCTTAATTATCTTATCTACCCCTACCAGCTCTAAAGTCAAACTGATCAAGGTTGAAAGCTTGTTTATATTTCTCGAAAACAGTAGGTTCGGAAGCTTCAGCTGACACAGGGATAGATTCATTCATCTTCTCTGCGTTGTCGATCGCTTCCTCAACAACGTTTTCATTCTGCTCTTCTGGAGTGGAAGCCGCAACTTCCTCAACCTTCGGAGTCTCTTCTATCTTCTCTTCGGAAGCTTTGGCCTCCTCCGCCTCTTCAGAAGCTCTAAGCTTGGATCTGAGAAGAATAGTTAAATTTTCTTTATAGGAAGCATAGCTCTCTTCGTCCAAATCTTTAATTTGGGCAGCTATAACTTGCCTATCTTCATTGTCAAGATTGTACTCTTCGTCAAGAGAAGCCATTCTAGTATCGAAAAGCTCTTGTCTTTCCCTCTCGATTCTCTCTGCTTCTAGCGTGTCAAGTTTTTCCTTGATGCCGTCGTAGTCAGACCTTAGTCCCGCATGCTCTTTTTCAAGATCGCTGAACTTGGCTTGACTGTTCTCAATTTCCTCCTCGAACTTCACCTTCTCCTCATGGAATTTCTCGGAGGCTCTTTTGAGTTCATCCTCCACGAAACTAGAAATCTGAGAGGCAGTGAGAGTTTTCAAAGAATCTTCGTTTATGTCTTTAATGTTCTCTATTTTCATTTTTCGAACCTCGATGTGATTATTTACATCTTTTTCCTCGTTTTGGGAAATTTTTTCTATTTCAGAGTGTATATTAGCTAGGGTCTCGCTCTCATCTTTTTCCTCTTCTTCTTCCTGTTCTACCGCGACACCTTTCACGTCCGCCGCTGGAGTCTCCGTTAACCCTATACCAAGAGGGATGATATTTCCCTTGACTTTCCTGTATACTTTGTCACCAGATTCCAACTCGCCACTACCACCAAAACTCTTTAAAAACTTACTATATTCTTCTATTTCCTCATCTTCGGCGAATATTTTGGCGTCTTCTATGTTCTTATTTTCACCCGATAAAGAGACTACATCATACTCCGAAAAACCAAGCTCCCAACTGGCGCTGATTTTCATATAATCTTCGCTAGTCGGATCACCTGAATTTTCGATGACATTTGCGACGTTAGAATTGACTGTTCTCCATATCACTCCTCCGAGGGTAATATTGAAGGGGCCTTTCTTGACCAGAGCCTCTTCTTCAGTTACGGGTTCGTCCGTCCCAAATTCAGAAAAGCTAGCAGATAATATTGTACCAATAACCCTGTCTCTATTATGCTCTATATTGATGGGTTTATTAACGAAATCTCTATACATTGCCAGCGCAGAAGCGCTGTCAACGACATCGTCGTTCTTGTTTACCCTGTTTGCTACGCAAGCATTGAAGGCTACTGGCAATAGATCTATGTTTTTGTCTGTGTCTATGTCAGGAATAAACTTCTCCAATTCAACCATTGATGCCAAGGCTAAATATTTGTCTTTATCTTCGTTTATTACAGGTTTAACCGTCGAGCTAAATATTGTGGTATATTTATGATCTTTCATTTTTTAAATGTGTGTTTCCAACCATAACCCCGACTCTTTATCTAACCCTATATATAAGTCATTAGAACCTAAACTAAGATCTATATTATATTTTTCTATTAAGTCCTCAACTTCTTTAATTTTACTATAAGAAGGGTAGTAAGAACCAAGTTTAGCTAGACCCGTATAGTCTCCATAAGCTGTGAAAAATAAATATTCCCAAGTTTTGCAAAGTGCAAAAATTATATTAGGTATTTCGTAACTACTATCCTCCGAATCTTCTAAAAAGGCCATAAACGAGCCTTTTAAAGACTCTATAGATTTAGGTTTTTCCAAGGAAGCCTTAGAACATACCTCATTTATCTCCCTCAAAGCTTTCACTATTTCGACGCTAGTCACTATTCCAGAATCTTCTTGAGGAGTTGATGCCTCGATAGTATCGCTGGATATCTCTATGACGTCTCTTTTTGTGTAAACTACACCGGAAACTTCTACCTCTAGCTTTGGTTGTGAGTCGTTGTTCGACACTATGTCAAAAGCTATTATACACTTTTAAAGTTTTTTTAGGAATTTAATTGGGTATAATTTTAATTAGTTGGCCTTCTTGTCCTTCTTTATTCTTACAACATGTGAAGTTTTTGTTTGGCCTGAGCTATCATCCACCTATCCTTCTTGTCTAGATGGGCTCTCATATGGTCGTCAATCTGCTTCAACATTTCTGGCTTCTCCCCCATATGTTGGTCTCTAACTTTCTGTAGACCTTGGACAACCTTCAGTAAAGTGGAACTAGCGCCTTTGGATGGTATCGCAAAAGGAGCCACAACATTGAGCACCTTGAGGGCAACCCCTAAGACTCCTAAGAAAATTACAATTCCAATTATCCAATAGACCTTACCCATTAAGCTAGAGTACTTTGTGGCATTAAGAGCGTTTTCTTGGTTTATGGCTTTAAGTTGTACTTGCGCGCTCTGAAGCTGGCTGTTCAAAACTCTATTTCGGTTTTGTATAGCTATTAATTCTTTGTCCATCGTCATCAGCTCAGCTTGTCCTTTTTGAACCGTATCTGGGTCGTCGGAAAGAAGATCTGTAATCATGGTGTCAGATTTGAAAGCATTCTCTGCTTGAGGGGGGCCTAAAGCTGTTATACTTCGAGTAGTCATCTGCTTGGCTACGTTCGAATGCTTGGTTGGCTGGGGGTCTTTCTGTAATGCTTGATCAGCTGCGTAAACGAAAGTCCTGCCACTTTCCACCTGTTGATCTGTATTTTCGGTCTGTTTTCTTTCTATGTTTTCTACAACTTTTTCTTGCTTATTAAATCTCCCCAATGGACTAGCGCATCCCCCGACAATGATGCAAGTAATAACTAATATATAAAAAGAGTCTCTATAAAAATTCCAACCTTTGTCCATTCTATTTATCTTTCTCTACTATTAAATCTCCCAGCTTCTCTAATTCCTTTATTTTAGCCGCAGGGGAACCTAATCCGCCTATCATTGTAAATACTGTCAATCCAGACTTGTCGCCAGCATATATACCCCTATGCAGGGTGCTGTTGGGTCTCATTAATCTTGATATTTGTTCGAAAGCTTGATCTAAAGAAGATTCCGGTATTGTGTCTAGCTGCTCTTTTCCTCCTATTACAATCACTCCAGCACAATTACCGGTTGATATTTCGACGCCTCCCGAAAGAACTCCTTTCTTTACGTTGTCTCTAACTGCGCGAGTAAGGCTGATTTGATCATTCCACTCCTTCACTGGAGTTGCTCCGAACATTATTAGTCCTGAATCCAAAACGCTTTTAAGGTCGTTAGAGTCAAAAGACGTATAAGTGCTATCCTTAGAAGCCGTCAAATTATAAAGGTGAAACACGCCAGCTACGCTCATGTTGGCCGTTTCCCAAAACTTCGAAATGGCCAGTCTAGGATACATTTTTGTAATCTTCTCGTTGTCGACTAAAATCAAAGGCGAAACCTTACCCTTCTCGACTAGTTCATATGCATCTTTTAGGCAAGTAGATGCGTTGGCGTTAACCTTCTTGCCTTCTGATTTTTTAGGAAGAGACAAGATCAGTCCTACGGGACTCTCTATCCCAAGAGTGTCCTGAAGTTCGGCAGAAGCCTCTACTAGTTGAGTCATGGTTCCAGTACCGGTTCCACCACCTCCACCCACACAAATAAAAATCCTATCAAACTCATCCCCAAAAGACCTTCTCATGAAGTCTAAAATATCTTCTTTATGGTCGGAAAAAGATTTAGCAGCTTTAAATGGGTCTTTACCGGCTCCTCCTTCTCCGAAGCACAACTTATTCTCTATAAGTTTTAAAGTGTTTAGGTCTTGTTCTGCAGTGTTAATTGCGCATACTTTTCTATATCCTACTTTATGAAAAGTCTCTGCTAATCTTGACCCACCCTGCCCTGATCCTACGAATGCAAATTTAAACGCTACGTCTACCTTGTCCTCTACCTCGGTCTTAATTTCTTCTTCCGGCTCCGGAATTGGTATGTCTGGAATTTCGATGTCAAAAGACAAACCTTGATCATCACTATATTCACTTACGTTTTGTGCAATATCACTCATTTTCAATTTTACTTTCTCTTAAGATGCTAGCTAGCCAATCGTCCAACTGGTGTTCGTAGGCTATAGACTGAGTGGCTTCAACCATCTCATGATTTGTGTCTACTGGCTTATTTATGTATGTTTGCGATTTTTTAATCCAATCTTTCTTATCTTCGTTGGCCATTACTATTTTAGAAATATCAAAAGCCACTTCTTTTTGTTGTTTTGTTAGTGCTCTTTTCGAGAACTTTTTCCTTAACAGTTTTCGAATATGGTCTTCTAGCTTGTTTGCTTGAATCATATTATCTTTGACTTGTGACAAGCTGAAGCTTTGTTTTCCTTCTAGCCCTATTGGGGCTGAATCTCTCTTTTCTTCTAACGGCGTGGAAATTCCTTCCGGTCTTCCCCCTTCTTTCGGAGCATGTTTATATTCCCCGTTTTTAGAGTTCTCCTCTTGGGTGGAGTTGTCTCTTCTTAAAACTATCGGCTCATAGAACCCTTCGTCCTTTAGGTCGCTATATTCTTTTTGCGAGTCTAGAGACTCTTGTCTGGTAGGTAGCCTGCCTGTCTTTATTGCCTCTAGCCCTTCTTCTGGTGTTAGTACGCCCAACTCAATTAGCCTAGTATAGACCCTATCTGCCGTCGAAGAATCATCTAAGTCAATGTCTTCGTAGTTTGGAATTGGGTAGTTTTTGAAACCCAAACTTTTACAAATTCTCTTTATCTCTGGTTTTAGGAATTCATGCAAGAATATTTGCCTTGCCTGCCTGAGCCTCTCCACGAACACGCTAATCTTTATCTGCATGTTTGCGTACTTTTCGCCGCCGCTAGTTAAGATGTTATTTAGCCCTACCTGAATGTCTTCATTAACGATTTGGTATTTTCTTGGGTCAAGCAAGTCTGCGATTTTAGGAACTACGAACTCGGCCTTCGTTGTGTAGTCCGCTATTAGAACTCTTCCAACTGATTCGTTTTGGAAAAGCTTCTGCATAGCTAACAAGTTCCTTTGATTTATGCCGCCTCTTTCTGGGGCGTCTCCCATTGTAACTAAAAGAATGGACTGCTGCATCGTTCTTGCTATTGCCATGTCCATCTTCTTCATTTCCGCTTTCCAGTTTAAATCCTCTAGAATTGGAAAACCCATCGGAACCGCAAATGGCTCGTAGTCTTGCTTTTTGTAAAAAACAGCACTAACTTTGTCTAAGGGAAGCGGTATTCTTACAGACCCCATCCTTTTTCCTTTTTTAAGGGCTTGTTTGGTTTCTGGGTCAAGGCTCTCTAAAACTTGGTGATCCTCTTCCGTTCTTGGATTTCTAACTCTCTCCAGCTCGTAGTCGGTCAAAACCTTGAAATAGGTTGGGTTAACGAAAGTGACGTTTCCTGTCAATTGTATATCTGAAGGGTTTAACGTGATATATCTACTGGGAACGATTAAGTCGTTGTCGTCGGCCAATAGAGAAGATCCGAATGTTTGGTTTATCCTCTTAAAGTCTTCTTGATTAATCTTAGAGTCAAACCTATAAACAAACACGTTTCCAGACCTAAAGTATTCCCTATAAAACTTATTTTGGAAATCGTTTAAGTTAATTTTGTCGAAAAACGCTTCTATGAATTTATTTACCTTTTTGCTTCCTCCTGTGAAATATATGTTTCCAGAAGTAAATTCGGTCATCAAGTCTATGGTGTTTCTAAATATGGCAAAATTATAGTAGGCTTTTTGGCATAGAATTACGGCATCTCTGACTGTGATTCCGCTCGTATTAGAGGAATCTTTTGTGTATTTGAATGGGATTAGCCCATCTTCTATATTCTTGAACCTGTCCGTCCTCAGGATGGAAGCCGACTTGTTTGATCTTGTTCTAGTCCGACTATTTTGATCTGGATATATGTCACTATTCGAAACAGCTGTAGAAACCATTAGTGGTTCTGCGGGCTCTACTTTAGGCTTTGCTGCTGCCCTAGTCCTTTTAACTGGGGTCTTTTTTGCGGTCTCTTTTTTCATTGTAAAACTTGGTGTTTTTTACACTTTTTAAATCATCATCGGAACAAAAGTGTTATTCACGTTTTCCCCCTTTAGGTTAATTATATCAAAATACGACCTAGTTGCCCAATTAGAAAGCATTAGAGTTGTATAGTTATCTTTTCTCGCTCTATTCACCGAGGTGCTCCTTTTCAGGTGTGATGGAAGGTCGAAGGATTGCACTCCCTTTGTGGTCGATTTTACCTCAACTAGCGCACATTGTTTTTTTGTTTGGTATACCAAGTCGTCTTGGACCTCAATCAATTCGAGCACGTCTGCACAGTTGGTGAGCTTGACTGGAACCCTTCTGGAGGTAAATTTATTAAACACAGGCCCATTGGCGGTGGTTCTGG
>Ga0098061_1001416_pt1 | contig 11602 bp, 10 predicted proteins | sample 22_taG_FD_92579 | JGI IMG/M metagenome (GOLD analysis project Ga0098061, IMG submission 92579) | Marine viral communities from the Subarctic Pacific Ocean - 22_ETSP_OMZ_AT15343 metaG | ecosystem: Environmental > Aquatic > Marine > Oceanic | place: Subarctic Pacific Ocean | collected 2015-01-20 | reverse complement strand
TTATGAAAATATTAATACCCATGGCCGGCGAAGGAAGTCGATTCGCAAGAGAAGGCTATACTTTCCCAAAACCTCTTATTGAGGTCAGCAAGAAACCTATGATTCAATGTGTAGTAGAAAATTTGAGTTTTGATGCTGAATATATTTTCTTAGTTCGCCGGGAACACTTGGAAAAGTATGAACTTGAGGGACTACTCAACATAATAACAGATGGAAAATATAAAATTATAGTAGTTGAAGAACTAACCGAAGGTGCTGCATGCACAGCTTTGCTAGCAAAAGAATTTATTGATAATGATGAAGAATTGCTCATCGCTAATTCAGATCAAATTGTAGAGTACAACCCGACTAATTTTAATATAGTTAGAAAATTTACCGATTTAGATGCAATTGTTTTCACCTTTAATGCAGTGCACCCTAAGTGGAGTTTTATAAAAACTGATGAAAACAACGTTGCAACAGAGGTTGCAGAAAAAAACCCAATATCTAATATAGCAACATGTGGAATTTACTACTATAGAAAAGGTTCAGATTTCGTTAGGTATGCTGAGCAAATGATTGAAAAAGATATTAGGGTAAATAATGAGTTTTATATATGCCCTGTATATAACGAATTAATTCAAGATGATAAAAAACTCATTCCATTTTTTGTGAATAAAATGCATGGCCTAGGTACCCCGGAAGATTTACAAAAATACCTTTCTATAAGCGAGTAACGAAAAATAAAGTCTGTATTTTATTCACTTGTCGAGTAAAATTGATTATCTTTGTTGGATTATAACAACAAAAAGGAACTTCAATGAGTAAAACAGCCTTAATTACTGGTATCAATGGAATGGACGGAAGTCATCTCGCAGACCTTCTCTTAGAAAAGGGATACAAGGTCTATGGCATGGAACGACGATCATCTACACCCAATAGAATTAATACAAAACACATCAACAATAAGATTAATTTTATCAATGGTGACTTGACCGATCAAAACTCTCTCCTTAGATGCCTAAAGGAATCCAACCCAGATGAAGTTTATAATTTAGGTGCACAGTCTTTTGTTGGGGAAAGTTGGAACACACCAGAACAAACTTCAAATGTCACTGGTTTAGGTGTTTTAAGAATGCTAGAAGCTATAAGAGAGTATAATACAAAAATCAAGTTTTATCAAGCTAGTTCATCTGAGATGTTTGGCAGGATGGTAGAAAATCCAGCCAGAGAGTTAACCCCATTTTACCCACGAAGCCCTTATGGTGTTGCTAAATTATATGGTCACTGGATAACAAAAAATTACCGTGAGTCTTATGGGATGTTTGCCTGTTCTGGCATACTTTTCAACCATGAATCAGAACGACGGGGAATTGAATTTGTAACTAGAAAAATATCCGATGGCGTAGCTAAAATTAAGCTAGGCCTTGCTGATCACATAAGCCTAGGTAACCTAGATGCTGAGAGAGACTGGGGATATGCACCTGACTATGTAGAAGCCATGTGGCTGATGTTACAGCAAGATGAAGCTAATGATTATGTTATAGCCACTGGTGTGAAACACTCAATTAGGGATTTTCTATCCGCAGCGTTTAGTCATGTCGGAATTAATGATTGGTCCGATTATGTAAAACAGGATCCGAGATTTATGAGACCCGCAGAAGTTGACGTTTTATGTGGCGATCACTCTATGGCTAAGCAAAAATTAAATTGGTCTCCAAAGACTTCTTTTCAAGAACTCGTCAAGAAGATGGTAGATAACGATATGGAAATTTTATCTAAGAAAAATAAAAAATGAAAAAGTCCTGCACACTTTTATTGCAAAGAAATTTACCTGAAGTTACGAATGAGTTTGCGGATAACCTGCTTAAATATAATTCTGATGTAACAGACTTCTATGTTGTAGAAAGTGGATCTGATGATAATAATATTACAGGCCATGAAACGTTTCATGCCAACTGGGAAGACGCAAAGACTAACGGCCTAAGGACCGGCCGAGGATTTAATTTTGCCCTAAAGTCTTTAGTTGAAAAAAACCTAGATTATGAATATATCATGATGGCAACAGGGGATACGAAACTCCCACCAGAACCAGTCGTTGAAACCCTAATAGAAGAAATGGAACGATATCCAAAAATGGGAATCATAACCCCGGTAGTTTGGAACTGGGGAGCTAGAGTAACAAGATTTAGAAATAAAAAAGAAACTCTTTCTTATGGTGAGCAAATTCCACACATATGCTGGATGTTTAGAAAAAAGTGTATCGACGACTTAGTCCATAACCGTAAGCCAGATGTTTACGGAGAATACCTGTATGATGGAAGTAATTTTAGATGCTATGGTGCAGATACCGAATTAATGTTTCGAGCCTATAAATTAGATTGGTTTTTTGCTATAACATCAAAAACTTCCCAAATGGAAGATTACTCTTTAACAGATAATAACTTTATTAAGATGAAGACTGACTCTCATTCTAAGCATAGGAAGCTAATGTGGGAAGAGGGTAAAGAGTGGATAAAATCAAAATATGGATGTAACCATAAAAACCAATTCAATGCTATTCTTTCACATGAATATAGAGACTTTTTTGAAAGAAACAAAGAATTATCGATCTTGAGATATTGATACTCATTACAAATAAAAAATATTTTATATAATTCGAGTAATTATAGGAGAAAAAATGTTAGTACTTGGCCTTCCTTCTTTCCACCATAGTGGATGGGGATTAGTAAAAGATGGTAAACCAATAAGGGCAATTCAAGAAGAGCGCCTAAATAGAATAAAACACTATCCATACTATACTGATACTAAGGAACATCCTATGCAGTTAGGTTTAGATTACCTTTTCAAGGGGCTAAACCATAGTGTTGAAGACTGTGATGCTGCAACAATACCAATGATGCCTAATGGTGAAGAATACCATGATATGCAATACTTGGTGGTCGACTCTATCGACGAAGTAATCAGCAAAGGCCTAAAAAACAACTACAATAATGTCTTATCATTCATAAAGTCAAAAGGATTTAAAGGAAAAGTTGTTTTTGTAAATCATCAACTTTCACATGCAGCGTATGCGTATAATTTTTCCGGATATGAAAAGACTGATGTAATATCGTATGATGGTGCTGGTTGTGGTTTTCCTCCAGAAGTCGTAGTGGGTTTCAGTGTTGATAACCATAATTACGAAAAGTTGTTTTCTTACAATGTTCCTCATAGCTTGGGTCACATATATTCAAATACAACAAATAGAATATTTGGAGATCGATCAGATGGATGCGAAGGAAAGGTCATGGGGCTAGCACCTTATGGAAAAAATAACCCTGATTATACCATGCTAGTATTAGATAAGAAGAACGACATGTATGTTGCGACTTATCCAAATACCACTAAGATGTTTTATCCCGGGGTTGAGCCTTATAATTCTAAATTTGGATTGCGACAAGGTATGATAACTCAAAGGGAAAATAAAAAGAAGTGGGACTTTGATGACCCTAAGGATATGTTTTATGTAGATCTTGCAGCAACAGCACAATCTTCCGTAGAAGCCGCCGGAATACATTATGTGAAAAAGCTAAAAAACATATCTGGCAATGAAAACCTTTGCATAACAGGTGGGGTTGCCCTTAATAGTTGCCTAAACGGACTGATTAGAAGAACTAGTATATATAGCTCTACGTTTGCTGCTCCAGCATGTCATGATGGCGGCCATGGTTTGGGTGCTCCACTTTTTTATTGTAACTTAGTTAAGAAAAATAAAGATTTTAAAAGGGTAACAAGCGACTTTTTTGGATACCCATATTCCGATGATGATTGTATACAGGCAGCTGATGAGCTCGGAGTATCGTACGAAAAATTTGATACCCTCGATGACCTAGGGAGCGATATTGCAGATTCTCTAATCGATCAAAAAATTATTGCAGTATTCAACGAAGGTTCAGAATTTGGTCCTAGAGCTCTAGGTCATAGAAGTATTATGGTCGACCCAAGAACTGCCGAAATGAAAGACACACTAAATGCCAGAGTTAAGTTTAGAGAAGGTTATCGACCATTTGCCCCTATAGTGCTTAAAGAGCATGCTGCAGAATATTTTGAATTTGATGATAGTGACTTTATGTTGTTTGTTGCTAAGGCAACCGAAAGAGCTAAAAAAGAGGTACCTGCCGTTATTCATGTTGATGGTACAGCTAGAATGCAAACCGTTGGAAGTGATAATGAGCCGTTCTATTCGACATTAAAAAACTTTTATGATAAAACTGGAACAGCAGTGTTATTAAATACATCTTTTAATGTAGCCGGCGAACCTATTGTTGAAACACCGCAAGATGCGATTAGGTGCTTTTTAGGTACGTCAATTGATATACTATACCTTAATAAAATAAAGATAACAAAATCATAATGTAATGGTAACTCTAAGTGGAAACTCTGGGTGCTCTCTAGAGATAATTACTGAGAATCGGCAGTCATACGTAAAAAAAGTATCTGCCTCTAAATCATATGATGAGAGATTGCTTAAACAGTGCATGAAGCAAAAAGATTGCTCAAAACTGATAGGTAAATCCCCTCTTTACAATATAGTCAAAATACCTAGCATTACATTTAATAATAATAATTCTTTTACTATGGAACTCTTTCATGGAAAAGATTCAATTTCATATTTTATGGAATGTGACATTCACAGCATAGACCATTTTATAGACAACGTCATTAAGTTTGTCGAATTAGAAATAGAAAATTGTACTTATAGCTTATTTGACCCCAAGGTAGTAACAGATAAAGTCTATAGCGTTGCAAGTAGAATTAATGGAAAAAGTGTTATCGATCCTGACAGAATCGTAACTTATGTGGAGAGTTTACCAATCATTAATATTCCACATGGAACTTGCCATGGTGACCTAACTTTATCTAACATGCTTATTGGAAGAGATGGGCAGGTGTGTATCATTGATTTTCTAGATACATTTTATGAAACACCAATCCAAGATATGGTGAAAATAAGACAGGATACCCTATATAAATGGTCATCTATCGTATATAATAAAAATTACGATTCCACAAGGTATAATATGCTTATGGAATATCTAGATAATAGTTTTGATAAATTTTTTAGTAAATTTGAGTACTACAAATTATATTACAATGTTTTTCAGCTAGTGAACTATTACAGAATTTTACCGTATTCTAAAACTAAAAAAATTCGTGATCATGTCGAAGCGAATTTACAGGAAATATTTCAAAAATGCACCTAATACTACCAGTTGCTGGAAGATCCAGTCGATTTCCTAACCTGAGACCAAAGTGGCTCCTAACGCAACCAGATGGAAAACTAATGGTCATCTCATCAATATTAGGTTTACCACTAGATGACTTTGATAAGATACATCTGGTAGTGCTCAAGGAGCATCTAGATAAATACCAGTGTGAAGCAGGAATTAGAAAAGCTTTTCAAGAAATTGGTTTAGATCAAAAACTGTCAATCATAGTGTTAGAAGAGCCAACCAATAGTCAGCCTGAAACTGTATATGAGGCGCTAAAGAAGATAAATTATGATGGCGCAATTTACGTAAAAGATTCTGATAACTATTTTGAAATAGATTCTATAGACCCTAATTCTGTGACAACGTTTGACCTGACTAACATGAATAGCGTCAATGCTGCAAACAAGAGCTATGTCTTAAAAAATGACGAAGGAGTCATTATAAATATTATTGAAAAGAAAATAATTTCATCTGAGTTTTGCTGTGGTGGTTATGCATTCGAATCAACTACAGATTATATATCAGCTTATAATGAACTAAAAAATAATGATAACCTCTATATATCTCACTTAATATTTAAGCTAATGCTTTCAGGAAGAATGTTCTCTACTAATGAAGCTCTGTCTTATGAAGATTGGGGAACATCAAAAGAGTGGATGAGATATAAGTCAACTTTTGCTACACTTTTTGTAGATATCGATGGGGTATTAGTAAAAAATTCTGGTAAATATTTTGAACCTGAATGGGGTTCTACTGAATCCATTAAGACTAATGCTAATTTAATTACAGACCTCTATGAATCAGGTAGAACAGAGATAATATTAACAACAGCCAGAACAGAAGAGTATCGTGAAAAAACCACGGCTCAACTTAATAAACTTGGAATAAAATATCATCGCATGATTATGGGGCTTATGCATTGTCAAAGAATTATAGTAAATGATTATGCTAATTCAAACCCATACCCTTCTTGCAATGCCATAAACATCAAGAGGAATGATGATAGCAGTCTTCGAAAAATGCTAAGCGCTATCATGGAAGAAGTAAATTAGTATTAGGTTTATGATGTCGAACATAAAAATTGGTATAGCAATCTCCGTTTATAACAAATTTGATTTTGTTGCTACGAACATAAACATTATGAGAAAACACTGGTCTTCTGTGGAGCCATACATTTCTGTTTGTTGTAACGACCCAGAAACTTATAAAAAACTAAAACCATTAGTGAACGGTAACTTAGGAATTAATAAACTAACACTAGGGGAAGATTACAAGATAAACTCCAAACAAGACCTAAGGCTAAGGCAGCACGATTGCATTAGAAAATCAATTAGTGGGGCTTTAGAAAATTCTGATTATGTTATGCACTGGCATGCTGATGCATTTGTACTAGACGAAAATTCTATCATTGATTTAGCTAGTAGTATGAAAAATAAAGATCAATTATTCTGTGGGCGTGGCCTATGGCTAAGTTATCCTTGCTCGAAGACCAGGTACGGAGACATTGACGATCACTTTTTTATGGTAAATTCTAAACATGCCCTAGAGACAAAAATGTTCGACATGAGTAATAACGAACTAGTTAGAGATAATTTTCTAAAAAACGGTCTATCATCTGAGGGTGTTATTGCTGCACTAGCTAGAAAATTCTGTACCGATGAAAAAATATTTGTCTATTCTGATATGTCTGAGTGTGAAATAAAAGATAACATTACAGATACAGACCCGAGGTATAAAGATGGTATACCACACCGCCGACTCCCGCCGGTAAACCTAGATCCAATAAGAAAATTCTTGCATTGTGATCAGGTTCCAGACTTGCATGATATGTTTTTAAGGCATGGTATTAATACAAATCTTATAGTTGAGTCGTGATATTTACATCAGTTGATTTAAATGGCTGATTCAAATTATAAAAAAATTATAGATCTTATAAATTCAGGAAAAAAGTCCGTTAAAATATTTGGTACGCAAAAATGTGGTACCGGAACAGTGTCTATATATTCTATAGATGATAACAGAATAGAATATGGAACACACGGCGTTTTTTGCCACAATAATAAAACAATACACTCTTCAGAAAATCCTATTCTAAGGAATTGCCTCATGTACCCTTTGAGTAGTTTATGTAGCAAAAATGCAGTATTTTCGAAAAAAACCCAATATGTTAGGGACGAAAATAAAATAAACATTGCCCTAATAAGAAACCCTTTTGATCTATTGGTGAGCTCTTATTTTCACGGTAAGGCTGGTTCGAACGATATAGCACTAGCGTTTAAGGAACCTTCAAATGAATCTAGTGAAGATGGATTTAAAAAATTTATCATGCACTTTGATGAGTCTCAATACCCCCCAAATAAAGAATATCCTGATGGACTACAGTGGGAATATGGTGTGATGACTCCCTTTATGATGAACCTATTTTATCCATATTATGAAAATACTGAATATAAAAAGTTTCCATCAGGAAGAAATAATAAATGTTCATATGAGCCGATTGGAGAATGGGAGTTTATTCCTGACTATGCTCTCAGGTTAGAGAGTATGAATGACTTTATATATGACCTAGGCGTATGGGATAAAGAGATCCATGAACTGATAAATGAACGAGGACACAAGCCCGACTGGCGCCGATCTGATTACTTACCAACTAAAGGTGATAAGAATGATGAGAAATGGAAACGCCGCCAAACAGAAAGAGCTAAGACAACAAAGAATTATATTCGCAGTCACGAATCATCATATCAAAAAGAGCAAGAAATAGTAAATAAATTAAGAAACAAAATTTCTCTTTACGACGAGGAAATGATAAAAGTTGTAAAGAAAGTTTTTGCTTACGAACTAGAAGTTTTTGGATATGATGAGAATGGCCCGACCGATGATAGAAAAATAATTAATAAAAAAGATATTAGAAATATCGATAAAAATAGGGTCGATTATTTGAACAAATTCAGATACTATCGTTGTTCGGTTGATGGTGGAATTATTATAGATAAAGAAAAATCAAGCCAACGCCGTCGAGACATAACCGGTATTGAAGAGTCTTAGAGAATTAATAAAATTAAATTATTTGTCTTTTTTTTATAAAGGGTTAGTAACTTGAATATAATAAGAAAAAGTACCCGGAGCTTTATTCTATGAACGATTTTAATTCACACTTAGCTAACAAGTATTATGGTGTAGATAACGAAAAGGACCTTCGTGACAAATTGTATGGTCTCAGAACAGACCTAACAGACCCAGAGCACGAAATTATATTATCATATTTAGAAAAATTTGATTCTCCTAGGTATTGTGAAATAGGTGTTTATTTTGCCGGAAATTTTAAGAAAGTTAATGATTGGCTTTCTAAAAATAAAAATGATTTCCATATGTTTGGTGTAGATCTTTTCGAACAATTAGCATCACAGGATTCTAATATCCAGACTCATGACCTATATAACAAATGGAACATATTAAATGTTGCTCACAAAGATGATCTTCATGCTGCTTTAAAAGGTTTTGGATGCGACAAATTTTCACTCCACATGGGTGGCTCTGATAAGACAGTAAAGACAATTTCTGAAAAGTGTGATGTGTTTTTTATAGACGGTAATCATACGTTTGACCAAACACTTTTAGATGCAGAAGCATGTATAGAAATGTCAAAACCTGGTACAGTATTAATTTTTCATAATGCGTCTGATAGTATCCAGCCAGACCCGCAGTATGTTGAAAGAGATGGTGGGCCTTGGGCAGTCTGCAACCTATTGAAGCAGATGCCAAATATTGAGTATGTTGAATTAGTAGACCGCTGTGCTGTTCTTAGGGTCAAGGGTTGATCGAAACAACAGTACATATAACGTCTTATAATAGACCTAAACTTTTGATGAGTTGTGTTAATTCATTCCTTAGTAGTATAGCTAACCATTATCCGCTAAACAAATTAGAGCTAATAATTGTTGACAATGGATCTACCAACAAAGAGGTTCTAGATTTTATTAAGAACCTAAAGATTGAAGGGTTAGAATATTCCTACATACTAAATGAAAAAAACGACTATCCATACTGTTTGAGGTATGCAAAAATTCAAGCTAGAAAAGCTGCAAAAGGAAATTTTGTAATAGATATACCAGACGACCATTTGTTTATTGTCAGTTCTGACTGGATAAACCAGTCTATTGATCATATTAAGAAAAATAAGGATACTGGGTGTGTGGTTTATTTTGCACAACCAGCTTATCGTTTTCACAAGGAAAACAATAGAATGCATCGCCATTCTAATAGTGGGTATTTTGTATCTGAGAAAAAAGGATACGCTGATTATCATATAATGTCAAAAAAAACTTATGAATTATTAGGTGAATATGACTATAAGCTCGGAAGAAAAGCTGAGTCTGAATATATGCAGAGAGCACTAGATAATGGCTTCTATAGAAATTTGTTGACCTATCCGGTGGCCATAGTTAATGATGAAAAATACCACTTAGAGAGTAACGTTGAATATAAAGACTATGTTTCAATGTTTAGTAATATGGAATTTCCGGTAACCAACGAACAGCTTATAAGTTATTCTTTAAGTAAAAATTCGATCGTCAAGCTTTAGATACGTGATCAGTTTTTGATGATATAAATTGCCACAGGAAAGTATGGATTTAAAAAATAAAAAACCTATGGTATCCTACTGCGTTAATACGCTCAACAGGAGGTATTTGTTAGAAAACCTTCTTAATAGTTTTCATGAGTGTAATACGTACGATGGACCTTATGAATGGGTCATAACAGACTACGGTTCTAAAGATGATACTAGGCAATTTTTGTTAGACTATGCATCATCAAATAAAGGAATAAACCTATACTTTGGTGATGGTGAAGGATATATAAATCTTTTAGATGGCATGGGTTTATCACCTACGAGTGAAAGAAAAAAATCTCATGCCATGTTTGGCCTATCTCGTAACATAGCTAAAGGCTCTGCTAGGGGTGATATATTAATTGAAATATCTGATGATCAGCAATTTATAAGAAAAGGAAATTGGGTTCAAGATGCGCTGGATATATTTGATCACAGAAAGAGTATTGCAGGGCATGATGATATCTCAAGCATAGTCTATAGGGGTCCAACCATAGGAAAGCTCCTAAAGCCAAATAATGCCATAGAACCTGTATCAATTACTGATTCTGGTGTAGAGTATTTTATTGCTAAGCACAAGTGCTATGATGACTATCATATCCAGACTAGAGAAACATTCGACACTATAGGTCCTTATCTAGAAGTACACAAACTAAAAGATCAAAACCTGATAGATGGTTGGAAAAATGGTGATATTACAGTAAATCACTATGAAGAATATTTGAAAAAAGCCCAACAACTTAATATGAAAAAAGTTTTTATGAAGTATCCTTATGTTGCTGCATTTCCAAAATACATACATGATAAGATTAACGTAAAAACTACTGAAAATTTACTTGTTAATCCAGTATCTCTTCAAAAAATGAAAAAACTTTATCGTGATTTAGATCGTGCAATTTCGACTGAGGAGATACTACATGCAGCATACGACCCACAATAAAATGAATTTTGCTTTTCTAATCGATAAGTCTCAAACATTTCAAATAATACTTTCATCTCTTGTGGAGTCACTTTCGCGAGGCCATGATTGTACCGTATATTCGACGTGTTCAGAAGATTGCTTTAAAGAAATTGCTCATCATGGCATTTATAATAATGAAGACTTTTCTAACATGGGAAACTTACAATGGAAACAGTTTAGTGATAGGCACGTGCTTTTAAGAGAATTTATCAATAGAGCTAGTGATTATCACGCTGTAATCGGCATAAATGGTTTCAACAATATATGGGAACAAGTTTATACCGATAATAGTATAAACTCTTTTGCGCTAGAGTATTGTTGGAATGAAATATACAATTGTTACCAAGGCTTTAATGGTTCTGTAGAGATATTCTGCAATTCAGATTGGTCAATGAAAAAGATAAAAGAATTATCGGACTATGAAAACCTCGCGTCTATAGGGAGCCCATGGTTTAGTCTCTTAGATAGATGTTCTGAAAAAATGCGTGAGATAGATAGTGACGGAAAAAAATATATAACAGTTCTAGCTCCTCATAATAGTTTTCACCAAAGAAGAGATTTCTCAAAGCGCTCATCTAGTGTTATGAAAATTTTAAGAAAATATTGTGATAAAAATAACTTGTCCCTAATACTAAAAACTCGACAAAAATATAATCGATCATATAATGATACAGCAAATTTTGATGCGGTTCTAACTGATGTAACGGCGTTAGACCATATTGCAATATATAATTCCTCGGTAGCAGTGATAAATTTCTGTTCTTCTGCAATAAACGAAATGACATTTCTAAAAAC
>Ga0098061_1001411_pt1 | contig 11622 bp, 18 predicted proteins | sample 22_taG_FD_92579 | JGI IMG/M metagenome (GOLD analysis project Ga0098061, IMG submission 92579) | Marine viral communities from the Subarctic Pacific Ocean - 22_ETSP_OMZ_AT15343 metaG | ecosystem: Environmental > Aquatic > Marine > Oceanic | place: Subarctic Pacific Ocean | collected 2015-01-20 | reverse complement strand
TTTACCACCTGCGTAAACGTAATCAAGGTATGTTAATACACCTGAAGGTCCGTTCATAGGAATAACAGGAACAATATCAAAACCAACAGTTCTTGCAGCAACCTGAATTGACAATGGAAGAAGTGAAGGGAATTTATCGCCTGAACCTGTAGTAGCACCACCGTAAAAGGCAGCTGCACCACCTGCGGCAGCACCGGCTGGTGAAACGTTACCCATACCTGGAGTATTTAACAATCCAGCAGCTGGGTAAGTGAATCCCTCATTTAATGAGTGATAGTGGCAGTATTTTGACATCCAAGCCAATTTGCCTTTATTTTGAATACCTGTTTTCTCTTCCAACATGGGTCCCCACGTGTCCAAGATTTCGGCTTCGTTTATTAATTTCATAATTTATATGATTTTTTTAATTTTGTTAGGTAAGATTATTTATCGAATCTTCCTAATGCTTTTCGGATAGCATCAACACGGTTATTAGTATAACCTAAATTAATACTTTCCTTTCTTTGTTGTTCTGTGTAACTTTCGTTAAGCATTTGCGTTTCGTTTTGCGTTTCGTTTAGACCGCGTGTTTGCCAAAAATTATTTATCTGGTATTGAGTTTTCAATTTACCATCGTACCATTTTGCTTGAGCATGTACTTTTTCTTTTTGCTCATTTGATAAGTTTTCGTAAATTTTTTGGTATTTTTTCGGCGCATCTGTTAACCAGCTAGGTTCAGCGTTAAAAGAATGGTGTGTTTCATTCAATGCATTTGTAAAAACTTTGTTAATATTTTTAACGTCCCAATTTTTACCGTTTGTAATTCTATCTCTCACTCTCTCTTTTTCTGAATGATTTAAGGTTTCAAACGTTTGTTGGTTGTTTTCATTTAACATGTTGACAAATGAATATCGTGATTTTTCAATGGTCTCTCGTTGTTTTTCTTTTTTAACTTCGTTAAACACATTGTTTATTTTTTCATCTATATCTTTATATCTTTCGTTTATACTTTTTGTTTTTGCTTCAGTAGCTTTCTCTGAAGATGTTTTCTGTCTTGCAGATTTGAATGACCCGCCTGTTGAATTTTCGTAAATGTATTCAGTGTAATCCACTAAATCTTTAAAATCAGTATTTTCAACTGCATTTTCTGCAAGGTATTCAGAGTAAGAACGGTTTTTATTGATTTCATCTGACAGGTATTCAGAGTATTGAATAGTTTCGTCAAGTTTTCCACCAACTTCATTTTCAACGTAACCGATAGTGTTGTTTAAATTTTCAACAATATAGTTATTGTGTTCAATGATTTTTTCTACATGAGGAGCAACTTCTTCATTAACGTAATTAATAATTTGGTCAACTCTATTTCCTACTTCAGATTCAGTATAATTAACAAGCTCGTCAAGTTTCTGAGCAATTTCTCCTTCTGTGTAACCGATTGTTTCGTTCAGTTTACCTGAAAGGTAATTTGCATATTTTCTATTTTCTGATATTTCGTTTGCTAAAGAATCAGAATATTTAATTAACATATCCAATTTTTCTGAAAGTTGTTTTATATCAGAATTTTCTGCTTGTTTAACAGATTCCTGCATTTTTCCTACTTTACGATTAAGAGCGTCAATTTCTCTTTTCAAAGAAATAGAATAATCGTTCATTGACTCAATTGAGACATATTCATTTTTTTCCATAATTATTGATTCTTTTTTATATTTTTTTGGTGCCTCAAAATCGCCAAGAGGTGAAGCATCGAATATTTGAATGTTATCATTGATTGCTAAACCGAATGATTCGTTTATTTGTGATAATTGTGCATTATCAAATCCAGGATCACAAACTAAATCATAAGTAAAAATCTTTTTGATATTTACCTTTTTGTTTTCACCAACAGATCCTGCAGCTCTTGATGAAATTGAAATTGGTACACCAGATTGTACAAGGCTTTTTGCAATTTTTCCGGATGGTGTATCGAGTAATCGAATACGTCCTTTAATTTGTCGTTTGCCTTTATCGTAGTCCAAGCTCTCAATTATATGAGAAACTTTGTTTAACGAAACTTCGAACTTGTCTGGATGGTCAAGTTCTCCCATTAAACGATTTTCTGAAATTTTCTGCTTCAAATATTCAAGGTGAGGTAAATATTCCTTCTCTTCGTAGATTCGTTTGTTGTTGTTTTCAACACCAAACTGGGCAAATATGCCTTCTAATACGAAATCGCCAGATTCTTTGTCAACCTTAAGATTTGAAGAAGAACGTTCTAAAATTAGTAACATTTTGTTGTTCATCTCTTATTGTTTATTATTTTTATATATCAGGCGTAGAAATATTTTTTTTTTGTTCATTTCTTAATCTTCTCTTAACCAGAAAAAGATTGCGGTATGCCTTTTTTGTTTTTTCTTATAGTCCACAACAAAAAGCTCTTTATACTTTGTCTTTCTAATATCTTCTATAATATAATCAACTGCGTCTTTATCATCAAAATCTACCTCAACGGATATTGGTGTTTGTTTAATTACATATTTACTATTATCGTCAAATCCAGCATCAATTAAGTATTCCTTTGTATATTTTAATTTATTGCTCATATAATCCTGTTTATGTTTGTAGCAATCAAAATATATATCCGTTTTTGAAACATAAAAAAATAGGGACTAAAATTGTCCCTTGTTTTGTTACGTCATTCTATTATTTAATATATTGACATATAATAATCATTGCCTTTAACAACAAAAATTATTACAGGTTCAAGCTCGAAAACTGCAGTATCAAATTCTACATAAGCATCTTCAACAAAAACAGTTTCGTTGGGTTCAATCATTCCTCTTGATGGATATTCAGGATCTTGATATCCAGTTAGTCCTGATATTTCTTTACCTTTAAAATTCTTTATTACCTCAGCATTAAGTTTAGCCTTAATTTTCTTTTGCTCAGCTGAAAATTTTCCTGTAATTGATTTTAAGACTTTATCAAAATCTTTAACAGTTAAAGATTCATTTAAGAACTGTCTAAATTGTTTAATGTTTTTCATAATCTGTTTTTTTTTCGTAGTTTATATATCAATTATTAAATTTTATTGTTTTCCAATTAATTCTGTGAATTAGGTTATCTGCTGCACATGTTGCAAACAGGTCGTCAGGTTTTGATGCTACACGATATCCTAATCCTGTTAATAATCCTGTTCCTGCAGTATTACATCTATTAGATGCATGAATTTCATCTTGGTTAAAATCTAAATCAACTTGATGAACTAAGATTCCAGCGTTTCTTAAATGTTCTGCTGTTTCCATTGTTAATTCAACTTCTTTCCATAATCTTAGGAACGTATCATGTATCTTTTTTAATTTTTTTTCCGTATATAATACATGGACACCATGTCCCATAAATAATCCTGTTGTTTTATCCATTTGCCCAACGTGAAATGCAACACATGTGATATACCCAGTTGCAGGTTTTCTTTTTAAGTTTTGGCTATCGGTTCCAACATAAATACGAACATCGCTATTTGCGTGTTCAGCTAAAGTTTTTTTCGTGTAATTGATTAAGTCGTATTTTGCTTTTTTGTTTTTTTCTGTTTTCCAGATTTTCATTTTAAGTTTTTGTAGTTGTCTTTAAATACTTCATTTACTTTGATGTATAATTATGAATATAACTATTCATTTCATGTTTAATTTCTTCCCAATTATTATTATAATGACACGCCTTAAACATGTGATTATCAATGATTGCATAATTCCCACCACGCGGTTTTCCCATCAAAAGACTATGATATTTAAAACCATAAAAGTCAAGCCAAATCTCTGTTACCTTACGATGTTCTTCTGTTCTTGATGTGAAGAAACAAATACGATGTCCTTCATCATACCAGTTATTCAATATTTCAAGGGCATCAGGGTATGGTTTACAAGTAGCCATACGCTCAGGTTCTTCATTCGGAACATCATCTGTAATAGTCCCATCAATATCAATCAGGTAATTCTTAATACCATCTTGTAAAACTGGGCTGGTATTATGCCCATGTTCATCTTTATTTTGTAACATTATTTAAAACTTTATGTATAATGAATAGGATTATAACAAAGAAGATTTTTCCATTTGTCACTAAATGGAAATCTTTACCTAATATCAATACCAATAAATCTAGGGACAAATAGATTAAAATTAATAATATCAATACATTAATTATTGGGATATATTTTTTCATACTTTATAAATATTTGCTTTCATCATGGTAACAACAATTTTTACTTTAGTCTTTTCGTTTGTTCGTGAAGATGTTTCAAATTCAAATTCTTCATTACCTTTTTTAAATCTGACTCGAAAGCCATTCATATTTCCTTCGTAAATTCCATCAGGAACTAATACGCTCCCTACACTTTTTGCTATCATATCTTTTGTTTTTTAAAATTAACCAATTAGAAATTATTTTTTCTGCTAACGTATCATAAACTTCATCCCTTTCTGGGTGCCATTGAACCAAAAAAATATTTTGTCCTACTGTTGCAGCCTCAGGATTATTATCTTTACTTTTTGCTATTATATTGACACCTGTTCCGCATTCATTAATACATTGGTGATGTCTTGAATTTACAGAGAATATTTTATTAACGAATTTCACCTGATGAAAATTTGATGCAGTAGTATTTAAGTTTTCATCAAGCGATAATGATTTTTTATTTGATGCATGTGTTAAACTTTCAGAAACAATATCATCTACCAATGTACCACCAAGAAAGACATTTACAATTTGCATTCCTCGACAGATTCCAAGGATAGGAATTTCTAATTTGATTGCCTCGGCAATAAGTCGAAATTCACGTGTATCTCTTTTTACTCTTTTACCTACATCAGCACCTCCACATAATAATAAGATGTCATCAGATGTTAACCTTTCTTCTCCTTCAATAACTTTGTATTGTAGTTTTCTTTTGTTTAACCATTTTGTGTAGTTAAGTAACTCTTTGTAATAAGGTGGTGCTATAGCAATCATTGTTTATATTATACTTTCCACCCACAAACCTTAGTAATTATTTTATACACCAGAAGCAAAATAGTTTTAATTTTTAGTAATTTTTTTCTAAAAATATTTTGGTCCTTTCTGATTTCTATAATATAATTCCCAATAGGTAAATGGGATACATTTATATTAATCTATTTTTATTAAGATAAAAACAATTACCTCAACTGCTCCCGCATCTGCTAATAACCTCATCATCTCTTTAATTGTTGTACCCGATGTCTTATAATCATCAATAAGTATTATCCTATTTCCAGAAATTGCATTTATTAATCTCCTTTGATTTTTACTGTTAAATTTTAAAAAGTTCTTGAAAAACTTTCTATACATTGGATGAATCTCTTTCATTTTAAAAGGCTTTCCTTGAACTACTGACCTTTTAAATGACTGCATCACCTTTCGTTTTGTTCGTTCTGGAATCTTATTAAACTTTGTCATATCAAGTTCAATATCGTTTGATGTACTTTTAATAAACCCATCAGTAAAAGAATTTCGTATTCCTGTTTTCTTAGTTAAACCGTTTGTTAATTCTGTTAATATTTTAGATGAACTTCTTGGTGAAATTATTGTGTCATATGTATTTGCTTTGGTATTATTAGAAAATCCTAATATAGCCTTTTTAATAAAGAGGTTTAAATCATTAGGCTTAATTGATTTCTCCATTGTTTTGATGTCTGCTAAAAAATTTACCCCGCTAAAATTTTCTTTATCATTATCTATTTTATAGCCATAATAATATCCATAAAGTGTATCTGTTTTTCTGAACTTCATTTTACGACTATACCAAGGAGAAAACTTTAATGGTAATAAATCAGTTGGATAATCATTTATCCAGTCAAATTTATATTCACCATCAACATTTGTTATCCCTTCTGATAACCATTCTTCAAATCTCTTCAACTTATTTCTTTTCATTTTCACTACCGTATTTTATACCCATGATTGTTCCAACAATTGAAAAGGCGTTTGTTAATAAGATACCAAATAAATTACTCCACGTGGACGCAATAAGTTGTGTCTCTTTGCCTGTAATCAAAGAAAATATAAATAATCCAGTTGTTATTAGTCCAACAGATAAAATCATAAATAAAGCATATTTCGCAATAATACCAGTCAGTTCAGATTGCCCCTTTCTTTGAATTAAATCAAGGTCATTTTCTGCATCCTTTTTTGCAGTCTCCGCCTTTAATTTTGCGAATTCCGCATCCTTTATAGCTATCCGCAATTCATCATGAACTTGTTTATTTTCTTCCTTTGATACTAATAATTTTGTATTATTTTTTTCTAATTCCCTTTTAGTTTTTTCTTCTAACGAAAGCGTTTCACGAAGTTCTTCCATCAACTCATGATTTTCTTCTGTTGTTTTTTTAAGTTCTCTATTTTGTTCTTGGATTGTTTTCGTTATGCTAAGACGTTTCTTCCGCATTTCCTTATCCCTTTCGATAGCATTTTCAATATATTCTTTAAATTTATCATCGCCAGAATCTTGAAGTATTTTTAATACATTTCCCTCAAGATATATGTTCCGTTCACGACATAATTTTATAAGTTTCTTTCTATCATTTGCTGAAAATTCCATTATTTGTAAATTTTAAATGGGTTGGTCCTGTTTTTATAACCAGCGTAATCTTGTCTAAAATCTTCAAGACGGGGTTCAATTTCATCGCACTTAACGATCCAAAATTGAGCACCTGATTGGATAGCTCGTGATTGTTCTTCTGTTTCATCAGAACTTGAAATAATTCCAATAACAACAGAATTTCCATACTCGAAATTAATTTTCCGTACAAGTTCTATTCCATCGAAGGATGAACCTACAATATTTAAGTCAACAAAAACGCATTCGGGTCTGGGTTTTTGCATCCGATACATCAAATCAAACATCTGCGAAGCTTCATCAGCAGAACTAACACACTCAAGTGATAGAGATATATCTAATAAACTACATGCATCTTCGAAGACTAAATGAAATAAAGATTCATCATCAACTAAAAGAATTGATTCAATCATTTGTAAATTATATTTTTATTATATATTTATTTTATTATGTATATGAAATAAATATTTTTGTTCCTTTATCTTCCATTTGTTCAGAAAAAACATCAAACCCGTGTTCTCTGAAAATAGAAATTGCAATATTTAATCCCAACCCACTACCGCTTTCCTTTTGTCCATCCTTTCTTATATAAGGTTTTGAATATTCTAAAAATTCTTTATTTGACATTCCTCTACCATTATCCTCTATAATTATATGCATGCCATCAGAATATATCTTAATTATTTTTGTTCGTTCATCATTATATTTTAAACCATTTCTTATTAAATTGTCAATAGCCGTACAGAATAAAGATTCATTGACATCAATCGTTGGTAAATCATTGATTTTTACATTTGATAAATATGCAGTTGAACGTAAAAATTCACGTATCGCAATCCTAAGATTTACAGGTTTCTTTGTTAACACACTATCCTTTTTTACTAATTGGGTAAATTCATATACACCCCAATAAACCTTTTGTGTGTGTTTTAAACCCTCTGTTAATAATTTTAATGTTGGCGCTAATTTTAAATATTCAATAATTTTTTCATCTAATCTTCGTTCTAATGATTTAATACCGCGAGGAATATAAACATTTATTCCGCTGTGCATATCGTGTCTTAATATTTTGGCTGCATGTTCAAGATAAGCATTTTTCATGTTAAGTTCTTGGAGCATTTCATTTGTTTTATCAGCTTCTTTATTTTGCAAAGCTGATGTGATTTCTTCTTCTATTTGATATATCCGACAAAGAAATTTACCCATAACAACTATCATAAAAAGAAACAAAGAAAGTTCTGTAAGATTCCCACAAAACATATGGTCAGCAAAGCCTGTTATTAAAAGTACTTTATTTATTGAAAAAATACTAAATGAAATAACAAATGATATTAAGTAAACATATGATAAAAAATCAAAATTTTTGAACATTGTTTTTATTTTATATATTTACATAAGAAAAGAGATACCTTTCAGTATCTCTTTTCGTTAATTATAATAAAGGGAAGTAAAAACAAATAAAACTATTTTCCTATTAAGCCCATTGATTTACCATCGCCTTTGCTATTCCTATGTATGTTTTACTTCTTATTTTTGCTCTATCCTTAGTATTTGATAATAAATGTAGTCTTTGGTGTCTGCCATCAACTATGTTTGTTGCCTTTAATTTTGGTAGGTTCCTAAGCCATAAACAAGTAGCTTTAGTTTCTCCATGCCCAAACATCCATGGTTGTAATACTTGGTCAGGCTTTCTGAATCTACTACTCATTACTCCTATGGGATTCTCAATTCCTACCTTTGGTATTTTGCAGTTATATAACCGCATAAAAAAGTCAATTGCCCTTTCCCTTGCTTCCCGTCGTTCTGCACCAACAAGTGCTCCACTTTTTCTTTTTGGTTGGTTTTTATACCATTTATTTGCGCTTACTGTTAAGTATGTACATGTTGGGAAAAATATTCCCATATCCCAATCCTTTAACTCTATTGCATCAAAGACATCCATTTGTAAATGCCATTCAGGATGACCGCCGCTACATTCTATCAAGTCGCAACTATATGCTTCGTGTCCTTGTTTTCTTAATTCTATCGTTACCGCCTGACTTTCTTCGCAACCCACTAAAATTTTCATCGAGAATATTTTTGTTTACGTGAATATTTCTTTTTGTTCCGGTGAACCTTTAGGACCCTTCGGAATCCATGTGGGTTGTCTTCAAGGTACGCTTTCCGACAACCCTTTCCTAATCCAGTCTCCAGTATTTTTTTATCAGTTTTTTTCATCTTTTTTACTCTTTAAAGTATCCGTCCTCATCAATTAATTCAGCCTCGTCAAGAACGGCGTAACCAAATTCTGTGATGGCGATTGTTCCGAATTTACAGTCGGGATCAGTAGGATCCCAGTATTTATTTATCCGTTTTTTTCCTTTTTCGTCTATGAAGAATTTCTTCATCTTTTCTGTTACCTCAATGATTCCTTTTTTTGCAAGGCTTCCGAAAACACCAGACCTTGTTTTTCCTTTGATTGCTAAGCAATCAAAAACAGAATAATCCCAACAGATAGAATTTCTTCCATTTTCATAAAAATCAGCATTAGTAATAGCAATTAAAGCAGTAAGTTCAAGCGCAGTTAAGTTTGACATAAGAATAATTTTTTCGGTTAACAATCAATTACAATATAAATATACAACCTTTTTTGCATATATGCAAGGGTTTCGTGTTAATTAATTGTTAATCTTCTTTCTTTACTCTAATACACAAAGAAAATAGCCTTACTTTAAAGTAAGGCTTTTTCGTTATTAAATTGTTAAGTTTAAATTTCTTTAATACGCAGCAGGATCATCGACGATGAACTATAATAGTCCGTTCCAATTCTTTACCTTGTTCGTCCTTTAAACGGAATACATATTCGCCATCATCAAGAGCGTTTAAATTTAATGCTTTATAATTATTCCCTTCTGATATATTGATTGACTTGTTTGCAACCATACCAAACCCATCTTCATCAAACATTTCAATCGCAAGATCCTTATCGTTTGCAGTTTCAATTCCAAAGATGAAAATTCCATTTTCAACTGGTTCCTCTGACATAACAAAATTAACATCAAGTAACTGCGGCTCTTTATCAGCGCCCATAACGGTTTGACGTAATTCCAGTAATTCTTGCGCCTCATCATTTTCTGAATCGTTCATCTGCCGTATCATAACAATATCCGCACCACTTAATACAATTTTTTTTCCGTTAAACGAAACATCCATTTCTTGTACATCTCCTGACCTGGTAAAATGTGTAGATTCAATTGTTATTCCTGTAATTTCTGTTGTTGGCGTTCCTGTACATGCGTACAACCCTAAAATACTTAATAAAAGTAATTTCTTCATAATTTTGTTTTTTTGTATATTATATATCTGCTTTAAGTTTTTGTAAAAGGATCCTCTTAATTGCAATACCCATTTCCCTTCCTTGAACCTTTCCTTTGACTGCATTATGAGCAGCCTTTTTCTCTTTCTTTATATCAAAGGATAGTATATGATTAACTTGTTTCGGTGTGTAAAACAATTTCAGGAATTCTTTAACTTTTGGAATTTCTGATTTAACAAAATCCAACAAACCAATTGTTTCAACCATCATAGGAAAATCTTTACGAATTGCACTATAAAGAAAAACTATTAAGTTTGAAAATTCCTTTCCTTCGATTTTCATATCCAAAGCTAAGTACTTATATAAATCATTCTTTCCTTTAAATGGAGTTTCACTTAACAGAAATGCAATTATACCGTAAGCATATTTGGTTTTTAGCTTTTTGAATTTTGATGGGTTTGGAACATTCGCACCTAAAATAACTTGGTCTAAGAAACCATATTTATCTAAGGTTGTTAGGTAATCAACAAGGTTTCTTGCAGATTCTACACCTTTTGTGAATTCCGCTATTCGTCTTTCCATTGAAACACCATCAAGTAATTCTTCTGAAGAATGTCCTAATGTATTATCAGCAATAAATGCTTTTATAATATCAGGATTTAAGATTGAACCTGTTTTATCAGTAAATCTTACTGCACGTAATTTTCGCAATTTATCTTCCTTAAATCGTGCAGCAGCTTCACCTACTGTTCGGACAATACTATTTTTAATATCATCAATACCACCAACATAATCAATAATTTCCTTTGATGATATGTCATAGTATAAAGCATTCATTGTTAAATCACGCCTTTGAAAGTCTTTCAAAATTGTTGAGAATGTAACTGCACCAGGTTTGCGTGTATCATTTAATCGTGTTTGGAATGTTGCAATTTCGTACAATTCTTTTTCCTCGCCAAAGTAAACAAATGAAACTCCTTGTTCAGTTCCTTCATCTGTCACCGTAGCATAAGGAGACATTATATTTCTTACTTGGGCAGGTGTAGCTCCTGTTGCCAAATCGTAATCGTGAGGTGTTTTTTTGTTTAAGTGGTCACGTATCGCACCGCCAACAATAAACAATTCCTGCCGTGCTTTTTTGAAAATTTTAGTCATTTCAATAACATCAGCAGGTAATCCAGAAAAAAAGGCATTATCCACTTTACGAATAGCCTCTATTGTGTTTTTTTCTGATTCGTTTATAAATTCATCAAAAGTTTTCATATTGTCTTTTTTAAGTAATCGTGTTGCCTTCGCCAGCTCTCATTGTTTTCCTAATTTAAATTTAATCCCAATTCATACCGACAGTATCTTCATACTCTGGATAAGCAGTAATCTCTAATTCAGTTCTATCAGTAAAAACTATAGTTAAGTGGTGGTTGCTACCATCGTAATCATATTTAAAGTCTTCAACAGTTTTTCCTAAATGTTTTTTTAGTTCACGGGGACCTTTACTTTCGTTAATTTCACCTTTTAAATATTCCTTAAAAATTTTCATATTGTTGTTTATTTGTTAACACCAAAGTGTTTTCTTATATACTATCTATCTAAATTAAAAACTAACCATCGGTGGATGGTTTCTCTCCCATCCGTTGCCACCAATCGGTATTGGTTCTGTATTTATCATATTCCCAAAGTTCTTTGAGATGTATGTTTGGTGGGATTTCACCCATCTCTTCAAGTTCCTTGATTGTATAGGATGGG
>Ga0098061_1001400_pt1 | contig 11680 bp, 7 predicted proteins | sample 22_taG_FD_92579 | JGI IMG/M metagenome (GOLD analysis project Ga0098061, IMG submission 92579) | Marine viral communities from the Subarctic Pacific Ocean - 22_ETSP_OMZ_AT15343 metaG | ecosystem: Environmental > Aquatic > Marine > Oceanic | place: Subarctic Pacific Ocean | collected 2015-01-20 | reverse complement strand
TAAAGGCCGTACGCGGGGAGATCTCTCAGCTCAAAAATTTGACCGCATGGCACTGGTACCAGGGGGACGAAGACGCTAAAATAGCCGCGCTTCGACACTACTTCAAATGTACCTATAACTTTGATTATCCCGATTTATAACTGGACGCTAGCATAGTTTCCATGCTTCTCTATAACTATCTGCGTATCAACACAGTCCTTCAGGCTGTCCAAGTGTGAGATTAACACCACAGTTTTAAAATATGACTTAATGATATCAAGAATACGAATAAAGCCTTCCATATTATCAGCATCTAAAGATGTGCCGGGTTCATCTAGGATGAAAATATCCCCCTTAGGGAGGCTTGACACCGACAACAGGGCCAAACGAATGGCCATGGAGGCTATAGTCTTTTCGGCGCCGGAGCCCATTTGGAGTGGCCTGGGCTCGTGCTTGGGGTGCTTAATGAAAATATTCAATCTTTTTCCATTATCTTCAAAAAAGACCTCAAAGGACACAATATTAGCCAATACCTTAGCCACCTCTTCATTAATGACGGGCAATTGTTTTTTGATAATATCGTAGGCAATACCGTTCGAATGCATACATTGTAAATAAAGGTCATAGGCGGCATATTCGGCCTGAATATCTTGATGTTCCTTGCGCTGACTCTCAATCGTGGCTAGCTTTTGCTCCAGCGAACCATTAACCTTATATAACTCTAGTATTCGATCTGTGCACGTGTCACACTCGGTGGTAGTTGCGGTGATTTTCTTTTCTATCTTCTTGCGTTCTGACATAAGGTGCTCAAGATTTTCTATCGCTTCTTTATTATCCTCATAGGCCACAATATCTTTTTCCAGATCGCGCAACTCCTTTTGAAATTCTAGCAACGAGGTCCGCGAACGTTCGTAATCTATTTGCACGTCCTTAAGAAGAGAAGTCGTGGAGCCGTACTCGCCGAGGAGAGTATGATAGTTTCCTAGCAGTCGCGTTACTCGTTCAGGCTCCAAGGAGGCGATATAGTCTTTGGTCTCTTTGACCCCTTGAATCTTAGAGATAATCTCTTTTTGCAGTTCGGGCACTTCATGTTTGACCGAGTGTGCATCCTTAATGAACCGACAAGTGGGAAAATTGTCCCCACAGGGTACCTCGTCAAGCAGTTGCAGCTTCTTATATTTTGCATTGTAGTCGCTTTGTAGCAGCTTGGCATCGCTAATAACCTTCTCCACTGCGCGCGACTTTAAATCAATCTCATGCTGTTGATCATTTAGCTCATTAATATCAAAACCCTCAATGGTTTCTTGCAACTGGACCATTTGAGCCTCGAGGTTCTCTATCTTTTCTTTGCCATCACTCTGATGCTCGATGGCCCTCTTAATGCTCTGTACCAAGTCTTCTTTCTTTTCACGCACCTCCAGGATGTCAATTATTTCTTCCGGAATAGATTCCACCAGCTCGTATACACGATCAAGCTCACCCTGTTCCTCGGCTAGTCTCTCCTTCAGGCCTTCGCACGTACTATTTTGGTCCTCTAGGGCTTGAGTGTTCTCCTGTATGTCCGCTCGGGCTTCCGTCGTCTCATCATCAAAATTACGATTTTCAAATCTCCTAAGAAGAGCCTTTAACTCAGCGCTATCCTCTTTCGCATATCGATATTTTTTTTCAAAAACCTCTAAATCTAAAAATTTAGCTAAGATCTCTTTGCGTCGTGTGGACCCCTCTTTGATAAACTGGAGAGAATCTAGTTGAGACGCCATAGACGTCAAGAGAAAGTCCTCTATGGTGCCAAAGTTCTTACGAATGGCAGCATCGGTCTGTATTCGGCTAGTTCCATTTAGACTCGTCGTCTCATCCACTATCGATTGGTACTTGTTAAACTCCAGATCAGTTTTGGCTTCTAACGTCTCCTCCCCTTTTAGCCTTTTTATATATTTCTCCGACGTACGCTCAATAGTATACACGTTAGAACCAATCGAGAGTTCAACATTCCCGCGACAATCTTCCTTGTTTTGGTTGATGACGTTGAGGTTTTTTCGCTCATTCTTGGAGGTGGTGTTAAACATAGTATAAAGCAGTCCGTCGATAATACTGGATTTCCCTGAATAATTCTTACCAAAGATTCCCACGATACCGTTCATATTCTCAAAGTCGATTCGATTAGCTTCTCCGTAATTAAAAAGATTATCCCACTCGAACGACTTTAACTTCCAGTTGATGTTTCGTGCAACATCCTCGTTGTCTTCTGCCGTCTTATTATACTTCTGGTTGAGGGAGTAAACCCGTTGAAGCATCTCCTCTCCGACCTCAAAGCCCTCTAAATATTCTTTCATCAACCTCTCTTGCACTGAGATATCGCGAAGGTTTTCCTTTAAAAAGCCCTCAGCGTTCGCATCAATGCTGCCACGTTCCCCCGCCGCTCGATTTAAAAAGGTAATGCTTTCCGGCTTAAAGCGGTGCTTGGCAATATCAACAGCCCTGCGCATAACGTTTAAGGGCAAATTATTGTTGGAAACCAGTCGTAGGCGCGCACTTTTAGGGATTCTAATGCCCTTCGGCATACGCCCTTTGGGCGTTAACTCGATGGTAATAAACGGCTTCGGATTGGAGAGTAAGATGTGCTTAACATTAAACTTCTTTTTGCTCTCAATCTCCCAAATCAAAAAACCTTTATCATTAGTTTCACCATGATTCTGTTGCACAATGGATCCAGAATAGCGTACACGTCCATCTTCGTCCAGGGCCTGATTTGTCTTGTGAATATCCCCCAGCATCGCATAATCAAAGCCTTCAAAAATAGAAACATCGTGGTCGCCGTGTTCCATAATCCAGCCGACGTCAGTCTTCACTCCGCTTACCGAACCATGATAAAACGCTACATTGATTTTGTCAGGTTCCGTGGGTTTTATCCAATTTTCCTCATCGAACACGCTCAGCACATTAAAACAAAGATTGTCGTCAATGTGCACCTCTCCAGCACCCTTTAACAAATGTAGATTAGAGTGATTTAGTGCTTCTACAATGGGTGTAATGGCATCTTGCCTAGAAGAATTTCTTAAATTCCCATCATGGTTACCTAAGATTACATACGTGGGGGCTATATTGGCTAGATTGCTCAAGAAGTTCGAGCACATGTCGACAAACTCCGGAGAGATTTGTGTCTTAGTGTGGGCGATATCACCACCAATATAAATATAGTCGACCTTTTCATCACGAAGTGACTTATACATCTCTTCGAAGATCTTTTTATATTCCCAATGATACTTTAAATTTTTAATGTGCACGTCGGCACAGTGTGCTATTTTATACATAATTTTATCGAATGCTTTTCGTCCAAGAGAGCATGTACTCCTCGAAATTCATCTTCTGTGCGTTGTTTTTACGCTCAATAAATTGCTCTCTCGTCATCTCCCCCACATCATCGTAGGGGGCTACTTTCATTTTATAGAGTTCTACATCATATGTCAACAGTTTTTTTATAATATTGAACGATTTTCTCTCCGCATCGGGATCTAGCGCCAAATAGACGGGGGTATCGTTTCTTACGATGCGTTGAAAGAGTTTAGATTCCTCGCGCAATGTAGAGCCTAGAAGGGGAACCGCATTATAACCAGCCTTGATAGCATCAAAGGCTCCCTCCACAAGTACCACGTCTGACGTCCAATCCACAAATAATTCGTTAAACACGATATCCCGGCCGGCTGGAGGGTTTTTATACTTCGGAAAAGCATTCACATAACTCCGAGCAATAAAATAATCTACATCGCCATCAACATTAAAGGAGGGTATAATAATACGATTCTCATATTCTCCGGAGGAACAATACCCCATTTTCCACCAAATAATATCTTTCTTGGTGATTCCGCGCTCCTTAAGATACTTCCTAGCTATAAAACCAGTAGGCGGCGTGTCTCGGTTGGCCAATGAAACAAATTCCTCCGGTAAATCAATGATATACTTCTCTTCCTCTGGAGTGCCAAATAGTGACTCTAAAATAGAATAGTCTACATGGTCCTCCATCTGGGCCCACTCTTGACGATGTTTGTAGGTCCCAAACCGGCGCACAACACGTTGAATATTGGCGCCCCTCGTATCACACACCCAACACTTGTATACATTTTTTTCTATATTTACTGAGAATTTTCGTTTGTGGTGATCGCAATAGGGACACCTATACAAAAATTCACTTCTGCTTTTATAAGGTGATCCGAGTATATCTTTTAAGATTCGGAGTTTTTTTGCTTCCATAGAGTCTGTCCCGCGCGGGCAATAATCACACTATCCGCTCTATCGTAATAGCCCGGCTTCGGATTTCCATGCCTTGTATATTCTACACTAAAGGAGGGTACGTTGTCAACAAGAAACTTCAATACTTCTTCTTTAGCTTTGGTGCCGCGGGGGACTTTGATATCATTAATCTTTCGGGCGCGCGTAGCTGCTACATACTGAGGCTCTAGGTGGAAGGCATCTCTAATGGCTAGGGATGCCATGCCATTAAATCGCTGCAGGACTGCCATAGTTTTGTCGCTGGAGCCGCCTCGCCTGAAGAACGTAAACGGTTCCTCAATCCATACTTCTCGCACAACAGACTGTAAAAATCGAATATCAGCAAGATATTTCTTCAAACAGTCAACTTTGGCAAAAAGTCCCTTTTCTTTCCTTAGGTCGCAGTGTCTGCAGAAAAGTATGTCGCCGTTTTTATCCACACAGGAAATACCTACAATCGCTGTGCTTATATCAAACCCTAAAAACATTAAAAATCAATCTTTAATTTAAATGTAAACTCTCTATTCTCCGTTTTTTTAACCGGAGTCGCCAGTTGAGCAACTCCGAGAAGGTTCTGATTGTCATCAAATATACCAATTTGACTAATATACGTCGTCTTCTCGAAACTTGCTGTAGGTGTATTATACGACGCGGAGACAGTATTTTTAATAGCTAATTCGGTATTTTCTCCATAACCCCTAGAGCCAGTTGATAGCTGGATGGTTTGCGATGAAGAAATATAGGTGGGGTTATTAGAGTGATTAAGTTCATTCTTGCGCGCATGCGCCAAAAGGGTTAAGGTCGGCGTATATGTGGTGCCATCGAAGCCCAAATAGTAGCTGGACGAGGGTGTAGAAATAGGTATCTCACTAGGTGCACCGCCGTAGGCGCCCGACAAAGTCTGCGCAAAGTATACCCAGCGAGGATAATCATTTCCAGTGCCGGTGTAATCTTCTTGGTGAGTTCCATCTAAAGCTTTAGATCCCGTTAAAATAACAAACCCCTGATCATATAAGACCACTCCAGCTACGCTAGCCGAGCTAACACTTCCAGTGGGCCCCACCTGTATTAGCTCGCCGTTGCGATTGATATCACGTAATTCGGCTATTAAAGTTCCAGAAACATAGGTTTTCAGGTTAACACTCCCCCTCTTGATAGTGGAACCATAAAAGATAGAAGGGATCGAAATAAGACCCACCGGCACTGCGCCGGCGGAGGTGTCATCTGAGCCCAGATCGCGAGCTGAGGATGAGAAAGCGTACTGGGGGCTCAAAATTTTGTACGAATTCATGACATTCTTAAGAGCACCCAAGTGGCTAACCGACCCAGAGGCCTCAACGGTCGTTGGGCCCCCACTTCCACTTGGAGTAATGACCGGGATTGGCGCCTTGGCATAGGTGGCAGCATAGTACTCTTTAGAAATGGATGCCGTGAGTGGATATTTATTCGTCATCACATCGCCAAAGTTATTGGCGCCATTGAAATCACGTGTGGTAACCGTCTTGAAAGCTACGCGAGACCCATCCTTGACGATAAACGGCTGGATGATGGGATTTGCTCCTTCGTCGCCGTCAGTATACATGCTCTCAGGCGCGTAGCCTTGAATCACGGCGTTTTCAAAGGCCGGGGGGCCCCCAGGTAAGGCTGTCAGTCCAGAAGAGCCTGAGCGGTCTATATTTTGCTCAAAAAGAGAAAGGTAACCTTTGGGCCCTGTATAGATGCTGGCGGTGAAAGCGCCGGAGGGTGAGAGGATATTATTATAATAGGCAATTCCCTGATATATATCAAAGGAAGTATTCGGATAGCTTTTTACTGAATTAACAAATACATCGTTGTTAGCAAATTTGAATATGTACGCCATGATTATCTACCAGATTAATTAGGTAGAAACTTAATAATCTAGTCTTACTCTCAACGTAAACTCGTCATCGGGCGTCTTCTTCAGGGGCTCCGACAATTTAGCTGTAGCTAATAACTCGTTATCTGCAGAATAGAGCCCAATGGTTGTTATGTAAGAAACCGGTTGGTCACTGGTATTATTTTTTACAACAAGCTTACTCGCGCTCAAATACGTGGGGTTGGCTGAGTAATTGAATTCATTATTGTTCACTCGGCAGAAGTACACTGTTGAGTTAAGCTCCGTTGTGTTGTTGAATGAAACATTCACCATGCGGTTTCGCAGCCCGTCGCAAGATCCACTGATAGCAGAGCCCGTTACAGTCTGATTGACAGTTTTTGTCTCGGCGCCGCCATTGCCCCATGTTTTGTCGTAGGGTCCAAAGTCAGTAGCCGCATCAAAAACAGATGCAGTTAAAACTGCGATGCCGGCTTGATAATAAACCAATCCAACGCTAGTCTCAGTAGTTGTGTTATACAAAAGTCCGTACTCGCCGGCCGGAGAGTTTACCTTATAGCTTGTGAGGGCGCTAGTATCTTGAAAAGTAAACTTACCAGTCTGCGCAGCTGTGGCGCGGGTACCGCTACACATCAAAGTAAGAGAAAAGCTTTGCTTTTTAATTTCGTCCTTATTGAGTAGGCGCGCAAAGTTGACAAAAAAGACTTCGCGCATTTTCGTGCCGCCTGTTAAATCACCATCTCTATCGAACTCTCGAATCGAGCCTGTGGCGTCATAGCCAACAAGTATCTGGGCCATCTGATTATAAATATTAATCTTTTTCGCTTGTTGCGGGTTAGCTGCCGCCGTGGGGCTGGAGGCCGAGAGGCCCGATTCGGGCGAGAATCCCGCGGTTAGATCAAAAATATGATTCGCAGAGGAACTCAAATAAGGGTAATCATATACGCTTTGAAACATTCCATGAGTATAGTTCTTGATATTGTTATCAGCATACGTTCCCGAAACTATGGTTCCAGTCAGGGGAATGGCCTCGTGTAGCATGCTACGCGTTGAAACAACATCATTGTTTAAGAGGGTTTTGAAAGTACTAGCCATGTTTTTATCCTAATTAGTCCAATTTCACATATCTTATGGGAAGATCTACTCTATAGCCAGTAGTGACTCCCGTGATTGAAATCATTGTATCAATAAATCTATAAGTTTGTCCCGCAGTCGAGCCATCCATATCGCCAATAGCATCCGAACCTGCACTTCCCAACGTATTAAAGAAGTAACTATTTGTCTTTAGGCTCATAGAAGAACCGATCCTGAACTTGATCGTTGTTCCTCTGGGTCCTGCGATATTAGACGAAGCATCCGAGGGGAGGTTCGTAACATACTGGGTGTCCGTGTTTTCGGTAAAATAGTAGGTGGCGATATTGTCATCATCAATAAAACTTACCGTTGAGGCCGCGGCCGGATTTCCGGTGGCCGTATAAAGCTGGCCAAGCCGGTTATCCATCTCCACCAAATACTGAGTTTCGCGAAGGTCTGGGTCTAAAGGAAGGTCCTGGGAAATCTCGCTTGTGTTGAGCCCCTGGTCGAGTCGCATTGCGTGGTCGCTAGCGCCGACCACATTACCGTCCTGAACACCGTCAGGAATTGTAGTGTTGGCAGTTACCTGATCCTTGGTAGACTTGTCCGCCATCACAATATACGTGGCGGCGTCTCCAGATCCAAATTGGGCATAAGTGCCGTTTGTCCATGCAGCAACGATGGGGAGATAAAGCAGATCTTTTCTCCCGACGCTCAAAAGCTTGGACTTCATAGAAGAGGCATTGTTGGTGAACGCTTCTAAAACTGGGGTTTGTAATATCTGAAGGTCATAGTAGGCTGACCCACTAGCGTTGTTCTTGTCATACAGGCCGTAGTTGATCTCGTCGTCCGCTAAAGCAAATTTTGAGATTTTAAAACTTCCATCTCCTTTTGCTAGGCGCATTCTGCCAGTATCTGTTAATACGGCGTCTAGAATGATATCGCCGGAGTTGTCTAAAAATGCCATAGTCGTGTTTTCCTCTAGTTAATTAGTATTTAAAATCAAATAACTCCACATACTTTACTCTTGTTTGTTCGGATTGGGAATCGGATTTTCAAAAAGTTCTACATTAAGATCTATCTTCTTACCAGTATGCTTGGAAGTCATGCGAATTTTAACTACTTTTTTATTTGCCGTCGTGGACCATATCCCCTCGTTCTGTGTGGAGAGCAACCCAGTAGGCGGTGCTTGCGTTGGACTAAGACTTTCGCCAGTCAGTCCTTGTGTATTAACCAAGCTTTGAGCCAAAGAGGCTCCCACTTGTAAATATTTTTTCCCACACTTTATTACCGACTTGAGCGGTTCAGATTTAATCTGCTCTTCTTCCATAAGATGATAAACCTCAACGCGAGGGAAGATTCGCCCATTGTCGTCTACCAGTTCTATCTTATATATGGGAGATGGAATAGAGATGCCACCATGATAATCAGTGCAGCGGAATGTATAGTAATAAACCTGATTGGGTTCAATTTTATCATCATATCCAATGCTGACCGCGCGATTTCCGGAAGGTGTTAATCCTTCAACCGAATCTAGCATCAGGCCACTAAAATCTTCATAGGAAGTCGGCTTTACGGTCGTACGATAAATATCAAACGTAATCTCTGTATCGTCAGAACCAAACACAATGGGCCCAGTCGGACGCATTTGATACTCACGCTGGAGTGTATAGGCGTCGAGGTCGCTTTGTCCCTCGATAATAAATTTCTCTGGTGTAAATGCATATTTAACATTTTGTGTTTGAAGCAAAAATCGTATTTTGTTGCTGACGGCGCGGAAAGGTACCACCTCAACCTCTGGAAATACCGGTGGCAAATCACGGACCTCAACGGGATCATATTCAAAGTAAGGCGCCTCAATTAATTGAATTGAGCCAAACTGGTTGACAGTGAAACCTGGGTGGGAATCTTGAGGGTTTGCAATTGGATAATGTGCAGCAACCTCAGATCCGGGATGCTCCGGCGCTACAGGCGACTCCCCAAGGGCCGGAGGCACATCCACATCCTGTTCCCATTGGCCAGTCACAACAGAGTCGTTGGTCAAGTTCTTATAGCTATAGGCGTCCCCCACCACCAAATTATAAGCATATACAATGTATTTATACCTTTGTCCATATCTGACCTGGGTGTCGACATAGCGCATCTTGCTTATTGAATTTAAGCTTGGTAGATAAAAGTTCTGAATGGGGTCGGCATCTACCACACCGTTAGAATTAACCAAATGCTTAGCAACCCTATACGCTAACGTTTCGCTATATGCAAGCTTCCCATCTAAAATTTCAGCATAAGTGCGTTTCTTATCCGTTGCGATCTGTCCTAGGTTTCGTAACAACGCCTTAAAGTGATTTGGAGACATCACAGTGCGTTGAGTATTTTTATTCTGCTCCCACGCATAGGGAGCCGACCATAGGCCTAGGCCTGCGCCGCTTATCTTAGCCATCTTGTGGCGACCTACCATAACTCCCTTGCCAAAAGCCACGCCGGCTCCCTGGTTCGGGGCCTGTCCCATTAGTGGGTTAGGTACAGTTATGGCGTCCACTGGAGCGGACAGAGTACTCCAACAGTAAGTAAAGGCCCACGGCAGGTCAATTGTCTTAAGGTGATAAGTCCCAGAGTTGGACCATGGGCCACCTTCATTACGAGCAGCGGTACCAGTACCCCATTGGCCGCTGGAGTGGGCCCACTCAAAACCATAATAAGACTTTTCCTCAGTATAGGGATTCGTTATTTCGGCGCTATAAGCTTTGGAGGTGTCATAAATAGACATAAAAGAATCTGTATCGTTACTGCTGGGAATGTTAGCCATCATGATGTGATTAAGCAAAAAATCATAGGCCCCCGGGATCTCTGAGAAGATAGTGCCGAACTCCCTATCAACATCATAGCCGGCCACCTTAGTGTCAAATTCTAAAGTAATGTCAAATGGTAGAAAAATATCACCTCGATTTTCTTCCAAGTCTCCGGATGGATCCAAAAACATCCCCGAGAGGCCGTCGCTATACTCCACAAAATCTGATTCAACAAAGTCAGAGGCATATCCCACATGTTCATTTCGAGTCGTGATAAAACCAAAATCATAATTCTCTGTATCTACTGAACTATATTTTTGAATATAACTCTTCTGGAATAAAGGACTGTCCGGGTCGAGGGCTTCATTTCCATATCCTAGGCTCGCGATGTGATCGCGGGTGCCGGGAAGTTGAAATGCAGTGCCACTAGCTGGCGTATACAAGCAGCTTAGTTTCCTATAAAGAGATTGAACTCGATTTGAGTTTTGCGGGCCGAGTTCCGGATCTCTGTAATCAATGGCATTGAGTAACATGTAGCCATTGGGCAAAACTCGATCATCCAGGGACGCTACCTTTTCCTCATATTTCTTAGCAAAGAAGTTATAATGTGGGGTTATGGTCGCAACTTTTGTAGCCACTGGGATTCCAGTGGTGACAATTGGATCTTTAGAAGAAACCGGAGTCCAAAATTGATGTGCGTGGTCGTAGTACATATCGTTAAACTCGCTCATCAGGCCGCGCCATGTAGCTGTGGATGTGGAGAATCCCCCAGTCACGTAGTTGTCCCACGTATTATCAATTTGGCCAACTCTCAGTCTATAGAGATTCTCGCCTTCGGTGATTCCAGCATAATTGCTGCCCGCAATCCACGCTTCCGCATCGACCGTAATGTTGATATGGGTAGTTATAGAACCATTTAAATTAGGAAAACTGATATTGCCCGGATTAGGCTGCCGCGGAGGCGAATAGGGTGACGGATACCCAAAGTACGCATATATCTTACCGCTGTCTATACAAGCATTCAACGAAGGCGCGCCACTATTATAGTTCTTAGTTTGATTATATGCACTAAAACGATAGCCCACATAGTTGTCTACACGGCCGGCATTTGATATCGGATGTGAATTAACGATCGCGGCGCCTTCGTTATCCACCCCGTCGCTCAAGCCTCTTAGATACCCAAATTTCCTAAAATTATTCTTAGCAGTCCCGTCGATAAAACCCCAGTAGTGCGCAGAGGCCCCACGAAAAAAGTCACCGTAGTTGGTGGCAGTTGACCCATATGGAGCATAGGACTCTTTCAAAGACGGGTGATCACAAAACTGGTCGGTGATGCTTCCCATCTGCTGTCGAATTCGACGCTTTTTGGATTCCCCGATCAAATAATACCTGTCTAGTAGTAGATTCTTTTTAGCCATTTAACTTTCTCATATTATATAGGACAAATCCATGATTTTTAATCCCTAGGGATAGGTGGTAAACTATTGCCAGTCTGATTCTCAAAGAGTGATAAAATGTCTCGGCGTCGCTGGAATGCCGGGCCCGTGCCGTTATGTAGCATCTTCACGGTATGGAGTGGTGGAAGGCTAATAAGTGGTGGGGGCCATGGCCTGAAGGGCCCATCTCCCTTCATATGCCTAGGCATTCGTGGTCCTGAATTTCCGGTAACATACACATGTTCGTCGTACCAGCTCCGGAAAGCCTGGGCAGCTGGGTG
>Ga0098061_1001399_pt1 | contig 11685 bp, 12 predicted proteins | sample 22_taG_FD_92579 | JGI IMG/M metagenome (GOLD analysis project Ga0098061, IMG submission 92579) | Marine viral communities from the Subarctic Pacific Ocean - 22_ETSP_OMZ_AT15343 metaG | ecosystem: Environmental > Aquatic > Marine > Oceanic | place: Subarctic Pacific Ocean | collected 2015-01-20 | reverse complement strand
CACTCGCTGTTGCTTTTTTATTCTCATCGGCGCCTGTGTATTCAGCGCAGACATGAACTTCGGAAGTCCCCTTAGCACGATTCGGGACGCCAAAACAAGCCACCCTTCCTGACTTAATGTCGTTTATCTGGGATATCCTTTGTTCTACAGCAGACGGATATACATTGTTTCCAAAAGAGACAAAAGAGTCTTTTTGTCGGTCAATAATATACAAATGTCCCTCTCGCATAAAGCCTATGTCGCCGGTGTTGTAATAATCATAATAAAGATCTTCGGTCCGATTGCTGTTGGGGCGGCTGGACGACTTAATATACACCATTCCCGCCTTTTCATTAGTAACATCTTGGTCGTTGTCGACGATTAATACCGAAACGCCAGGGATAATCTTACCACAGCTTATATATTTTTTTCCATCATAAGTTTCTTCTTTTAGCCCTTCTGACTGCGAAACGGCAAATACATTTTCTGCCAAAGCATAACATACCGACAGAGCATCAGCAGATAGCCCAAATTGTTTAAATTTATTATAAAAGTTAGTTAAATCTTCAAAATAAGTCGGCTCAGAACAGCTTATAAATTTCTTAACGGTAGAGAGGTCATAGGACTTATCATCGACACCAACCCTATTGGCCATATAACTAAAAGCAAAATTTGGCATCCAAATGTGGGTTGCCCGTTGGGACTTTATAAGATCCATAAACGTCTCCGGATTGGAGAGCCAAGTAAATGGATCAACAATGTGAAATTTAGCATCGGATAATAAAGGCAGCAAGAATCCGGCCACAAGGCCCATGTCATGGTATAGTGGGAGCCACGATACCACAGAACTATTTTTGTCTAGGGAAATGGTTTTACCGTACTCCTCACAGTTCTCAAGTGCTTCCCGGTGAGTGACATATAGAATCTTTGGCACACCAGTTGTTCCCGAGGACATCTGAATAAAAGCAATATCATTCGGATCGTTGGCCGGCATAGGTAGATTTTCAGGACACTTCTCTAGTTTGCTATAAGTGGTAAAATATTTTTCATAGACGGGCACGTGTTGTTCGTCTGATAGGCACAAGGAGGGGTCGAGTTGTTGTTTAACATGCTCCATCTTCTTGTCAAACTCGTCATAATGAACCTTGCTAGAAGGATATTGTAAAATTATAGGCCTGCGGTTATACAAAATGCTGCCGATAAATTCTAAAAATAACTCTTCTCCGCTTGGCCTAGTTAAGACCACGACGTCTCCTTCCTCGGTGAGGTGACTGATTTTGGTGCCGGCGATGACAGCTTTGGTGAAAAAATCTTTATTGTTGGAGTTGTCTTTCAAGACATCAGGAATTGTCTTTCCTAGCCTCTCTATATATCGTTTCAAGCAACTGGCTATGAATTCGACTCCCTCGTTGTTATAGTGAATACCGTCGCCGCTTGGATATCCATTCTCTTTCACCCAGGCCGCATCCATGGGCATGTTTAAAAAATCAATATCCATCGACGAAAATGATTCGTTCATCTTTAAAACATCATAATGGTGTTTAATACCCTCTTGATATTCTTTATCTAAATCGTTGTCGTTTTTTAAAGTATGCATTCCTATAAATAAGACGTTTTTCGCCTTTTTTTTAAATGTTTCAAACACCTTGTTCTGTCCTAAAATATCAGAATACAAATAGACTTTTTGATTTGTATTGGGTTTATCTCGGCCGTCAACTAAACACTCTTCCTTAAAATGATTTAGTGTTATTCCCTTGAATACGTTTTCGGGCCAATAGCACACCCCCTCGTGCCAGCCGGCCTGAATAATTATTAAATCATACCAGCCGTCCGGGACTTGATGTATGGCCTCTTCTAAAATATATATAGAAAAAAGCCAATGGTTATATTCTGCACGAACAGAATCTATATGGTGAATACCATTAGTTATATTAACAAGCTTTTGAACCCAATCGGGCCCTAGACACTCTCCGCTATTAGTTTTAGGCCATATCGAACGTGAATCCGCCCCAATTAAAATTTTCATTTTATACGTTCTCTTTCTTAAACCGTCTGGTCCAAACTGCTGGAGCTTTTTTCCAGTTGTCTAATTGTAGCCGTACGGACCGATCAGTCCAATTCGCATTGCGATATCTCTCCTGTAAAAGGGGTTCATCGTGCTGATGTTGACATTCAAATATAGGCATGTGATCGCCAGAGCCGCCGGGCATGTGATCGCATGCAAACAGCGGAACCTGAGCCATTTTAACTTTGGCGTTAAACTGTTGGGCTCGAATGGCCATATCAGCATGCGATGCCCAGGTACCCTCAAACTCACAGTCCCACCCACCAAGAAAGTTAAAGAAATCTTGATGTAAGAATGCTATGTTAAAAAGCCACCAGTCCGGAGAAACAAAGGGCGAAGCCGCCGGGGTTGCGCTTACTTTAAAGTAACTATCTGGCTGCAGTGTTTGACGTTCAGTACTTCCCTCTTGCCCTTCGTAATACTTTGCGACCAGAACACTTTTCTTGTCCGTCCCCATAGCTCGATGCTCTTCTAAACACTTGTCAAGGGCGCCCTCGAATAACAAGCAATCATCTGCCATCCACGTATACACTCTGCCCTCACACAAGCTCGCTGCGATGTTAGATGCGCGGACTGGTGAACCATAATCTTTGGCATACTTTACATTTGTACGTTCTTGCAATGACTGCGGAAGTGCATGAGGCCCACAAATAACCAATTCAAAATCGCATGTCGTGGACTTAACCAACGTTTCGTATAGCAACTCAAGACGCTCGGTGCGAATGCTTGGTAATATAATTGATAATTCAGGTTTCATTAGAACGGCACCATGTAGCTAACAACTTCTCGTACTGAGTCTTCTAGGTTCACCTCGGCTTCAAACCCAAGCACTTCTTTTGCTTTCGAGGTGTCCGGGATTCTCTTTTGAACATCATACTGATAGGGTTCATCTGACTCATATCTAAATTCTTCCCCGGGCTTTAGAATACTCCAGACAAGTTGGGCCAACTCAAGAACAGTGGTGGCCACCGGCGTAGAAATATTAAAATCTTCGTTCTCGGCGGCGTCGGACTCCGTGGCTAGCCGGATTCCCTTGGCAATATCTCTTCCGTTAGTATAGCACCGAACTTGGTTTCCTGCTCCGAGGATGCGTACCGGATCTTGGCCTTTGTCAATCTTGTTAATAATGTCAGGAAGCACGTGGCTCATCATAAGCTTAATATTGCCACTCTTGACCTCAGACTCACAAATTGATTTCTCTTCGCCCACCCCTACACAGTTGAATGGTCGGATAATTGTAAAGGGGAGGCCGTATTGTTCATGGGCCCCCTTGCAAAAGTATTCAGCGGCAAGTTTCTGGAACCCATAGGTACTCAGCGGGGGTGGGCACTTCTTTACTTCCGTTTCCGGAGTAGGATACACCTCAGTGCTTTCAAAAACCATACTGCTGGACAGCACCAGAATGCGCTTGAGTGCGTGGTCCGCATGAAGCTTAATCGCCAAGTCGAACGTTTGGGCTAAAATCCGCTCGTTAGTTGCGAGGAGATCATAAGCAAATTTATGGAAGTAAGTAATGCCCCCGATCATGGCAGCGCCGGCAATAATATATTCTACGTCCTGGAATAGAGGGGGAGGCTCTTCGGTGTTAAAGTCGCGCACATCCATCTCAAGAAGATGGAAATTAGGATGACTATCATGAGGGCGTGTGATCGGCCCGTACTTTGAAAAGTTGTCAACGCCAATAACGTCATATCCCTTCTCTAAAAATTCTGCACAGAGATAGGAACCTATGAATCCCTGTGAGCCTGTGATTAATATCTTTGTCACTTGCGCCTCCCCTCGTAGACTGTAACTTGTGGTCTGCGAATTAATTTAATGTCACCTCCGCCTTTGCGCGCCGCCCAGACTGGAATTCCTACTGTGTGACACGGAATTATTTTGACATCGTACCCAAACTTCTCATACACTGCCTGAATTACTCCCGGGTGGCAGCCCGTCTCATCATCAATTTGAAGATAGGTAGCATCGATTTGCTCCTGGGTAAAAGTATTAGCTAAATTTATATCCAGACAATCGTGACCACATATAATGCCGCCCTCCTTTACTTTGGGGTAGTAGGCTTCTATGTCTCTCTTTACTCCCTTATAAGAATGATCCGCGTCGATAAAGCAAAGATCTAACGAATTATCTGCAATGTGTTTGCTCATCTCTACTGAATCTCCTCGTAATATCTCTATATGTTCAGAGGCACCCACGACTTTTAAATTGTGACAAAGATTGAGTTCTATTTTAGCGCTCTTCGTTGCAGATTTTGCAAAAGCGTGTCTTGCTCCCCCTGTCGGTGACCGTTCTGCTGTATTTTCCAAGTTTCCCTTAAACCAATCAATGGCATATACTTTTCCATTTAATTTTTTTATAAGATTGGCATAATGTATTAGAGTCTCTCCCTGCCAAACGCCAACCTCGGCTGTAACCATATTTGGCTTCTTAACACTGTGGAGTAGCCAAATTAAGGCATCGATGGGCTGTTCTCCTACACTAAGTGCTCCCAAAGTAACCTGTCTTGAATCTTGATCCTCATCAACGCTTATCCAAGCTGGGGTACCTCCGTCTAATAGAGGGTCGGTCAGCAGTACTGGGCCAATTGGGATGGATCGATAGTACCCCAATAGCGGTGGATTCGATAACTTTTGTGAGGTCACTTGCGCATCCCCTCATAGACTGTAACCTCATACTTTGAATTCTCGTCTAGAAGGTTTCTGAAGAATTCCACGTTAGTGCTTTCTGCTAATTTAGCTACAGCTGACACATCTTTGGGAAGGCACATCCCGCCAAAGCCTCGGAAATTATCGTTACATTCCAAGTAGTTACTCTTGATATGCTCGCGGTTGGTGACGGCGTTCTTCACATTAGTATAGTTCACACCATTTTCTTTGCAGACTTCATAAAAGCTATTGGCAAACGTGATGAGAGTGGCGTTGTAAACATTGTTAAAGTACTTACAAAACTCTGCCTCTTTTGGTGTGAGTCTCACAAACTTCGAAGGATAGTGTCCGTGACATTTCTTTACCAATCGGAAAGTATCAAGATCCTCAGTTCCGATAATGCACACGTCGTGAGCTTCGGTAAAATCAGTCACAGCACAACGCTCGCGCAAAAATTCTGGCACAAAACAGATATTCAAACCGGTCTCGTCAGATAAAGCATCGGACGTCCCGGGCGACACCGTGGACTTAATTGCCACGACACCCTCGTAATTTCGATTCCTAAGCTCGCTGATAACCTTCTGCACAATGTTCGTGTCACACGCACCATCAGCAGCCTGGGGAGTGGGGACACACACAAACACCACCTGGGTATCAACCACATCGTCGATGGTGGTATTAAGTACAATGTCGTGTACACGGACATCATGTCCTAATAGTTTAAATCCAAAACTGCAGGCGCCCCCAACGACACCCTCTGATCCTATTACTCCTACTTTCATTTCACTGCCTCCATATTTAAACTCATTAATTTTCCATTCCTCTTGTCCATATGAGGAAGATACGCCTGACTATAATCATCCACATAGTAATGCTCTGTTTCGTTCCAGTCGTAAAGCCGTACGTGTCGGAATCCCATTTTCATTAAATCATTACTCAAGGTATCTGCTGTCCAACCGTGATAATGAAAATCATAATCATACTTTTGGCCGCCATAAAGAAGGGCCCGGATAGATGCAAGGTCCCTGGTAGTGAGGAAATACTCAAATGCTGCTTGCAAATCTGGTACGGCTAAGCGCAGAACGCCCCCCGGCTTGAGAGCGGCATACCAATCCCTCAGCACATCAAAGTAAGTCTTTGGCTGAAATGGGAAGGGTTCTAGTGGGAAGTGCTCCAGTACATGGCATGCATAAATAAGTTCCACCTCATTATCATATGTTGAGTTTATCGAAGTGATATCACCTACGACGTCAGGGGCGACCTCGGGGCGCATATCAATATTAATAAATCCATGAAGCTTTCGGTTGCCGCAGCCTAGGTTCAGCTTGATCACAGTATCTCCTCGTATGATGTAGGAAGAGTTCCGTCCTCTTTTTCTTTAAATCTTCTCACCCACACCTCGGGCGAATCTTTCCAATTGCCCAAATCCAAATGAATTCTATCAGCAGCTGCATTTAAAAACGAATACATTTCATCAAAAATGGGCTTATCTGAGAACGTTTGCGCATCAAAGATGGGAGCGTGATCGCCAGTTTTATCTACAAAATGGTTGCAGGTGGTGCCGTCAGTGGGGGAATCATAAAGAGTCCCTCCGTCGACCTGGACACGGAACATAAGATCATGAAGCGGATGATTGATATACTCGAACTGACAATCCCAGCCTCCCAGTTCTCTGAAATATTCCATATTCATCATATGATGCAGTGAAATCTTGTAGTGTTGCGGAATGCCGGGTAGTCGTAGCTCGTCATGAGCCCAGGCCATCCAAAATTGCATCGGCAGTGTTTGGCCAGAATAGTTGGCGCCCTCGCGGTAGCGCATGTTAACTACGTCTTTATGGCCACAATGCTCATCAAAAAAGTCGATAGCCAGATCAATTGAATCCGGCAAGAAAATAGCATCGTCGACGCAGTGATACATCAAACGACCTTCGCAGTGTTCAGCCCCGATTTGTGCACAGCGCGTGGGGGCACCATAATCCTTAATAAGCTTTACATTTTCCAAATGTTTCATATTGTCTGGTAAATCAAACGGGCTTACCAAGACCAATTCAAACGTGTGACGTTTACATGAATTTAACAAGCTTCCATATAACATCAGCCAGCTCTTTGTTCTAATAGCGGGCATTAAAACTGATACGTCGTACATTTATAAACTTCCTAACACAGTGTTCCAAAATATAGTGGAGCTGAAATTCTTCTGGTATTCTTCGTAACCATTCGTAGATATTCTAAGTCTTTCTTCTTCGTTGTCCAGGTAAAAATCGATTTTCTCTAACAAATCTTCCCTATCTGTATATTCTACATAATGGTGGCCAGATTTTAAGTGTCTTTCGGTGGCTATATTCTTTCTTTCGAATAAAAGGGATCGACTTGCAAGGATTTCCCACACGCGCCCTTTGCACTGATCAAACCCAAACGGTGACCATGGAAAATTTAAGCTGATTTTGCTACGGCGCATTATATCCGCATACTCATGTGCATCTAAACGATTTTCACGCTGGCCGCCATTTATTAAAACGTCTTTTCGCTTCTCTAACAAAAACTTTGCATAGCCTTGACGTTCTTTATAGCGCATGCTTCCTAGAAAACTCACCGAGATATCTTGTTCTGCGGGGTCCGTGGGATAATAAAGCTTTTCGTCCTGGGGGGCCCACAACCACATAACCTTCGCCTGGATATCCGCCGGTACATTATTTTCCGAGCCCCAGCAAACATGAAGATCGGTGTGGTTCTCAAACTCTCGGATCTGAGGGATTCCACATACGTCCGAAACATCGGGCCAAATCATTATAATTTTAACCCCTTGCTTCTTAAAATGGTCTATACTTTTAAGGGTAGGATTGAGAGGAGAAGTACCAAGAAAAGAAAATATCGCGACATCTGGTTTATAGCTCGCACAAACTCTCGGAAGGAGATTATCAATATGATCGTTCTTTAATCTCGCATACTCGTCCATATGGACAATGTTAAACTCAGCGTCAACAGTGCTATTAGCTAATGAGCTAAATAGATTATGATAATTGTTGGTCAACCCCATGGCAGGATTTCCATCGCACCACTTCTCGGTCACAAAAAGAATTCTCATTTTTCCCCATAATAGTCGCCATATTCCACAATTAAGGTACTTTTGCCGTCTGTACGGTTATATGCCTTGTGATACGCAGAGAAGACGTCCTCAGGCTCCTCTAGACGGATTATCTCGATGTTTTTGACCATGAGCCTGAATGCGTCGGTAAAGTCGCCTACGTGCTGTGCCTGGGGGTGTAGGGGCCGTTCTGACCCAATACCCGTACGGATAATAGCTTTTGGGGCGAATTCTCCGTGAGAAAAGATAGGAAATCGGTCTAAATGGTTGATTAGCTGATTAACAGTGAGTAGTAAGAAATTCCAACGGGGGTAGATGCTAATTGGTACGGTGCCGTTGACTGCCAATCCATTGGTGATGCCCATCTGCATCTCTTCGTCCACCGGCATTTCCAATAACTTCTCTCTAGGCACTCCCTTAAGAGTATTCGTCATGGCGGTACCTTTATATTCGACCGCCTGACCTAAAAACATTGTATCGGGTTGTTCTCCCAAATAAGTCATTGCGCGCGTTAGCTCATCAAAGTATTTTCCCATTAGAATTGCACCCTAGTTCCTGCGCCTGCATGAGGATATTTATCCAGTGCATATTTGTAATATGTCACGTAATCATCGCTCTTGTCTTCATATGTGAGCTTTTCTAGATTCCACGTGGCCCGAGTATCAGTGCACACAGACTTTCCATTATCTTCAATAATAAAATGAATAGGTAACTCATGTGACCTCGCATATTTAATGCACTCGTGAGCAATCCCCGTTTCAGAAGTCATGTCACCCATGAAACAATAGACGCGATTGGCGCCGCCTTTGCGCTTAATGTCCAAAGCAATCCCCGTCGCGATAGGCAGAACACCCGTCACAATCCCAGACGATAGAACGCGGTGGTCCTTAAAGCAAAGTGAAATCGAGCGGCCGTCAAGAATGGCTTGTTTCAGCTTATCTCGCGGTACTCCTTTTAAAAGACACTGATAATGACTGCGCCAGGAGCACAAGACCCAATCTTCTGGGCCGATGTTGTTCTTTTTAAACACCTGGATCATCTGTTCTTCGTTGCCATGGTAAAGGTGTACGGGAGCTTTAATGTGAGCATCATTAAAACATTGTGCCATCTCGTTCTCGAATTCGATTAGTTCTTCAGCGGTATACATCAGCCTCCCAGCAGCTTTCTTTTGAGACTATATTGAGTCATCCTTATTATATCATCATATGTCGCTTTTCCAAACTTATTTTTTACAAAATCTAAATATTTTTCATTTGAATAGTAATCATTAAAGGCGGCATCTCGGAAACCCAACACCTCGGCCGGAGTAAGATATTTGGTGGGGAGTGGTTGAGTCTCGTACGAGTGCTGTGAGAATCCCACGTAGCTCTCGGGCAACTCCCAATTATTCTTGATCGCGTCGAGATAGAGTTGTGAGCCGGGGTAAGCCATGGTCGAATAGAAGTTTGCAAACTCACAGTTTAGATCCTTTGCTAAATTCAATGTATCTTGCATGGTTTCCATATTATCCTCGGGAAGGCCGAAGATATAATTGCCGATAACGTTAATTCCGGCATCTTGAATCTTTTTTACAAGGTCTCGAATGTTCACATCGGTGAACTTGCCCTTAACAACGTCCTTTCTGACCACTGTATTGCCCGACTCGATGCCCAAGGCGAGCCATTCAACGCCAGCAGCCTTCAAGGGCTTGAGATATTCTTCACGAACCGTATCAATCCGTGCATAAGCCCAGATGTTAAAGTGGTAATTTCGTTCAACTATTTTGTTACAGACCTGCAAAAAGTGGTTCTTGTTCAAAACGAACATCTCATCGGCGATTTTAACGTTGCGAATACCCTGTTCGTGGATGTATTGGAACTCATTCATGATAAAATCTGGGGACCAGAAGCGGAACTTGTTTCGTCCGTGATCCCAATTTTCAAGATTATTGTTGCCAAAGGGAGCATTGATACAACAGAAACTACACTGAAATGGGCAGCCTAGGCTCGTGTAGAGGGAGGCGAAGGGTGTTCTGTCGTTATTGTTTGACATTGCATGCCAGTTCGCAGTTCGATACTTGTCCATGGGTAAGAGATCCCACGCCATCCCTGGAAGCTCAGCGTCCATGTCCTCTTGAGAGATAATCGGGGCCGGTTTATTAAACTTCACGAACATCTTGTTTCGATACCAGAGTCCGGGTACCTTCTCCAAGTCAGATAACTTGTTCATATCGACTTCTAATAATTTGGTAATGGTGTGGGGGCCTTCGCCCTGACATACAAAGTCCGCTTCCTCCATCTGTAAGGTGTCGCGCGCCACAGCCGAGGGGTGAAGCCCGACCAGCAGGATCTTTGCATCAAATCCCACCTCTTTAAGTTTTGAGCACAGAAGCGACGCTCCGTACATATTTTGAGTTGAGGCAGACGGTTGCTGCCCATATACGACAATAGAAACGAGTTTTGTGTCGTAGCTCGTGATGCGCTCAACGCTATCGTCTAGCGTGAGTCGCTCAGCCTCACAGTCTACAATATCGGTTGTGTAACCCTTCGAACGTACGTGGTTTGCCAAGAGCGCTACCCAAATCGGGGGCTCGATAGCTGAATATACTTCGCTCAGCTCTTGATAAATAATGGGGGCGCCGTTTGGGTGCACAAATAATACATCAATTTTACTCACAAATCCCCCTAATAATTTGCATACCATGGACTTTCAATAATAGAGTAAGCAGTTATCAATTGTTTGATACCATCGTCTAAATCAAAAGCGCAGGTATATCCCTTTCCGTATATTTTCTCGCTACTCACAATATAATCACGCGTGTCGGGATCGCTAGTAAATTCTGCAAGAATTATTTCTAGTGGTAGATGTTTCTGAATAGTTTCGGCTAATTGCCGCTTGTTCATATTCAATACATCGTTCCCGACGTTGAAGGTTTCACCGGTGCATGTGTCCCAGTTCTCTAATACAAACTTAAATGCGTTGCAAACATCATGAATGTGCACGTAGTTTCTCATAAACTCACACTCGTATAGAACCAGTACACGATCGCGGAGAGTCCGCAAAACGAAGTTGTTCACCAACAGGTCGGTGCGCATGCGTGAGGAGGGACCGTAGACGGTCGCCAGACGGAATGTAACGCAGTTCTCTGCGTTCCGGTAGGCGGTCTCGGCGTCAACCTTGGTTCGTCCATAAAGAGACACAGGATTGAGCGGAGACTCCTCTGTACGCACTGTACCGTCGTCGCTAGTACCATAGCCTGAATTGGTGCATGGGTAGATTACCTTTTGGGCGGGGCGCTTGTTATCGGCGATCCACTGGTTGATCTCGTAATTGATTTCTATAGCCGCTCGGGGATCACGATCACATAAGGGGAACCCGACCAGAGCAGCGAGAGGTATAATCACATCACAGTCCTCCATTAGGTTTCCCAATAGTTCGCGGTCACGAACATCACCGCGGACAAATGTAAAGTTAGGATTGTTTGCATAGCGGAGCAGGGATGTTGGGTCATACATCAAACTATCAACTACCACTACCTCATGTTCGTCAATAAAATAATTGACCAACTCGCTCCCAATATACCCTGCTCCGCCAGTAATAAGTATTTTCATTCTTTATTCTCCCTTATACCATACGGCACATAATTACAAATTCTCTCATATGCATAATAAACAAAAAACCCTGTTATATTCATGTAAATGGCATTCATTAACGCATCATCAGTTAAACCCCACACCAAAATTATAAAACTATTTGCAATTGCTAGCAATCTCCATATAATCGTTTTTATAATACTTCTTGTTTTAGTTTCAGCGGGACACATACCCTACCACTCAATCTTTCCTGTGAGGATATCTTTCAACATCACCCAGTCACATGCTTTTGCCCAGAGGGGTCTTGACCACGCAGCAGGCTGGTTCTTTTCAAAAT
>Ga0098061_1001396_pt1 | contig 11697 bp, 15 predicted proteins | sample 22_taG_FD_92579 | JGI IMG/M metagenome (GOLD analysis project Ga0098061, IMG submission 92579) | Marine viral communities from the Subarctic Pacific Ocean - 22_ETSP_OMZ_AT15343 metaG | ecosystem: Environmental > Aquatic > Marine > Oceanic | place: Subarctic Pacific Ocean | collected 2015-01-20 | reverse complement strand
TATTGAATTATAAAATCGTTTTTGGGCTGGATTTTTATATTGCAATGTATCAAAATTTAACATTTTAATATCCTTTAGTACTTGTCTTTTATTAGTAATTGTGTGGTGAGATAATTCATCTAATGTAACCTTTTTTGTTGTAGACTTGTGTTTTGACATAAGATTTCTCCAACTTTATATAAAATTAAAACGAAGAAGGTCATTTTAACCTTCATTAATAAATATCATATATATCAGGAAAAAATCAAGATATGAGAGATACATCACAAAAATTTATATACCATATCTTGCCAAGAGAATCCTTAGCTCGTATATCTGTGTCTGGGAACACTAACCCATCAATTTTAACAATTTCATCCTTATGAAGCATTCCATCTACAGTTGCTATATCGTGAACAACCCTTACTTTCATTCCTATTTTATATCTATTATCCATTATTTTTTACTTCTATTCAAACCTATATATTGACCAATATTTTCTTTACCATTTGACTCTTTAAATTCTTCTTCTAATTCCTTGAGTTCTGCTCTCATACCCTCTAGAACCCAACCATCCCAATATCTTTCGTGAGCTAATTCTATTTTAAGATATTCAATTCTTTTTTTCATTTGTTTTTTAGTCATTTTATACTCCTAGCACTTCAAAATCCAATTCTGGATTTTTTACAATTATATTATCCTTGATACGATTTCTTTTCTCATCTACTGAAATCTTAAAAACATCATATTCAAATTCTCCCTCTGAATCAACTGAATGATGCACTATACTATTTATATTTGATAGAAATTGAAATCTGTCTTGTGAATTAATATCTTCACCATTCACATCAACAATAACATCACCAACTATATCTGCATAAACTGGTAATATAATATCATCATAAGAATATTTTCTATAATACTCATTATGCTTATGATTCCAAAACTCATCACTATAAGAATATAATTGATTTGCTACACTATCCCAATCCTTCATAATTTTAAGTATACTCTCTTTAACTATGTTATCGTCTAAATAAATTCTATCAAAATATTGGGATAATTTAATTATAAAATCAATATTAAGTTTATTAGAATTTTTGATTACCAAACTACAATCATACAAATACTTCTCTTCTGTTGATGGTTCTGCACTATGTTCAAATTGTTTCCATTTTCTAAAAAACTTATTCATCTCAATTTGGTCAGCTTTACTCTGTAGGTCGGCTCTTTTAGTTCCATCAACTTTATACCAATCCTTGCCACGAGAAGAAACACAAGTAAAATGATATACAAACGCCGACCAAGTTTGTACAAATTCACATCCATTTAATTTAAGTCGCATCAAAACATCAGTATCTTCTCTAGCTCTTCTAAATAAAGTGTCGTGGCCACCAACTTCATTCCATCGTTCTTTATAGAGAGTGAATGGTGCAAACCAAAAATGAGTTGTTTTATTATAATCTGTATGTTTTTCTACAGCACTAGTAAACTCGTCTAATTTAAATTCTAAGGGGTTTAATCCTAGATTTAAGACAACTTTTTCTGGAGATGGTGGATGTAATGGTGGTTCTATCCTTGTAGCAGATACAATAGTATTTTCATTCTTTAGATGTCTCAGTACTTCTAAATCATAATTCTTACCAACAACCATATCAGACTGAATAACAGATACAATATCATATTTAGCTATTTTCATCATCATATTAACATTTAACTGATATCCAATTTGTCCGCCAAGAGGATTTCTAAGAATTTTCAAATCTTCAAATTTGTTATCTCGCTCAGTAGTAAGCCAATTATATGTTCCTTGATTATCAGTATCAACAAAAACTATTACTTCGTGGTCTTGTCTGGAAAGATTATCTTCCAATGAAGTCAATAATAAATTTAAATATTCTCTCTCATTAATACCTGTTGGTATACAAAAACTAATTTTTTTACTCATACTATTTCCTTTAATATTTGTTTAAATTTTTCAACACCTTCTGAACAAAAAGTCTCCCAATCATCGGCATTACCATCATCTGTAATATACTTATAACTTACAAAATCAATATTGAAATTCCTACAAGTTTTTGCTAACGCATATGCTTCCATATCTACTACATCATCATAAGGAGTTAAGTCTGTTGCAAAGGAATCACCTGTATAACAACAAAGATTTTTACCTATTGGATTTTTTATATGTGAAAAATCTATTATTGATGGTTCATCTTCAAATGGCGTTTCACCTTTTTTAAATCCTAATGGTGTAGCGTCCATATCTCGTTGTATGAATTTTGTACAATCAACTAATCCATTATGAACTTTAGACGCCGCTGTACCATAGTTGATTACCAAATCAAATCTAGCTCTACCATATACTTTAGTTAAAACATTTGTTAATTTATATGTAGCATTAACTTTACCAACACCCGTATATAAAACTTCATAATCATTTAATTGATTATCTGTTTCTACTTTAAGAGCCGATACAATTAATATTCTATTCATAATGAATTACACTTTCGTGTGGTACACTTAATTTTGCATTTAAAAAATCTAATTCTACTAAAAATAATGCACTAACTGGTGTATACCCAGCCTTCTTTAAACACTCAATAGATGCTTCGGCGGTACCACCTGTAGCTAATACATCATCAAAGATTAAAACTTTACCTTCACCTTCTTGAACTTGAACAATAGATTCGCCATATTCTAATTTATGTTCAACAGTATAAGTTTTACCAGGTAATCTATCCTTTTTACTTCGTAATAAAACTACTCCCTTACTTAACTCGTGTGCAATAATTGAACCCATTAGAAATCCTCTTGATTCAACTACACCAATATAATCAAAACTCATATCCAAACCATTAATATTACGCAATAATTTCCAAATAGATGATACACAATCTTCTACTAGTCTTCCCCTAAGTTGCCCATCTTTGTATATTGGATTCATATCAAGATAGTTTATGCCTTCAATTGGAAAGTCTTTATACTCTTCTATATATTTTTTGTAATCTACCATATATAACCCTTATTTTATAACCAATTAAATATTAACCGAATAATAACTTCTAATACTTCATCCCGCATATATGTTGTTGCGGCGTGGTCTAAATATATCTCTTTCATTATGAACTACAACCTCCTGTTGCACATCCTCCAACTGGAACATCTGCTTTGTCAAACCCTTCTGGTTTAAATGATGTTCCACAACCACATTCTTTTGCAGCATCTGGATTATCAAATTGAAAACCAGATTGATGTAAACTTGTAGTGTAATCTACCATTACATTCTTCAATGTAAAATCACTATAAGGATTTAAACATACATCAGCTTTTCCAGCTTTAGTCAATCTGTCTTCAGGTTTATGTCCTTCTTCTACCTCAATTGTATATGAAAGTCCAGAACATCCTCCACCCACTACACCGACTCTAATATAATCGCCAGGTTCTACCGCGTCTTCAAGTACTTTTATTGCATTATCTGTAAATTGAATCATAATTATTCTCCGATTTTTACTAATTCTATTTTCATCTTTAATGATGAATGTGGTGGTGTTCTATACGCATGAAAAGTATGAAAACTACTACCACCAAGTTCACCATACGCTAAATGAGATGGTATGTGTAAATTTCTAATCTCTCCAACTTTCATATCTAATAAAGCTTCATCGATACCTGCTATAGATTGGCCTTTTTTATAGGTATCATCTAATGGAGTATGTTCTCCAATTTTAAAATTAACAGGGCCGTGGAATGGATTTTTCTCATCGCGAGTTGAATCATGCAGTACATCTATATATTCATTTTTATCATAATCAAAATTAGATGTGGTTGTACCTTCACCAAACCATATATCATAATGAACTGATACCATCTGTCCTGTTTTTGGTACATCTCCAGTACCTTCTTTTACAGGTTCCCATTCTAAACCACTTTCATTAATAATCATTTCACTTATCATCATATCTCCTTATATTGCATCATTTACAAAATCGTGGTCTTTAAGTTTCTTACCCTTTAAAGTAATAAGTGGTGCGTGTTTCCAAGTCTCAACCTCTCTACCAGTACCACTTCCTTTTTCAACAGTACCCATATTATCGTTTTTAACAAAATCATCTTCTGTAAATACTCTATCGTATCTAACTGGAACTTCAGAGTCACCATATGTTTTGTCTATTACATTATCAATAAATCCTTTATCAACACCACAAATACAAGGCATATTCTTTTTTGGGTCAAACCACTTAATATTTAGTCCTCTATCAATAATTGGTTTCAATCCCTCTTCAAAAAAGTTTCCAAGTGATACATGCTGATATGGACAAGGCATCACATCACCATATCTTGATATCGGCACCATTCTTTTAACTGCTATACAACCAATATCTCTTCCATATGAAGGCGTCATATGAGTAAAAATATCATACTCCTCTTCAAACTTCTGTAATATAGCTCCTTCTTTTTCTGTCATCATAGAATCAATACCAATCTCTTCAAAAGCTCCAACCGGTTTTGCATAAACAATATATGTTCCAACTTCTTTCTCTTTAGCAAACTCTAAAAATTCTCTCCATTCATCTGTATAAATTCTATCCTTCCAAATTACTGTAGATAAAATAACATGCAGTTCAGCTTCTTTGCAGGCATCTATCGCCTTCATAGTTCTATCAAATGAACCAGGTTTTCTTCTAAATGTATCGTGGTCGTGAGCTGTTATTCCATCTAAGCTCAACTGAACTTTATCAATTCCAATCTGTTTTAAATGTTTTGCTCTTTTTAAATCTAAATTCCATCCATTAGAATCAGTCACCAAATAAAATTTAGACGGGTCAATTGCTTCCACTAACTCATCAAAATCTCTCATTATTAATGGTTCTCCACCTGTAATTACAAAGTTAGCTAATCCCATCTTATCAGCTTCGTTTGATAGTCGTCTAACATCTTCCATTTCAAATTTTCGTCTACCACTTGCCTTTTCCCAATCTCTTGGAACATAAAATTTATCAATACAACAATGCTCACAATCCATATTACATAAATAATCATATTGAAACTGAATAATAGCTATACTCTCTCCATTTGCTATTTTTTCTGGGAAAGCTTGCATCTTCTCATAAACATGCGGTTTATAATTCTTTAACCAATTCTGTCTATCCTTTTCATCCTTTATTGTTGTATTTCTCATATTCTTATCAGGAGTAACATCATACTTATTGCCCTCTAAAGCATTTTGAAAAATCAAATCGTGTGAATTTGCCATTATTTTTCTCCTATTGACCTGTGTTCAAAATTATCATCTGCCGCATCACCACCATACTTACCAACTCTAACTCCACCTCTATAGTTAAATTTTTCATTATCTGTTTGTATTTTTTCTGCGGCTTTGTCTGCATCTTCTCTCGATAATCTTTGTTTTTCTTCTATCATATCTATAAATCTATTACGAACAAACCAAATATTCCCACTAGAATCTTTACATCTATATTGTGGATTTATTCTACCCCTTATATCATCTATAAAAACTACACTACCTTTTGGTAATGTCTTAGTACCACCACCCTTTGCTTTACTTTCTTGGTCTTCATTTATTATAGCTTGTTTGTTGATAACATTGTACCATTGAGTAATACTATCCTTTTTCCAAACTTCACCAGTAACATCTGATACAAACTCTTTTTGACCTTTAACTGGGGCTACTTTAGTTTCTTTTAATCCAGTTTTTCCACCTAATTTTTTTTCCATACTTAATTAACCCTCTTAAAATCATATGTAAATTGTTTTATTTTATCGACATTGACATTTGCCTCATATAATTTGGATATATAAGAATCAATCATAGCTGACATTGATTGCCCCTCAAGATTGGAATGTTTTTTAAACCAATCCATTTTCTTTTTATTTAATGTAAATGTATATTGTGCTTTATTTCTCATTTTATCTCCCTAATTCATATGTATATTATACATATATAAATATAACGAAAAAAATTAAAACAACAAATTATTTTGATTTACGCCCATATTTTCTGCTATTATTTCTATTCCAGTATCTCTTAATACAGCTAAATGTATATTCTGTCTATATTTTTTCTTAACTTTTCTAATAACTTCATCAGAATAACTTGCCGCCATCACAATAATAGCATCTACGGGGTCTGTATCTAATGTATCTGCTGATACTATAGGTATATGCGTCGCAGGTGTATACTTGTTCTGTTTAAATGGGGCATCATCTACAACATATTTTATCTTATCATCTAATTCTGTCATCGACATTATCGCCAAAGCTTGGTGTCCAGCTCCCCAAATAGCAACATTCTTATCTCCAAACATATCAATGTATTCGTGAATCTCTTTTTTAACTTTTTCTTGATAATCTGTAAAATGAGAAATATCTAATTTTTTTCTTTTTCTAACTACAACTGAAATTATATAATCATACCAAACACTATTACATTCCAAGACATCAAATCCATTAGCATTTAAAGTATGTATTAGTGTTCCTTTAGTAAAATAAAACAAATGGTCATTTATAAATTCTGAAAACATATTATTTTTCAACATCATATCAAAATTAGGAACTTCTATCAATCCAATAGCATCATTATTTAAATTATTAGCTAGACCTTGTAAAGTTGTATTGGGGTCAGGTAGATGTTCAAAAAAATTCAAGATAAAAAACGCATCAAACTTTCCACCCTCTATTTCATCATCTTCCCATTCAATAAATTGCTTAGAAACTTTTAATCCATTCTCAATACAATGTTTAACTGAATCATCAGCGTATTCTATACCATATCCCTTGACATTAAATTCATTCATAAGTGAAAGATACTCACCCTTACCACATCCAGCTTCTAAAACTTTTTTTCCCTCCAATGAATATTTTTTTATAAATTCATCAAATTGTTTTAATCTAAATTCTTTCATTTCTTCCGAGAATGCAGCGGTTCTGATAACTTCTTTATAATAGTCAACTGGTTCATTACTGAGTTGAACTAATTCGCACCCAGTACATTGACATATCTCTAAATCAACACCAACCTCATCATTGACTGAACTTTCATCTGGAAAATTCTGAGCGGCTTTAGGCATATTTTTATAAGTTAATAATGGTTCTAAAGTATTTTTACATATTCTACAATTCATAATATATTAAATTCCTATATATATCGTGTAATTTAATCAAATCATCTGGACAATTTTTGTGCCATACTAAATGTCCAGACTGACCAACTTCTATTTTTTTATAATCAATAAATGAATTTCTATTTACCTGACAACTAAATAAAAATGAAATAAAATGACCTCTAGTTTTATGGTCAAGTATTAATTCGTGATTAGCTATTGGATTTTTCTTAAATGGAATTACAACACCCAACTCCGATTCCATACATTTTTCAACCCTATCAGTTAATTTTTCTTTATATCTAACAATACTACCAGGTAGATGCCATCCAGTTCCACATCCAGGCCAATCAGTATCTTTATTTTCTATATCAGTTTTTTCATCTCTCCAACTTAATAAAGTATTTCCGTGTTCATCCTTTACTAATAAATCAACATTTACTATAGGTGTCATTCTACTAACCAAAAATAATATATCTTCTGGTAACCCAGCATCAGGATGAGTCTCCCTATACTCTTCTACTAGAGTATCTAAAAAATTAATCTGATTCTTCATAATGTTCCACCGTTCGCTTTATTCCATTCTTTAAATCAAAACGCGGATACCAACCAATTTGTTTTAATTTTGAAATATCAAAACAACTTCGTTGTACAATATTATCTGTATATCTTAGGGATTCTGTTTTTTCTTTTTTTATTAAATTAATTCCCCTATCCCCATACATTTCTATTATTAAATTTGCAAAATCAAGAATACTTGTCTCATCTTCGATACCTACATTATAAACATTAGTATTCTCTCCCTTTAATAATATAAAAAATGTAGCTATAGTAGCGTCAGCTAAATAACAAAACGCTCTAGTCTTATTATTGTAATCTTCAATTTCAATATCTTTGTTTGAAATTACATTTGAAATAAATTTTGGAAAAATTCTATCATCATTAAATGTCTTCATGCCTGGGCCATAAACATAAGATGGTCTGATTATCTTGAATGGAACTTCATACTGGTGATTCCAACTAACGCAAATATTTTCGGCCATTCTTTTACTTTCGGCATAACAAGATTTAATATCGGTTGGGTCTAAGTAGCCATAATCTGTTTCTTTAGCTGGAATCTTATCATCTGGTATTACACCAAGTACAGCTCCACTACTGAAATATAAAAAATCTTTTACTTGTTTCTGATACGCTAACATTAAAAGATTAGTAGTTCCTATAGTGTTTGCATTTAATGTTCCCACTGGGTCTGATTCAAAATGTGCAAAACTAGCTTGACTAGCTAAATGTATAATATAATCAATAGATTCATCTGTCTTTAATGGTTTGCATACATCTTGAATTATAAATTCTAAATCATCCCTACCACTATGGTGTGAAAATTTAGCTTGAATATTATCTCGATTCCGCACCAAGGCTAAAACTTTTATATTTTTATCATACTTGTCATTCAGATGAAGAAAAGTTTCAACTATATATGCAGCTAAAAATCCATTAGCTCCCGTGATTAAAATTGTAGAATTATCAAACTTATCCCAATCTAAATCGTGATTAACAATAAATTCTAAATCTTCTCTTATGACTCTATTCAACATACGCCACTATAGTATAATTATGTTGATTTCCATTCATAGACAGATGTATTTCATCTGGAACTATAATAGTTCCAACAGGATGAAACTCTGGTATAATTCCCCATAATTCAATATTATAATCTGGATTTATTTCTAGAAGTTTACTCTTTACAGCTTCAGCGTCATAATAAATAGGTATATCCTCAACTAAAATAGTATGTGTGGTTGAATATTCTGAAATTACATCTAACTCTTGCAGTGCTGGAGCTCCACCACCTTCGGCGTGAGCATCTAAAGAAACAAGTGCTTTTTTATCTTTTGGAACACTAGATAGCATTTTATCTATGTACCGCATTGACATTCCAGTATACAATTCTATATGGTCATATTTTTTATATCTCTCAATAGTTTCTGCTTGTCGTGTAGAATTGAGCTCAACACTTAATAATTTTTCAAATCCAATAAGATTTGCATATCCAAGAGCATCACCTAGATGAGTTCCAGTTTCAATAAAATAATCACAATCTTGTCCATAATGTACAAATGAATTAAACTTCCAATGACATATATTATTTACTCTGGTCGATATAAAATACTCCCAATCATCACTTAATACTCTTAATTCTGGTTCATTCATATCAACCGTTAATTCTTCTGTTATATTCTTTTTCATTTCATTCTCCTGTTATTTAATAACACATTTTATTTACATCAATTTTATCTTTATTTATCAAACACCAACTATAAATTTTCTGAATAGAAATTTCTATAGGTTCAAATTTAAAATCTTTTGCTTCTGATAATAATCTTGAATTGTCTCCACCACAAACAATATTTAAATCCTCATCCTCTACGATTATTTCCAAATCTTTTCTTGATATTTTTTTAACTATTTCAGCTAAATCTTTATATTGATATGACTCACCTCTACATATATTATATGTCTTATGTTTAACATCATTATCTATAAACCACTTAACGAGTTCAGATAAATCATCAATATAAATACAATCAAATAATACATTCTTTTTAATTGTTATTGGTAAATCAAAAACAGCTTTACAACACGCATTTGGAATGACTCTATATCTCCAATCATCATATTCACCAAACAAACCAAATATCCTAAAATTATATATGTTATCACTCAATAAAGAATGTTTGGTCATAATATATTTTGAAAATCCATATGGCCAATCTATAGGAACATACTTATCAAAATAATCTTCTCCCATATTATCTATCCAATTTTCCCTACCAAATTCTGCACCTGTTCCAAAATAAAGCATCTTACCAAATGAATCACTACATCTAGTTAGATTAAAAAACATAGCTAAATTATTATTTAAAACTTTATGTGAATCTTTAGTTGAAAAACTAGGAGCGGCGTCATAAGTAGCTGTATGGATTATCACATCAAACTTATGTTTTTTTAAATATTCCTCAACCTTTTTTGAATCTAATAAATCTAAAGTTTGTCTATTACATAAATGAATATCATAACTAGGCATTTGTATTTCTAAAAACTCATTAAGACTTTTAGCAATAAAACCATCACCACCTGTTATTAATATTTTAGAGTTCCAAGTATTAGTCATCGATAGTAGCCACGACCATATTATTTTTAAATTCTTCTCTATCTAAAAATGGTGCTAAATCTTCCATTGGTCGTGTAGAAAAACTACCATCTTCTTTTTTAAATACAGATGCTTTAGGAGCTGTTATATGAGTTGGTGGTAACATCACCTCACAGAGTACAGGACCTTCTTCATCTAAAACAGATTGCAATTCATAATAAATATCTGTTTGGTCTTCTATCTTAATATATGGTATATCATATGAATGAGCTATTTTTTTAAAGTCAGGAATTGATAATCCACTGGTATCTCCACTAGCTACTAAATTACCATCAAAGTGAGTATTTTGAGTTATTCTTATAGATACATAACCATTATTATTTAAAATAAAAAACTTAATTGGTAAATTTAATCTCTTTACTACTTCTAATTCTTGAATGTTCATCATAAAACCACCATCGCCATCAATACATATCGTCTCTTGATTACCACTCGCTATGCAACCACCAATGGCCGCGGCCAATCCAAATCCCATTGGCCCAAGGCCTTCTGTATTAAACATTCGCATATCTTTTTTAATCTTAAACGACTGCATAGTAACCTCACTGCACCCACCAGAACTACCAGGAACAATCAAAGAACCCTCTGGTAATAACTCCGATAAAGCTTCTATAAAGACATAATTATTAACTTTACCTTCTTCTTCCCAATATTCAGGTAAACACACAGGATATTTTTTCTGTAAATCTTTACATCTCTTCAACCATTGTTGCGTAGTAGGATTATTAATTTTAAGTTTAGATTTTTGTTTTATAAATTCTTTTATAAACTCTCCAGCATCTACTGGAGCTTTATATTTAATATCCATTTCCAATTTATCTATTTCATTTCTATCAATATCAACAATAACTTTTGTAGCTTCTCTTGCAAAATATTTATGTTTATAGGCTGTTTGGCCGTGGTCTAATCTAGCTCCTAAACTAATTAAAAAGTCTGAGTTCTGTTGTGAAAAATTAGCACCTCTTTGACCAACTCCACCTGGCCTACCCACATACAAAGGATGGTCTTCGTCTAGAAAATCTATAGCTTTCCAAGTAGTTAAAATTGGAATTTGTAAAATTTCAGCTAACTCTTTAAATTCATCTATAGAATTAGATAATCTAATACCATTACCAGCTAATATTATTGGTCTTTCAGATTCATTCAAATCTTCTATAATATCAGACACCATTTTATGCACCAAATGACTGGAATCAATATCTACTTTTTCATATCCACTAAGTTTGTCTGCATCAATCATAGTAGCTTGGACATCCATTGGTATATCCAACCAAACAGGTCCTGGTCTACCATTTCTAGCTAAATAAACTGCCTTTTCTAAATGATATTTTATAGATTCTGGTTCTTTAACTATAACTGCATATTTAGTAATTGATTTAACTA
>Ga0098061_1001392_pt1 | contig 11711 bp, 7 predicted proteins | sample 22_taG_FD_92579 | JGI IMG/M metagenome (GOLD analysis project Ga0098061, IMG submission 92579) | Marine viral communities from the Subarctic Pacific Ocean - 22_ETSP_OMZ_AT15343 metaG | ecosystem: Environmental > Aquatic > Marine > Oceanic | place: Subarctic Pacific Ocean | collected 2015-01-20 | reverse complement strand
TGCCGGCGGGCATATCAAAATTGACGCGGCCGCAACCAAGGAGGTGATCTTTAATGAAGCCGTTGCCGACGTTGATTTTCGCGTGGGTGGGGTGGGACAGGAAGTTGCCTTGTTCGTTCAGGGGTCCGATGGCTATGTTGGGGTTGGAGAAGGTAATCCATCAAAGCCTCTTCATGTCGCCGGCGACGCCTTGCTTGCGTCCACTTCGAAGTTTTATTTTAATGATGTCGGCGGAGAATATATTACGGGAGACGGCACCAATTTAAGCTTGTATGGCGGAGCTAAGACTATTTTAGCTGCCGGATCCGAGATTGTTGCTGCCGCTCCGTCCTTTGTCATAACCGGATCAAGTGCCTATGGTCTCGTTTCCGTTCTGTGTGCAGACACCGGCCCCGTTGCAGCCAGCGCGATACAATTCCTGACAGGCTCTGGAGACGGTTCCACTCACAACGAAGCATGGCAGATAGGTTATGCAGCCCCGGGATATTCTGGCTTTACAAATCGTCAGAATACTCTAATTTTCAATCAGGTGCGAGATCAATCCGGAGCCGCACTAAATTCCGGCAATAGCTATTGCCAACTCCAACTTTCAAACTCTGGAAGTGTTTTTGTAGGCAGAGGAGTCGGCGGAACGGGAAGTATTAATGACTTTTTCCCAGCCGGCATAGAAGACTACGCTTATGCGGCTTACATCGGAACAACTACCGCCAACGTTGGCTCAGCCGCGCAATGGGGAGCTTTAAAATGTTCTGGTTCTGTTAAGATCAGAACAAATTATGATGCTCACAGCAACGCGCACTTAAGACTTGAAAACCTAGATGCCGGAGCAGCCCAGATTTATGTCGAAGGTACTGATTTCTGGGTTCAGACTGATGGTGGAGGAAATCTCAACACCGTCAATGACCTTAATCTCACAGCCGGAAACAAGGTAGTTATTAATTCACAAGGCTCAGGTGACAATTATATTCACATGCGCGCCAAAGCCGGCGCTTTGATATCTGGATCTACAGCATCGTCGTTCCTGCTTTTGAAATCCGGTCCGGGCACGGGAGCCGGCATCCACACGAACAATATTGCTTTTCAAACCGGATCCGGCGACGGCTCCACCCATTTGACCACTTGGTTACTGTCAAATACTTCTCCGAATTATGCAGCCATCTCGGGTCTTGGCAATGTTATAGCCTTCAACCAGCAGAGAGATAAAGAAGGCGCCGAGGTACAGAACGTAGGCGGTTACTCATACGGTTATAATCATCTTGTCATCGGAAATTCCGGAAGTGTATACATTGGCAAAGGGAAACCCTACGGCGGAGCAGCATACACCAGCATGTTGGATTTTTATCCAACCGGTATAGAAGATTACGCTTATGCTGCTTACATTGGAACAACTGACGCAAATACAGGCGGTTCTCTTCATGCTTCCGGCTCAGTAAAAATCACAGATGGCGATTTATCTCTTGATTCTGCTGGAACATTAAATGTCGCCCATACTGATGTTGCTTATGACATGGTGACAGGGACAGAAACATTCACAGCTAATGGTACTCGCGGAGTAATATCGCTAACATTTGATGGAACATTGGCACATGGCGCCACTACTGGCTCTTTTGTATTCGTAAACAATGAGATAGAGGCACAATCGATGGTTATCTTTCAGCCATTTTCGGCAAGCAATCATACGCCGTTCACGGCGGTGAATGGTGGTGTGTTTGGAATCAGCGTTGGTGTAGACAAAACTGTCGCAACAGAATGCACCTTTTCTGTAAATAATAGTTCAGGGGCTACAATTTCAGATGATTGTATACTCTATATGAATTACCTGTTAGTCGATTAGTGGGGCTAAAAAAATGTTAGATTAGGGTATAAACGGATTTTAATAAAATTTATCACTATTTATATGAAAACATTTTAAGGAGTAGAAAATATGTCTTCAATGTTGGAGCAAGCAATCATCGATGCAGAAGCTTTAAAAGAGGCCGCCGTAAAAAATGCGGAACAAGCTTTGATTGAAAAGTATTCAGATCAGATCAAGGAAGCAGTCCATACACTTTTGGAAGAAGATGACTTAGACAAGGTGGAGGCCGATGCAGGTCTATCCGAGGAAGAGTCAGCCGAGAAGGTGAATGATCCAAGTTACAAGCTTCCCACAAAAACTTTGGACGGAACGAATGCTTGTCCATGTCCAGAAGCTGGTGAAGAGATTGAAACAGAATTGGACATTGAATATGAGAACCCGATGTCCTTGAATAAAGCTCCCACAGCAGCTTCTCCCGCGCCATCTCCAGCCATGGCCAATCCAATGGGAACAGGGATGGAGACAACCCCCTTGATGGAAAACAGCATTATCAGTCTCAATTTGGACAAACTGGAAGAGTACACAATAAAAATGGAAGAAGAACATGGAAAAAGGATCGTTGAAAACTTCCAAAAATCTCCTGATAGCGCAGTTTTATCTGTCCAATTAGATGAGGACGAAGAATACGAAGACGAAGATTCTTCGGAAGATGACGAGTTTGAATTGACTGAAGAAGAGCTTCGTCTCCTCGAAGAGCTTGGCGATGATGACGAAGATGGTGAAGAGCCAACTGAAGACGAAGATAAAGAGACATCAGACGAAGAGAAAGACATTTTAGAGGAACTCATGGAAGAGCTTGAAGCGGATTTAGAAGAAGTCCCGCGAGGCTCAACAGATGTCGGTCCCCCAACCCCTTACCAAGAAGAATTGGCAAATGACATAGCCGAGATTAAGGAAAAGTTGGAAGAGGCTGAAGAAGAGAATAACGATTTGAAAGAAAGTTTAAAGCACTTTAAGCATCATTTGGATAAAGTAAACACCAACAATGCTAAATTGCTCTATATGAATAAAGTCCTAGTCAATGCCTCCCTGAATGAGCGGCAAAAAGATAAAATTGTCGATGCAATCGCAAGGGCTAATTCCGTAAAAGAGGCCAAAGTTATATTTGAAACTCTTCAAGATTCAGTGGGAAGTGAACAAAGTTCAAATCCAAAATCACTGAATGAAGCCGTATCAAGAAGGCCGTCTTTGTTCCTGAAAGAAAACAGGAACACACAGAGAGAGGAAGCTAATCCTCAATCCAATAGGTGGAAGAAATTAGCAGGTATCACTTAATATAAAAGGAGAAAATAAAATGTCAGTGTTACAGAAACTAACAGAAGGCATTACTCATCGTGATCTCCAGAAGGAAGGTGCCGCTCTACTTGATAAATGGGAGCGCACAGGTCTTTTGGAAGGCATTGAGAATGACCGAAGCAGACAAACTATGTCTGTACTGCTTGAAAACCAAGCAAAGGAGCTTCTTCGAGAAGCTTCAACCATGTCCGCAGGAGACGTTGAAGGATTTGCATCAGTTGCATTCCCGATCGTTCGGCGCGTATTTGGATCTTTGATCGCTAATGAACTTGTAAGCGTCCAGCCTATGAGTTTGCCTAGTGGTCTAATCTTCTTTCTTGATTTTCAAGTTGGAAGTAATAAAAATAGCGACACCAGCCGCCTAGGGTACGATCTTAATGATTCCCTATATGGTGGTGGAGTTGTTGGTTCTGAAGTTACCGGTGGCGTTAGCCTTACCGGTGCAAATGCGGAAAAAGGCCCTTACAACCTTAACAACGCGTTTACGTCACCAACATCGTCTGTGTCCGCGAGCCAATTCGTAGCCGGTACTACCCGTGGTACATGTGCTTCTGGCGCATATGGGGGCGCCGCACCAACTGCTGCCCTCTCCGGAGACTGCGCAACAGCGCTTGCAACAGCTCTGGGTGATAAAGATAACACAGCGGCTGGCTTCATGCAACTATGTCGATTCGATCCGGATCTGACGTCAGGAGCAGTAGCAACCGGTACTGGAGTTGTGTGGGGTTGGACTACTTTGCTGTCTTTGACTAGTTCAAACGGCTCGGCATTCAATCGTGATAATGCTGTCGCGTTCACTGTCTCTTCGAGCCAAGGCGCAGGAAAAGTCTCCGATGGTTCGAACAACTGGACTCAGCTTCGTCGCTTGACTCACATTGTAAAAGATGCTTCAAACGTCGAATACTTGCTATATGCATTTGGATTCGAAGGTGCATCTCAGGCGGAAATTAATGCCCTACGTCTTGAATTGATTACACCAACTGACGCAGCCCATGACTATCAATTCCCAATCAAAGACGACATCAACGAGAAATCTAGTGGTGTTGGTGCTGTTGTTGGTTCAACAGACTGGGGATTGGAAGCAGAAGAAAACATTCCTGAAATCGACATCAAGGTTGATAGCATTCCTATCACAGCCGTGACCAAAAAGCTCAAAGCCAAATGGTCACCAGAACTGGGACAGGATCTCAATGCTTATCACAACTTGGATGCTGAAGTGGAACTTACTAGTATTCTTTCCGAGCAAATTGCCCTTGAAATTGATAGAGAGATTCTCGAAGATCTCATCAAAGGTGCAACCGCCGGAACTTATTACTGGTCACGTTCACCGGGAATGTTCTTGAACCGGACAACCGGCGCAGAAGTTGGCGCTCAAGCTCTCGCTCCCGATTTCACAGGTACTGTGTCTGAATGGTACGAGACCTTGATCGAAACCATCAATGATGTTTCCGCTCAAATTCACCGTAAGACACTTCGAGGCGGAGCAAACTTCTTGGTCTGTGGCCCCGAAGTTGCAAACCTTCTTGAATTTACTTCCGGCTTCCGAGCAAGCATTACTGCAGATGTACCCAAGGGAACTGTAGGTGCTGTAAAAGCTGGTGCTGTGAACAAGAAATGGGATGTCTATGTAGATCCTTATTTCCCACGAAACGTTGTTCTCGTTGGGCGAAAAGGTGCTAGCTTCCTTGAAAGCGGTTATGTGTACTCACCTTATGTGCCACTGCAAGTTACTCCGACCATCTTTGGTCCGGAAGACTTCGTGCCAAGAAAAGGTGTTCTCACGAGATACGGGAAGAAAATGGTTCGACCCGATATGTATGGTCTTGTGATTGTACGCGGTCTACTTGGTGAAAGTGGTGGTTGATAATTCAACGCCATAGAGCCTGAATAAGACTCTTGACGACCCCGGATCTTTTTATAAGGTTCGGGGTTTTCTTTTATCTGAAACTAATTAAAGGTAAGGATTCTATTTTTCAATGGGAGTTATATATGAATGTCGATCCCTACTTTAACACCTGCAAGCCAATTAAGCGCCGTTGCTTTACCGGTAACAGGCACACATAGCGAAGTCACAGACACGAATCTTCCTTTCGGCATCTACGCGTCCGGAGGGCAGTTAGCTAGTACTGATTTTATATCCGGAGCAGTCGATCAGGTTGCTTACACTTATAAGAAATTGGGTGGGGACGTACTGGACGTTGAACTGACAACAAAACAAGTATACTCTGCTTACGAAGAGGCTGTCCTCGAATACTCTTATATACTCAATATTCATCAATCAAAGAATGTTATGTCAAATCTCCTCGGGAATACAACGGGAACTTTTGATCATGATGGAGAATTGGTCGATGGATCGGTATTATCTTCCAGTTTGGATGGCGGGAATGTTGCCCTTAAGTACACACGATTTGAATATGGATATGCTCGTCATGTTGGCGCAGGAATGAGCCTTGCAGCCGGGGTTGGAAGCAATGTCACCTTCTATTCAGCTAGTTTTACTACTGAGGCCAATAAGCAAGATTATGATTTACAATCAATTATATCATCTTCCGCAATTGGATCAAGTTATCTTCCTAGTATTGGGAATAATCGAATCACCATAAGAAAAGTATATTATAAGTCTCCTAGGGCAATGTGGAGGTTTTATGGATACTATGGCGGTCTCGGTGTTGTGGGGAACCTCCAGTCATACGGCCAGTTTGCCGATGATTCAACATTCCAGCTTATTCCTCCATGGCAGAATAAAGCGCAAGCAGGGGCTTTCGAAGATGCTTTCTTCACTAGAACGTCTCACTATGCTTACGAAATCAGAAATAATAAGCTAAGGATATTTCCTCCGCCCGACACGTTTAGCACCTCTACAATGTGGGTTGAGTTCACCGCAATGGCTGACGCGTGGGAAGAGACAGCAGATCGGAAGTTTGGAGCAGATGGAATAAACAATATGAACTCTGCGCCATTTTCCAACTTGAGGTTCGAAAATATTAATAGCATTGGGAAACAATGGATCCGAAGATTCGCTTTAGCTTTGGCAAAAGAAATGCTGGGTCATATTCGAGGAAAATTTGGAGGTGTTCCACTTCCCGGCGGCAATGTGACTTTAAACTCAGCCGAGTTGCTAACTCAGTCAAAAGAAGAGATGACGACTCTTCGAGACGAACTGGCCAAAGTGCTGGATGAACTTACATACGCCAAGCTCCTTGAAGCAGACGCAAAACAAGCAGAAGACACCGCAAAGCTATTTGATAATGCACCCATGGGCTTATACATAGGGTAGGGGGTGATGATGAATGTCCGAAAAAGATAAATGGTCTCAGCCCGCTGCTCCACCCCCGCCTTTATTCTTAGGAAAAAAAGAAAGAGATTTGGTCAAGCAGGTCAACGACGAAGTGATCGAACGCGTCGTGGGACAGACTGTAATATATTATCCTATCGATTTGGAAAGAACTAACTTTCATAGCCTATACGGAGAGGCAATTGAAAAAACTTTCCTCTCACCGGTTCGAGTTCATGCCATGGTTCAATGGCAAGGTCAAACCATTTCGACTGACAATTATGGGCTGGAAAGGATAACAAAAATTGATATGTTTTTCCACAAAAGAAGATTAACGGAAGATCAAGATCTCTATGTGAGGGAAGGCGACTTTGTGTTATATGGTGAATATTTTTATGAGATATTGACCTTGAAAGAACCGACATGGCTTTTCGGTCAAGTTCAAAATAGTTTTGAAATTCAAGCAGATTGCGTGAGAGCAAGAGAGGGCCTATTCAATGCCACATGATAACAAATATAAACCAATTAATGATCCGCAATTTGAAAAGCTGCAGCCTTCCAACTTTGAGGATATAGACCATGCAATGTACGATTGGCTGAACGGGGATCTTAATTTGCATTGCCAAACAAACACCGGTTGGAAAAAGACCCCAATTATTTGGGCATCTGCTGAAAGGAATTTTCAAGTTAAAAGTGATCAGAAGCTAAGGGATAAAGATGGAGCTTTTATACTTCCAATCGCGTCTTTACAAAGGATTTCCGTTAGCAAGGCAAAGGATCCCAGAGGATCATTTTATGGTAATACGTTGCCGCATAACGATTATCGACGTGGCGTGATTCCAATCTCAACTCGAGTGATGCAAGAAAAAACAGCCAACTTTGCAAATGCAGATTCGTTAAAGAGGTATGGAACCCAAGATTCTAAAACATCTCAGCAGTCGACCATAAATTTCCGAATCGGTCGAAAAAATAAGAAGATTGTTTATGAAACGATTTATATTCCAATCCCAGTGTATTTGGAGATTGATTATGAAATAAAATTGAAAACAGAATATCAAGCACAGATGAACGAATTGGTCTCTCCTTTCATCGTTTACCCGGGCTCCGTGAATTATTTCATGTTGGAAAGGAATAATCATAGATATGAATGCTTCATCCAGCCCGGATTTGATCAAAGCAATACGACATCTAATATGACCGGCGAAGCTAGAATTTTCGAAACGACCATAAAAATTAAGTCTAATGCCCACATTGTGGCAGCCGGAAATAATGAAGAGACACCAGTTATCTCTGTTCGCGAAAGCATGGCCGAATTCAAAATTCAGAGAGAAAGAGTGGTAATGGGAGATAAAATTGAAAGAGAATTAAACAATACTGTTTATAGAAGTTGATTCTTTTGATAGTATAATATACTATTTACTTTAAAAATATTTTCATTCAGGAGAAAAAAAATATGTCTGTTAGTAAGTTTAAGTTTGTTAGCCCCGGGGTTTTCACAAAAGAAGTAGATCTTTCCCAAGTGCCAACGTTGGCAGCGGGAATAGGCCCGGCTATCATGGGGCGTTCCGAAAAAGGCCCTGCTTTTACACCAGTCCAAGTGGAATCCTACGACGAGTTTAAAAGAATCTTTGGGGAGCCAATTCCCGGAGATGGAGTGCAAGATTCATGGAGAAAAGGTAACTATTCCGGTCCAACATACGCTGCTTACGCCGCAAAAGCATATTTAGCTTCTGGTGGTCCAATTAACTTTATTCGTGTCTTGGGGCAAAAGAACGGTGTTAGCACTTCCAACACAACGACCGCCCTTGCAGGTTGGCAAATAAACAAGATAACCACCAATTCTTATGGCGACGGCGGAGCTTATGGGCTTTATATGGTCCAATCAGGAACCACGGCTGTGTCCGGAACGCTTGGCGCTGTTTTCTATCTCGAAACGGGCTCCATGGCTCTCTCTTCTTCTACAGGCGGTATCACAGCAGGATACTTACATAAATCAGCCGGAGCAAATTCGCAGTTCGCGGCTGTTATTTACGATTCATCAGGAAATGGAGTTACAAGCTCTTTCGACATGGATCCAGATTCTTCCATCTATATTCGTAAAGTTTTTAATACGGATCCAACGACTGTGACGGCTTCAATTAACAGTACCACAAAATCGTATTGGCTTGGAGAATCATTTTCTTCTCAAGTGTTTAGAACCATCGACGCGGGTAATGCATCGACTGGAAAAACGTATGGTCTTCTTTTACCATTGCTTTCCGGAAGTAGTGACTCCAACCGTGCTGGAAAAAACAAAATGGATTATGCGAAAGCAGCTACAGGATGGGTCTTTTCGCAAGATTTTTCCGATGGCTCGGCTTTCGATCCATTGGCGACTCCACTGGTCGGCCCGGAAAAGCTATTTAAGCTTCATTCCTTGGGAGGCGGAGAACATCCCCAAAGAAGTTATAAAATTTCAATTGCAAATGTAAAGTATTCTCCCAATGAGGCTGCTGATCCTTATGGAACTTTTGATGTCTTGGTTCGGAGAATAGATGACTTTGATCATAATCCAATTGTTCTGGAAAGGTTTTCGAAAGTTAACTTAAACCCCAATTCTGACAATTATATCGGGAGAGCTATTGGGACACAATACTTCACATGGGATTATGCAACAAAGAGATTTTTGCAAGATGGTATTTATGAAAATAAATCACAGTATATTCGTGTACAAATTGACGACAATATAAAATCAGTCCCAAAGAATGCTTTGCCATTTGGCTTTATTGGGCCGAAAAGGTTTGCAAGTTGGGGTCAAGATGAAACTATCAAGTCAGGTTCCGCAAATCCCGGCGCCAATGTAATGGCTGGAAATCAGAATTCTATGCCGACACATGTTGCTAGTGCAACATACTTGATAAGGTCAGACGCAACCCATAAATTTACAGCATCGGTCATATACCCGGCACTTCCGACGAGAGTCGATAACACGGAAACTTCTTTGGCAACCGGTTCAGATGCTTATTGGGGAATGGATACGCGAAGATACGCTGTTCCTTCCGGCTCAACTTCTCCAACTAATCTTTATAACGAAGACATTCCAGATTATTTAAGAAGCAAAGCGAACATTGGCACTGCTGCCAACTTGTCTGACCAAATGTATTTTTCATTGGATGACATTGCGTCTGCATCAACAACTTCTGCGCCAGACAAAATGTTACACACCCTCACCTCGAGGGTGAATACCTCCGGCAGCGGTGACGAAAGTATAACAAAGGCAAATTCAAGCTATAAAGCAGTTTTGGATTTGGATCTCAACAAGTTTACCATGCCTTTGTTCGGTGGCTTTGACGGCTTTGATATCAAAGAAAGGGAACCCCTAGGGGATCACATTGCCGGACTCGATGGTCAAACAGAATTTAATTGCTACGCTTACAACACGATCAAGGCAGCAATCGATATAATAGCCGATCCGGAAACAATTGATATAAACTTAGCGTCATTCCCGGGAGTTGTTGAGCCAAACCTTACAAAGCACTTGCTCGACACATGCGAAGCTCGTGGAGATGCTTTGGCTATTATCGACTTAGAAGGTGGGTATACTCCTGCGACAGAGACGTCTAGTGCCGAATCTGCAAGAATTGGAAGCGTGGCTTCAACTGTAACCAAGATCAAAACAAGAAAACTAAACAACAGTTATGGCGCAGCTTACTACCCATGGGTCACGATTAAAGATGACGCGAAAAACTCAATAGTTTGGGTTCCACCTTCAGTTGCTGCCCTAGGAGCGCTTTCTTATTCCGAAGCTCAATCCGAAGTATGGTTTGCCCCGGCCGGCTTTAACCGCGGTGGCTTGTCACAAGGCGCAGCCGGAATCCCCGTTATAAGCGTCAGGGACAAAGTTTCTTCACGGGACAGAGATAAGCTTTACGAAGTTAACATTAACCCAATTGCTTCCTTCCCAGCAGAAGGCTTGGTAATCTTCGGGCAGAAAACATTGCAAGCCAATGCTTCCGCATTGGATAGGATCAACGTTCGAAGACTTATGATCTTTGTTAAAAAACAAATTTCAAGATACGCAAAAGGAATCTTGTTTGAGCAAAATGTTTTGCAAACTTGGAATAGATTCACCGGGGTTGTAGAGCCCTTCTTGGAATCTGTCAAGAACGGCCTAGGGCTCACAGACTACAAATTGATCTTGGATGAGACAACAACAACGCCGGATCTTCAGGATAGGAACGTGTTATACGCGAAAGTCTATCTGAAGCCGGCGCGAGCAATTGAATACATTGCACTTGATTTCTTTATCACTAGATCGGGAGCGTCGTTCGAAGATTTATAAGATAAATTTTTAAGCTAAACTATTTATTTAAAAACGCAAGGAGAATATGGTATAATGAAATTTTGGACAGACGCATCAGCTAATATTAGGGAGCCGAAACGGGACTTTAGGTTTTTGCTTGATGTTCCCGCTATCAACCAGTCATGGACTGTGACCAAAGTTGATCGCCCGGGCTGGTCAATGAAGGCTACATCGCACACTTTTTTCAATCATGATTTTCACTTCCCCGGAAAAGTAGAATGGGGAGATGTGAAAGTGTCATTGATTGACACAATAGAGCCTTACGACACAACGAAAGGTGTTATGCAATATTTGGCAGCAGCAGGATATAGAATTCCAACTTACGAAGGAATAACTAATCGACCATATTCAGTAACCAAATCAAAAGCGGTTATGGGAAATCCCGCCCACAGGTTGGCTTCTCCCGGAAACGCAACGCAAATCCCTGCCGGTTCAAATAAGTTTATTATTCGAACCTTAGATGGAGAAGGGGAAGACATTGAAAGATGGGAACTCTGGAATCCGTGGATCTCTGATTATTCTGGTGGTGATCATTCATATGATAGTGAGGGGTTGATTACCGTGGACTTGACCATAAAGTTTGATTGGGCCAATTACACTAATGTTTATAAGCCGAATAAGAAGTTCAAAAATGCTGGACAGGCGTATGCCGACAGTCAGGGAGGAAACTATTCCATTCCGAAAAACCCCACCCGTTAATTAACCATGAGGTGAAAGATGAGAAACAATCAAAATTTGATTGATCAATTTATCGAAGAAAACAAACAAGACGAAACAACCCCGCTAAAACCCCAAAACATTCCAGAAAACCCGTCAGGGTTTTCCTTTTCAATTCCCACGGAAGAGGTCCAATTGCCCTCTCGTGGGCTTTTGTATCCTGAAAATCATCCTTTGCATGGTGTGGAATCAGTTGAGATTCGACACATGACGGCGAAAGATGAAGA